>Ga0233425_10008438_pt1 | contig 13684 bp, 8 predicted proteins | sample Watercolumn_Towu_2_FD_181712 | JGI IMG/M metagenome (GOLD analysis project Ga0233425, IMG submission 181712) | Freshwater microbial communities from Lake Towuti, South Sulawesi, Indonesia - Watercolumn_Towuti2014_140_MG | ecosystem: Environmental > Aquatic > Freshwater > Lake | place: Indonesia...
CAGAATAAGATCAATATTCCATTAACTTCCGACATAAAATCTTACTTCCATCAGAGTATGAACGGCTCGACTATGGACAGCAACAGTATAACATTTTATGGTTCAATGACAGGAAGAAAGCGGGGAACGATATCATACAATTCCGGGAACAATTCAATGCAGTTGATTCCAAATTTACCATTCAAATACGGCGAGTTAATTAGCACGACTCTCGACTCAGGTATTAAAACTGGGGATGGAAACTCCATAATTCCATTTGAGTGGAATTTCACAACTATGTCAAATCCTGCGAATAATTGTTTCGGTGTTATCGATAGTGTCAATACAGGTCCAGGACCTAATATATTAATCACCGGAGACTTTGACGGAGACGGCGATTTGGATTTGGCTGCAATACTCAATTCAGTCGGTTCACCAGGTAGAGTATCCATATTGAAAAATAACGGGAGTGGAACATTTACTCAAACTTCCACGATAAGTGTGGGGACTGGGCCTACCGGAATGACCTCGGGCGATTTTGACGGGGACGGAGATTTAGATTTAGCAGTGTCTCACTATAATTCAAATAATGTTATAATATTGAATAACGATGGAACAGGTTCGTTTACAGCCGGAACACCGATATGGGTTGGGGCATATCTTTTTGGAATTACATCTGCAGACTTTGACGGTGATGGTGATATAGATTTAGCAGTAACGAGTTATTATTCGGGTTTATTTATTCTTAAGAATAATGGTACCGGAACATTTACTGTAACCGGAGGAGGACTCGTAACTATTCCAATGAAAATCACGTCAGCCGATTTCGATGGTGATGGTGATATAGATATAGCCGTAGGCACTTATTATTCAAATACACTTTATATTTGTAAAAATAACGGAAGCGGAGTATTTTCAGTTAGTTCAACATTAACTATACCTAATGAGGATATCACAACAGCTGATTTTGACGGTGATGGTGATATGGATATTGCACTGACCGGTCATCCGTGGGGTGGTGATATTTTATCTATATTAAAGAATGACGGGAGCGGATTGTTTACTATAAGTTCAATATTTCCGGGTTCGCCTCATCCTTTGATAATTATTCCGGCAGATTTTGACGGAGACGGTGATATGGATATCGCTGCTTCTGATGTGAATGTAACTTTATTTAAGAATAATGGTGCTGGGTCATTTACTCCTTCTATTATTTGTAATGGTAATTATCTATACGGGTTGGCAGCAGGAGATTTTAACGGAGATGGTGTATTAGATTTAGGGGTTTCTAATAATAACTTAAATTATGTAAGAATCTTAAAGAATCTCACTCCACCGCAATTAGTCAGTCCTGCGAATGATACGACAGGACAATCTCCTTCTCTGAATCTTGTATGGAATAAATCACTCGGAGCGGTTAAATACAGAGTTCAGGTTGCAGCGGATTCATTATTCACTTCATTGGTAGTAAATGATTCAACAGTTACGGACACAACAAAATTAATATCAGGGTTAAGTCAATTGACAAATTACTGGTGGCGGGTTGCGTCAAGAGGTTCACTAACCGGGCAGAGTTTATACTCATCAACCGGTAAATTCAAAACAATGGGAACGCCGGTTCAGGTAACACTTGCCGAGCCAACAAACAACTCAACAAATCAGCCGGTAAATATTACATTTAAATGGTATAAAGCAGTTGACCAAACATTCAAAAAGAATTCAGAATTCAGAATTCAGAATTCAGAATTATCACGTCTTACCTCTGACTTTTCACCTTTGACGGTTTCAAAGTATTGGCTGGAACATGGAACAGATTCTACCTTTGCAAATGTAACAGGCAGAGATACAACAATTACCGATACTATAAAATCTGTTACAGGATTGAATTATGCTTCAAAGTATTACTGGAGAGTAAAAGCAAAGAACGAAACTGGATGGAGTGATTTCAGTTCTATATGGAATTTTACTACTCTTGTAAAACTTGACAGTGTATCACCTCATCAGAACAAAATAAATGTGCCGTTGACTTCCGATATTAAAGCTTATTTTCATCAGAGCATGAACGGTTCGACAATGGATAGCAATAGTGTAACTTTATTCGGCTCGATGACAGGTAGGAAACATGGAACGATATCATACAATTCAGGGAACAATTCTATGCAAATGATTCCTAATATACCTTTTAAATATGGCGAGTTAATAAGCACAATACTTGATACAGGTATAAAATCAGGTTCAGGAAATTCAATCGCTCCATTCGTCTGGGATTTTACAACTATGTCAAATCCCGCGAATGCAATATTTTGTAATATTTCAAATATTTCAGGCGGGAATTATCCTCTTGCGATAACAGGTGGAGACTTTGATAAAGATGGAGATATAGATTTTGCTGTTCCATATAGTGGTTCTAATAATGTTTCAATAATAACGAATAATGGCAACGGAATATTCACACAGACTTTTACAATTAGTGTAGGAACTACTCCTCAGGGTATAACATCAGCAGATTTAGATGAAGATGGAGATCTTGACCTAGCTGTTACCAACAGGACTTCCAATAATGTTTCAATAATAACAAACAATGGCAATGGAACATTCACACAAACTACTACCATAAGTGTCGGAACTAATCCTCAGGGTATAACATCGGCAGATTTAGATGGGGATGGAGATATAGATTTTGGTGTTGTTAATTGCAGTTCTAATAATGTTTCAATAATAACGAACAATGGTAATGGAACTTTTTCTCAGACTTCTACAATAAGTGTCGGAACTTATCCTCAAATTATAATATCTTCAGATTTAAATGGAGATGGAAATATTGACCTTACAGTCACTACAAATTCGGGAATAGTTTCAATGTTAATTAACAATGGTAATGGTACATTTAATTTTTCTTCTATTAATGTTAATGGTTTTGCTATAACACAAGGTGATTTTGACAGTGATAATGACATTGATCTTGCATTAACCGATCCATCATATAATCGTATTTTTATTTGCAAAAACAATGGTGCTTTGAATTTTACCGTTTCTGCTATAAGTGTTGGTAGTTCTCCCCGGGGAATTGCATCTGGAGATTTCGATGGCGACGGTGATATTGACCTTGCGGTTACTAATTATAGTTCTAATAATGTTTCATTATTGAGAAATAATGGTAATGGAAATTTTACCACATCGTTGTTTAGTGTTATGAATAATCCTTATGGAATAATGTCTGGAGATTTCGATAGTGATGGTGATATGGATTTGGCTATTGCTAATAGCTATGGTTCAAACAATGTAAGCATATTAATAAACATTACACCGCCGCAATTAATCAGCCCTGCGAATAATTCAACGGGTAACCTAAATTCACTAAGCTTTACGTGGAATAAATCTTTAGGCGCATCAAATTACCGGATTCAGATTGCAACTGATTCATTGTTTAACAATCTTGTCGTTAACGATTCTTCATCAACAGGAACAGATTCTACGAAAGCTGTTACGGGATTAAACCCATTAACCTGGTATTACTGGCGTATGAATTCAAAATCTGCAAACGGTTCAAGTCTATGGAGTGATACCTGGAAATTCAAAACAATGGGAACGCCGGTTCAGGTAACACTTGCCGAGCCAACAAACAACTCAACAAATCAGCCGGTAAATATTACATTTAAATGGTATAAAGCAGTTGACCAAACATTCAAAAAGAATTCAGAATTCAGAATTCAGAATTCAGAATTATCACGTCTTACCTCTGACTTTTCACCTTTGACGGTCTCTATGTATTGGTTCGAATACAGCACTGACTCAACTTTTACAACAAGCGTTGTCAGAGACACAACTATTACGGATACCGTTAAATCAGTAACGGGATTAAATGCCTTTACAAAATATTACTGGCGGGTAAAAGCAAAGAATCAGGTTGGATGGGGCACATTCAGTGATGTCTTTAGATTCAGAACATTGCAGAATCTTCTGGTTAATTTATCCGTATGTCTTGAAGGTTTCTGGGATGGAATAACTCATATTTCCGATACTTTAAAAATATTCCTCGCAATTCCGGTGTATCCATACTCTATAATGGATTCATCTTTAGCAGTTCTTTCTGAAGCAGGAACATCATCACTGGCTTTCACTAAAGTGCAGAATGGAATTTATTATCTGATTCTCAGACATAGAAACCACCTGGAAACCTGGAGCAATCTTCCACAAATAATGACATACAATGTGATTCTGAATTATAATTTTACAATTGCCGATTCAATGGCATACGGAAATAATATGAAATTTATTGAAGGTAAATGGTGTTTATATAGCGGAGATTGTGCAGATGCAGATGGAACCCGTGGATTGCAGGATGGACTTATAGATGCAAACGATATGGCGGTTGTAGATAACGACTCATATAATTATCTGACAGGTTGGGAAGTTACTGATTTGAACGGAGATTTGCTTATTGACCTTAATGATATGGCAATAATTGATAATAACGCTTTTAATTATATTCAAGTTGTTAGACCGCCCGATGCACCGAAAAAACTCATGAAGAAAAATCCCGGTATGATTATAATTAAAATGAAAAAATGAGCAGAATTATTATTAAAAATTCTGTATGAAAAAAGTAAAATAAAGAAATAAAAAATATTATCACTTTGAGAAGGGACAAACCCTGACCACCGAAATTGCAGTGATTATATAAATAAAGATTCTGCATTTTTGAAAATGAGGTCTTTTTTATTAAATAAATAACTTTTTACTTTACCTTTATTTTTCATTTAATTACACTTTTAATTTTTTTACTTTGATAAAATATTAATTTTATGAAAAAGATATTTATCGCTTTTATAACGTTTTTTATAGTTTTTCTTTTTTCTGCGTCATTATATTCACAGTTGGACCTCGTTCCCGCATCTCATCCGGTCTATACTTTCCTGAAAAAAATGCAGACTGATGGTGTAATTAGCGGTTTTAATTCAGCAAATCTACCATTATCAAGAGGACAGGTTTCCGAATTTCTTGTACTGATAAATACAAAACTCGATAAGTTATCTTCGATTGACAAAGAATTTTTAGCGGATTATAAAGTTGAATTTGAATATGAAATTACTAAAGAAACCAGAAATCAGAATTCTTTCTTTCCTAAATTTGATTTTGAAAATATGTTCAGCGATAAAAAGCAAAAGTACGTCTATTATTATACTGATTCCAATGCGACTGCTTTCGTCGATGTTCTCGGAAATGTTTCATACAGAACTTCAACAGGCGATTCTCTTAAACAAAATTCAATTGTTCTTGGGGATATTGGATTCAGGTTAAGAGGAACATTATTTAATTCACTCGGTTATTATATTCTTGCCACAAACGGACAGAAGTTAAGCGGAAAAAATAAAGATGTGAATTTTGCTTCGGCTACCGACCCTTTTCTTAAAAGCAGTTATAATTTCACACATCTATATAAAAATTTTGATTTGTTCAGGGGTTATCTCAGATATCAGACTAAAGAAAACTGGCTTGCATTGACTGTCGGGAGGGAGGCACTGTATCAGGGAACAGGTTATATAGATAAATTGTTTCTTTCCGGTAATACTGAGCCATATGATTTTATTAAACTTGATTTGAATTATAAAGCTTTTAAATATTCTTTTACATATGGTGCATTGAAAGGCGACTCTCTCGGTGTCGATATAAGATGGAAAACAATAGCTACACACAGACTCGATATACTTTTCTCAAGATATTTCAAAATGGGATTCTCGGAAACAATTATCGGAAGCAATAACCCGTTTGAAGTTACATATCTGAACCCAATGAGTTTTCTTATTTCAGCAGATTATAGCAGGGGACAAATTTCTATAGACCAGAATAATGCATTAATGGGACTTGATATAGAAATAAATCCAATAGATAATCTTGCAATTCAGGGAACATTTATTATCGATGACATCAATCTTTCCACTCTCGGGAAATCCGGAACAGAAGGAAATGATAATAAATTTGCATATCAGGCAGGGCTTTTATGGACAAATGCATTTACTCTGCCGAATCTTACTTTTTCACTCGAATATACAAGACTCGACCCGTTTGTATATTCACATCGCTCAAATAAAAATCAATATACAAATTATGGATTATCACTTGGACATGCACTTCAGCCGAATTCCGATGAAGTCGCAGCTAATCTGAAAGTCAATGTTACAAGCAGGATTAATTTCGATTTTCTCTATCAATTTCAGCGTTCCGGCGGAGGATATGAATATGATATTTTCGGAAATATTCTAATGAATTATGGCGGGGATATAAATCGCGGAGATAAGGATTTTGTTGTTGAAAATAAGTTTCTTATGGGCAACAGGGTGAACAAGCAATTGTTTACAACTAAAATTATACTTCAATTATTGCGGCAGTATTATATTTCTTTTAAACATGTTTACAGGTTTTTTGATTTGAAATATGCATCAAAAAAAATGAAAGATAATTATTTCTTTTTAACTTTTACTATAGATTATTAATAAAATTTATTGGTCAATTTATTTAAAATAGGTTTTTTAACAGTCCGTCTGATTGATATAATTGATATCTTAATCATTGCTTATGTATTTTATAAATTATACAGAATGATGAAAGGCACCGTTGCCTTTCAGATTTTTATAGCTTTGATTTTAATCATCGGTTTTTCTTTCGTTGCACAATTGCTGAATATGCAGGCTCTCGGATGGTTGCTCGGAAAACTTACCGATATCTGGGTGATTGCTTTCATAATTTTATTCCAGCCCGAAATCAGAAGAGTATTGCTGATAATCGGAAGAACTAACTTCGTGCGGATGTTTCTTAAAATTAATGTAACTGAAAATATTCAGGAAGTAGTTGATGCCTGTGTTGAAATGCAAAACCGCAAATGGGGTGGACTGATTGTTATTACCCGAACCACGGGGATACAGAATATTATTGAAACTGGTATGCCCGTTCAATCAAAAATTACAACTGAACTTCTTCTTTCGATTTTTAATCCCCGCTCTCCTCTGCATGACGGAGCTGTGATTCTTACCACTAACCGTATCGAAGCCGCAAAATGCGTCCTTCCCCTCGCAGAAATAGATACAACTTCAGACAAAAAGAAACTTGGAACCCGCCACAGGGCAGGGCTCGGTATTTCCGAAGTTTCCGATGCTATTGCCATCATTGTTTCTGAAGAACGCTCGGTAGTTTCAATTGCTGAAGAGGGGATTTTATACGTATGCAAAGGGGTGAAAGACCTGAAAGATAAATTGGTCTATGCAATGGGCAATGAAGGGGTTGCAAGAAGCGTTATGAAAGTGTTTGAAACACCTTCAAAAAAAGAAAAAGTTACAGAAGAGACGTAATGACAGAACCGGACAGGTTTTTCTCACATCAGAAAAAAGAACTGATTGATTCACTGATTGACTGGGGGATTTACAATGAAAAAATTCTTGATGCTATTAGAAAAGTTAAAAGGGAAGATTTCATCGGGGAAAAAATGAAAAAACACGCCTATGACAATAGTGCCCTTCCGATAGAATGCGGGCAGACAATATCACAGCCATATACAGTTGCAGTAATGACAGAGCTTCTCGAGGCAGGAAATGAAAAAAAAATACTCGAAATAGGTACAGGTTCCGGATATCAGGCGGCTGTTTTACTTGAAATGGGAGCAATAGTATTTTCAATTGAAAGAATTGAAGAACTTTATTATAGTTCTAAAAAGATTCTTGAAAGCTACGGTGAAAGAATAAAACTTAAATGCAGTGACGGCTCGCTCGGCTGGGAAGAATTTGCTCCTTATGACGGAATTATTGTAACTGCTTCCTGTCCGAGAGTTCCTGAAACACTGCTCGCTCAGTTAAATATTAACGGAGTACTTGTCGTACCTGTTGGTGATAGGCACATTCAAAAAATGTATAAAGTGAAGAAAATAATAAATAAAGCAAATGTGGAAAATTTTCTGACATCAACTCACGGTGATTTTCAGTTCGTCCCTCTTGTAGGCAGGGAAGGATGGGAAGGCGGATAATTGACGGAAATTATTGACAAATATTACACAATCAAAGAACATTTTTCCTCCGAAATAAAAATCTCTAAATCGGTTTTTATTTCTAATATTTTTTCCGTTGACTCTAAAGAAAAAATAAAAGAAAATCTTTCGCTTATAAGAAAAAAAATAAATAATGCACACCATCACCCCTATGCATACAGACTTGGGCTGGATGAAAATAATTTTAAAGCTAATGATTACGGAGAACCGTCGGGAAGTTCGGGAAAACCAATTCTCGAAGTAATCGATAAATATGAACTGACAAATGTTATGCTTATTGTTTCACGAATATTCGGAGGGGTGAAACTCGGCATCGGTGGGCTTAAACGTGCTTACTTTGAATCCGCAGAATCGTGCGTTGTAAAAGAGAACATAATTACAAAATATCTGACTGAATTTATCACGGCAGAATTCGATTATAAATATATTAATCAATTTATGAATTACCTCGAAAAACACAATATTAAAATATTGGAAAATAATTCTGATGAAGCTGTAAGGCTGAAATTTGAAATGAGACTTTCTTTTATAGATAATATTAAAAAAGATTTAACTAATTTGACAAATGGAAGTTTAAAATTTATTACTTATTAACTTATGAAAATACTTTTAATTTCTATTATTACTTTTATATTTTTTTCTTTCTTAAATTTGTCCGCTCAGGTGGAATATGTTCCGCTTGATAATCCTGTATATTCTTTTCTTAAAAATATGAGTGTGAAAAAAATAATTAATAATATTAACGATGATAATCCGAATTTGTCACGTCAGGAAATTACAAATCTTCTTAATATCGTCGAATCGAAAAAAAATCAATTAAGCAATGTTGAAAAATCAATGCTTGATGATTATCATATTGAATTTATAGAAGACGAATACAGCCGGAAGAATACATTTGTTTTTACAAGACCTCCTGAAGGTGAAAATTATATTCATAATATGTTCTCGGACAAAAAGAAATATTTTTATACTACCAAGAAAGATGAAAATACTTTCACGATGGAAACTTTCGGAAGCACAAACGGTACTACGGAAATTAAACCTGATAGAAAACAATTCAATTCTATGATTGATATGGCGTGGAGATTGAGAGGAACCTTATTTGGTCATCTTGGATACAGTATGCTCGTTGATTTCGGATTCAGCGGGGGAAATAACCACGACCTTGCTTCGTACGTCAACCCTATTGTAAAGACAAGCTTTAAGTTCAATGAAAATATTGAAAACATCAGAAGCTTTGATTATACTAACGGTTATATTAAATATTATACCGAACCTGCAAAGGATATGAATCTCTCCATTCAACTCGGAAGAGAAAAAACAACTTTTGGTTTCGGATACAGCAATAGTTTATTTTTTTCAGGGAATAATCCCGATATGGATTTTATTAAATTTAATTTTAATTACGGAGTATTTCATTTCTCATCCTTTACAGCTTCTACGGTTGGAGAATACAATGTTGATTACAGCAAACGTTATACAAAATATCTTGCCGCTAATAGTCTGAAATTATCATTCGATAATTTATTTGATTTTGGTATTTATGAAGGGATAGTGTATGCCGATAGGGGAATCGAACTTGGGTATATGACTCCTTTCGCATTTTATAAATACCTTGAAATGTCTCTGCAGGACAGGGATAACGGCGTTCTTGGAGTTGAATTTCAGACGCACTGTTTCAAAGGAATTGAATTCCAGGGAACATTTTTCCTTGATGAGGATATATTGAATAATCTTTCCGACTTGCAAAAATCCTCTAATAAAACGGCATATCAAATCGGTACATATATTTATGAACCTTTCAATATTCAGAATTTATCTCTCGTTCTCGAATATACAAAAATAAGACCTTATGTTTATTCGCATATCCGTGAGCACACTACATATACAGCATACGGTTTACCGCTTGGACACATTATCGGACCGAATTCAGACCAGTTTTATGCAAAACTCGGTTATTATTTTACAGGAAGAGTTGCGATGTTCATCGAATACCAGCACATCCGTTCGGGGAAAAATATCTACGACAATTCAGGAAATCTATTAAAAAATGTCGGCGGAGATATAAATATTCCATTCAGAATTGGAGTAGATAACGACAACGCATATTTTCTCGACGGAATCAGAATTAATGATGACATCTTTAAGTTTAATTTTCGAATCGAACCCGCAAGAGGATACATATTCAATTTTGTTTATTATTATGATATCACAAAAAACAAAACAACCAATACCCTCTCCGACTTCAGTTTCGCTTATCTAAAACTTACAGTTGACTATTAATTAGATTCATCTTCGGATTTAAATAAGAATTGACTTAAATTTCTATTTTTATTACTTTTAATGTTTAATTAAATTTGTTTAATTTAAAACATGAAAAGGTAGCGATTATTGCCAACAATTAACCAATTAGTAAGAAAAGGCAGAAAAGTTCTGGAGTTTAAAAGTAAGGCTCCCGCTATGGATTCCTGCCCGCAGAAAAGAGGTGTATGTACGAGGGTTTATACTACTACACCCAAAAAACCCAATTCTGCACTAAGGAAAGTAGCAAGAGTGAGGTTGACTAACGGTATCGAAGTTACCGCTTATATCCCGGGTGAAGGGCATAATCTTCAGGAACACTCCATCGTTCTAATCCGAGGCGGCAGAGTAAAAGACCTGCCGGGCGTTAGGTATCACATCATTCGTGGTGCTATGGATACCGCTGGCGTCGCCAACAGGAAAAAAGCCCGCTCCAAATACGGTGCTAAAAGGGCTAAAGAATCAGTAGCTAAGTAATTTTTCACTTAGCAAAACTAAAAAAACGCTAAAATATTTTTAAATAATTTTATAAATTAATTATTTATTTTTTGTTTCTTTATGAGAAGAAAAAGAGCTGAAAAAAGAATCAGAAAACCCGATATCAGATTTAATGAACCTCTGGTTGGAAGGTTTATCAATAATATTATGAAAGAAGGTCTCAAAACTAAAGCCGAGTCTATTCTTTATGATGCATTTGGTATTATTGAAGAAAAAACCAAAAGCAATCCGCTCGAGGTTTTTAATAAAGCGATTAATAATGTTCAACCCGCAATCGAAGTGAGGTCGAGAAGAGTCGGCGGTGCAAACTATCAGGTGCCAACCGAAATAAGACCTGACAGAAGAATTGCTCTCGCTATAAAATGGATATTAACTTATTCACGGGCGAGAGGCGAGAAGACAATGTCGCTTAAACTTGCAAATGAACTTATGGCTGCGGCTGTAGGTGAAGGTTCTTCGGTGAAAAAACGCGAAGATGTTCACAAAATGGCTGAAGCAAATAAAGCATTTGCTCATTTTAAATGGTAAATAAAAAAAAGAGTATATTTTTATAAAATGCCTCGCGAAATATCTTTAAATAATACAAGAAATATCGGCATAATGGCTCACATAGACGCTGGTAAGACTACTACGACAGAAAGAATCCTGTATTATACAGGAAAACTTCATCGCATGGGCGAGGTACACGAAGGTGCGGCTACAATGGACTGGATGGAACAGGAAAAAGAACGCGGTATCACAATCACTTCCGCCGCAACAACCTGTTTCTGGAATGAACATCAGATAAATATTATTGATACACCGGGTCACGTTGATTTCACTGCAGAAGTAGAGCGCTCACTCAGAGTTCTTGATGGTGCGGTTGCTTTATTCTGTTCTGTCGGCGGTGTTGAACCGCAGTCGGAAACGGTATGGAGACAGGCGGATAAATATTGCGTTCCCAGAATTGCATTCGTTAATAAAATGGACAGGATTGGAGCAGATTTCTTTAATACGGTTCAGATGATGAAGGACAGATTGAAAGCCAATGCTGTACCGATTCATATACCGATTGGACAGGGAGAAATGTTCGCAGGAATAATTGATTTAATTCGGATGAAAGCCCGTATGTATCACGAAGCAACTCTTGGAGCAACATTCGAAGACATTCCAATACCGAAGTCATTTAAAGAAATGGCAAATAAATACAGGCAAAACCTGCTCGAAGCAGTTTCGGATGTCAATGACAAACTCCTTGTGAAATTTCTTGAAGGAAAAGAAATTACGGAAAAGGAAATTACGGATACTTTAAGGAAAGCAACTATAAGTGTAAAAATAATTCCTGTACTTTGCGGCTCTTCGTTTAAAAATAAAGGTGTGCAGGATTTGCTCGACAGGATTGTGGATTTACTTCCGTCACCTGACGATTTAGGCTCGGTTACAGGGCATCATATTCATAAAGATGACCTTGTGGAAAGAAACATTTCGGAAGATGAAAAATTTACGGCACTCGCTTTTAAAATAATGACTGACCCGTATGTAGGTAAACTTACATTCTTCAGAGTATATACAGGAAAAGCAAGTGCAGGTAGCTATGTTTATAACTCTGTTTCAGGCAGAAAAGAAAGATTCGGAAGACTTTTGCAGATGCATGCAAATCACAGGGAAGATATTAAAGAAGTATATTGCGGAGACATTGCCGCCGCAGTGGGATTGAAATTTACAAGAACAGGGGATACACTTTGCGAAGAAGATGACCCGATTATTATGGAAAAAATAACTTTCCCTGAACCTGTAATACAGATTGCAATAGAACCAAAAACGAAAGCAGACCAGGATAAACTCGGAGAGTCTCTCGGAAAACTTTCAGATGAAGACCCCACATTCAGAGTTTCTGTGGATGATAATACAGGTCAGACTTTGATTTCAGGAATGGGTGAACTTCATCTTGAAATTATTGTTGATAGATTGAAGAGAGAGTTTAAAGTCGATGCAAACGTGGGTAAACCTCAGGTCGCTTATAAAGAAACAATTAGAAAGAAAGTTGAACAGGAAGGAAAATTTATAAGACAATCGGGCGGTAAAGGCCAGTTTGGTCATGTGTGGATTGAAGTTGAACCAAATGAAAAAGGGAAAGGTTATATTTTTGAAAATAAAATAGTCGGCGGTTCAATACCGAGAGAATATATTCCTGCGGTTTCTCAGGGAATTCAGGAAGCAATGAAAACAGGTGTGCTTGCAGGTTATCCGATGGAAGACGTAAAGGTGAAATTAACAGATGGTTCATTTCACGAGGTTGATTCATCTGAAATGGCATTCAAAATTGCCGGTTCAATAGCATTTAAAGATGCGGCGAGAAAAGCAGACCCGGTGCTTATGGAGCCGATTATGGAAGTGGAAGTTGTAACTCCCGAAGAGTATATGGGAGAAATTATGGGAGATTTGAGTTCACGAAGAGGAAGAATTGAAGGAATTTCACAAAGAAATGATGCACAGGTTGTAAAAGCTAATGTTCCGCTTGCGGAAATGTTCGGATATGCCACTACTCTGAGAAATATGTCTCAGGGCAGAGCAATCTATTCAATGCAATTTTCTCATTATGACGAGATACCAAAAAATATCTCGGAAGAAATTGTAGAAATTATGACCGGAAAAATTCGTTCTTAAAATGATTATAGACAAGGGGTCTTGACCCCTTGGAAAAAAGATTAAGAGTTCTTTTATATAAAAAATCTTTAATTGTACATCTGCCTGTTGCAGACAGGTTGTAAATTGTACATTGAAGATTGAATATGGGTCAGTTCTGTTATTATAACAGGATGGAACTCGTCGTATCAGACACGATAAACGCTCTATAAAATCTTAAATCTTGTCATCCTGACACAATGTCAT
>Ga0233425_10008440_pt1 | contig 13681 bp, 11 predicted proteins | sample Watercolumn_Towu_2_FD_181712 | JGI IMG/M metagenome (GOLD analysis project Ga0233425, IMG submission 181712) | Freshwater microbial communities from Lake Towuti, South Sulawesi, Indonesia - Watercolumn_Towuti2014_140_MG | ecosystem: Environmental > Aquatic > Freshwater > Lake | place...
TTAACGATGCAGCAACGTTCAAGGCGATGGTATGGTATTGGCAAGTTCTATATTTTATTTGCCGCACACTCCAATTGTTCTTTGCAGGTCTTCATTTATTAGTACGCATGGTGGTTTCACCGGTGGAAAGCGCGAAGGTGGCTTATAATGCCGGGTATACTCATGGGTGGTTGAATCAGGCATTAACCATAATAAGTGCAGTGACTAGCACCCTTTTTTGGACCGGGTTCTTGATTGGAGGAGGACCTCTTTTACTGTTAATTGCGCCGAAGTTAGGAATTTCCTTAGCGCCCGTGGCCCATAGCGGCCTCGCTAATTTCTCCGCCCCCGTTATGACCTTCTTAACTACAAATTTTGGTTTTGTAGCCTCCACCGCCTTAACAGCCGTAGTGGCTTTAAGCACGACAGTCCTCTTCTTCTTAGGCCTTCACGAAGCACGCAAGGATCTGAATACATTCTTTGCCGCTGGGTGCGAAGATAAGGGGCCAATGGAGAGTCGTTATGTGCTGATTAAGTAAATCTTTAGATCTGTGTTGTACAGACATGATTTGGTGTCCTTCTTTCTCTTTATTTCCCTTAGGAGATGGCTTGCTCATGGCGAGAAAAAAAGTTTGATATTAAAAAAACTATGGGCTATTATTGCCCATCTTGCCCATGATTCAATTGAAGAAATAAAGATAGAGAGGAAAATATCCTAATGGATAAATACCTGCAAAAAGAAGACGATCTCTTTAACTCTTCATCATCTACCAACCGGGAACAATCTTTATTGTCTTTATCTAATGGAGAAGAAAAAGAAGAAGAGGGATATAGTGAAGAGGTAATGGACAGAGATCCGATACTTTTAGACTCCATTCCCGCTTCAACAAACTCCGCCCTCCCTTCAATCTCTATGGATCTTTGGTCTGGAATGGCCTTTATCATAAAAATGATGGCTTCTCTTGCCGTGGATACTTTCGCAACGGGGGCTTTAACGGATCTTACTTTAGAAATTTGTGGGGCCACTCTAAAAAAGATTCCCTCTATGGGTGTGAGTGTGCCTGGTTTAGCCTTTGGGGGAACTACAGCCATTCTTATGAATTTGGGTGCCTCTGTGTGCGAAATGAAGCTGAATCAATCTAATCAGGAAGAGGTCGTTCAACTAAAATGGCGGCAGTTTGCTAACCGGGGTGTTGAAATATCCACTTCTTCTTTCGTTCAATCTCATAAAGATATTTTTTTTAATTTAAGCCTTCCCCTCAAGGCTTCTTTAGTAGCAGGCATGGCGGCAGATACCTTGGATACCGCGGGAGGGATCATTATTTTGCTTAATGGGGGATTGAATCAGATTTCACAAAATCCCTTACTATGGGCTAAAGGGATTTCCATGGTTTCTTTTTTTCTTTTGGGAGTTCTAGGTTCTTTAGCGAAAGGCAGAACTTATCTCATGGCTATGGAAGAAATGAAAATGCTAGAAGAAGGAAGGCCCTTACCAAGCGCTTCTTCCAATGTCACCTCCATGAAATTATCCGTGGATTTTTTATCTGGAATGGCTCTCATTATAAAAAGTGTTACTTCCATCATTGTGGATACTCCCGCTATTGGAGAGTTGCTGGACGTTTTTTTAAGGATTTGTACTGTGCAGGTAGCAAAAATTTCTTTTTTGCAAGTGAGCATGGCAGGTTTAGTGGCAGGTGGGTGTTCTGCGATTCTTATCAATGTGGGGGCTTCTATTTCTGAAATGAAAGTGAATCAATCTAATCAAGAAGAAGTGGTTGCACAGAGAAGACAAGCTTATCTAGAGGACAGGACACTAGAGGGTGATTTACCCCCTCCTAATGAAAGCGAAGTATCCTACACAAAGTTATTTTTTAAACTCTCTCCTTGGCTACGATTTAGTATTGTGGCGGTGATGTTGGCAGAAGGATTAGACATATCAGGAGGACCTATTATCCTCATCAATCAGATCGTAACAAATCCATGGATTTTACTTGCGGTGATGATTTCCTTCATTGCCTTAGGAACCTTAGGTTCTATTGCGAAAGGGAGAACGAATCTTACGGTCACTCATCAAATGAAAGAGCTAGAAGCAAGAACGTTTCCTGACGAACCCTCATCCTCTTCTTGCTCTTCTTTTTCTCCTGGATTTTGCGCTTCTTAATTTTTATTCTTTGGAAACCGATTGGGGTGATGCTCGCTCTTTTTCGCTCACCACCGTGGTGGCTTCTTCATTTCGCACGTGGGCGGGATCTAATACGATGGTATTCATTTTTCGAGGAGATTGATGAAAGTCTCCCTCCCAAGGGAGATGACGGTAAATGGCGGATTCATTTAAATCGAAAAAAGGATATTTTAAAATTTGAAAATAAGGAGAATAGTCGAAATCACTGGGGGTATATAAACGAGGATTTCGATAGGCTAATTGTAATCCGTGTTCCTTATCTCGAGACACCAAAGGCAAAATGGGATAACGTACGGACATAAAAGCTTCTGCAATAAGAGAAGAACAAATTTGCCGAGTGGTATCTCCCACATGGGTTCTAAAAAGCGTGGATCGCCATTTCTTCGGTAACAATCCCCAGGGAAATAAAAAGCGGGCTAAATCGATAATCTGTCGCACGTCATAAGGAGTTCCCAATTGATCCGCGGCGTAGCGAATGACTTTCTGAGCATCGGAAGGAGATAATCCCGTGGGGCGACACACTCGTAAATGATCTTCTTTATAGGAAGACAAGGAAGACACAATAATTCCTTTTCCAATGAATCCTTCAATGATTAAAGGTTCTTGAGGATCTTCTTTATAATACTGCTGAATGATTTTTCGAGCTTCGGGACAAGGGATGTCATATAAACGTCCCACATACAGTCCTGCATGGGACCATCGAGATTGGGTCATGAGTTTTGTCACTTCCGCCACTCGAGAGCGACCTTCGATGAGTAATACATCACAGGGTTTTAAATCGTACTTTAAATGGTCGTAATCGGAGAAGGGGAGGCCCAAAGGAGATTTTTCCTTCATCAACCATTGGATGATCCAAGAAGAAGCATGTTCTAATAAACGTAAGCCCATGGGTATTCCATTTCCATCATGACTAAAATTATTTATAGCATTTTTAAACCCGTAACGCCAAGGGTGCTGCAAGTCCTGTATAAGTTTCTGGCTTTAATGCTTTTAATTCTTCCTTTGCTTCTTGGGGAATGGGAAGCGTGTCAATAAATTGGTGCAAGGTTTTTTGAGACATTTCTTGACCTCGTGTGAGGGCTTTGAGCTGCTCATAAGCGCCTTCTACCCCATAACGACGCATCACCGTTTGAATGGGTTCTGCTAATAATTCGTAACGGTGTTTTAAATCTTCTTCCATGCGGGCCTTATGAATTTCTAATTTATGTAATCCTTTAAGTAGGCTACTGTAAGCAATGTAAGCGTAACTTAAAGCAACGCCTAAGTTTCGCATCAAGGTGGAATCCACCAAGTCTCGCTGCCAGCGAGAAGTTAATAATTGTTGGCTTAAAAAACTGAGAAGGGCATTGGACAATAACAAATTACCTTCCGCATTTTCGAAATCAATGGGATTTACTTTATGGGGCATGGTGGAAGAACCCACTTCACCGGCGATGATTTTTTGTGTGAAATAGCCTAAGGAAATATAACCCCAAATGTCTCGAGAGAGATCCACTAAAATACTATTAAAGCGCATCATGGCTCCGAATAATTCCGCAACGTAATCGTGGGGTTCTATTTGAGTGGTATAAGGATTCCAAGTAAGCCCTAATCGTTCCACTAAGGTTTGACTGAGCTGGAGCCATTGAACTTTAGGATAGGCGATGAGGTGGGCATTAAAATTTCCCACCGCGCCATTAATTTTTCCCTTTAAAGGAGTATTGAGAAAGGCGATTTTTTGTTGTTTTAAACGATAGGCAAAATTTGCAAATTCTTTTCCAAGGGTGGTGGGTGTGGCCGCTTGTCCGTGGGTACGGCTTATCATGGAACAATGGGCTTGTTCATGGGCCATGGTTAAAAGAACTTGTGTGATTTCCTTCATGGTGGGAACAAGAAGGGTTTCCCTCGCAGCTTTTAACATGAGGGCATAAGCCAAGTTATTAATATCTTCCGAAGTACACGCAAAGTGAATAAACTCCACCGCGCTTTGAAGTTCAGGACGGGAAGCAAATTTTTCTTTTAAAAAATATTCAATGGCTTTCACGTCGTGATTGGTGGTGGATTCTAAGGTTTTAATATGTTCTGCGTCTTTTAGGGAAAAATTTTCCACCAGTTGATTCATCCAAAGAAGAGTTTCTTTGGAGAAAGGATTTAATTCGGGAATGTCAGGATGTTCCGCTAAACATTGTAACCATGCAATTTCCACCAGAAGACGATATTTCATTAAAGCATATTCACTAAAATAAGCTCGCAAAGGTTGGGACTTTCCACCGTAACGTCCGTCTAAGGGACTTAGGGCAGTGAGTTCATTCAATGGATAAACGGGCATAAGAAAAATTTCTCCCAGGGGTTAAGATTTACGAAGCAAAGCATCAATGCGTTTTTGAAGGGGTGGGTGACTTGCAAATAAAGCAAAGAGCCCATCATGACTTGAAATTTGTAAAGTAGCCATGGAAGGTGCGCGATGATCTTCGGGAATGGATTCTGCCCTTTGTAAACGTTGTAAGGCAGCGATCATTTTTTCTTTCCCCACTAAACGCGCAGAGCCTGCATCTGCTCTAAACTCCCGATGGCGAGAAAAAGCCATCACAATAAGACTTGCTAGAATACCAAAAACAATTTGGAAAAGAAGCGCGGTACCATAGTAAACAAAACCACCTGTATCGCTTCTTTCATTGTTACCTCGCAATAAATTAGCCACAAAGAAAGCGGCAATGCGAGCAAAGAAAATCACGAAGGTATTTAATACTCCTTGCAGAAGACACATGGTGATCATATCTCCATTGGCAATGTGAGACATTTCATGGCCTAAAACCCCTTCAATTTCCTCCATATTCATGGTTTGTAATAATCCCGTGGACACTGCTACTAAAGCGTGTTGACGACTCCACCCCGTTGCAAAGGCATTGGGAGCAGGGCTGTTATAAATACCAATTTCTGGGATCCCTAAATTTAATTTTCTTGCGAGGCCATGAATCATTTCCACTAAATTGGATTCCAAGGGAGAGTTGGGCTTATCAATCAGTTGAATGCCATAAGCCATTTTTGCCATGAACTTGGATAAAAAGAGAGAGAAAAAAGATCCGGTGAATCCCACCACGAGGGCAAAGGCCATGAGAGCACCGTAATTAATCCCTTGGGCAGTAAGGTAGGGTTGTATATTGAAAATGCTCAGAATAAGAGTAATGATAAAAAGAATGGCTATATTAGCAGCCAAAAAAAGAGCTACACGTTTTAACATAAAGAAGTTCCTCACATTACAATTGAGTCATCACGTAGGGAAGGATCCCACCATGTTGATAATAAGTGAGTTCATCTAAAGTATCAATTCGACAGAGTAACTCTGTGACAGTTTGTTTTCCTTCAGGAGATGTGAATACAGCGGACACTAACATGCGAGGTTTAATGTCTTCTGGCATGTATAAGTCAATGGTTTCATGACCTGTAAGTCCTAGGGTTTCGCGGGAAACACCCTCTAAAAATTCCAGAGGCATTACTCCCATTCCCACTAAATTAGAACGGTGAATTCGTTCGTAACTTTCTGCAATCACTGCCTTCACACCTAACAGTAAGGTGCCTTTTGCAGCCCAATCTCTGGAAGAACCCGTGCCATATTCTTTTCCTGCCACAATCACTAAGGGGATGTCTTCTTTTTGATATTTCATGGAAGCATCAAAGATGGGCATCACTTCTCCTGTGGGGATATAAGTGGTGACACCTCCTTCCGTGCCCGGGGCCATTTCATTGCGAATACGAATGTTGGCAAAAGTACCTCGCATCATGACTTCGTGATTCCCTCGACGGGAACCGTAGGAATTAAAATCTTTTACAGAGACTCCCTGAGCGAGAAGATATTTTCCTGCGGGGCTGTCAGATTTAATAGAGCCTGCGGGAGAAATATGATCCGTGGTAATGCTATCTCCTAAGAGAGCTAGCAATCGAGCCCCTTGAATATTTTTCACTTGGGAAGTGCCGCCCAAATTTTCAAAAAAAGGTGGATTGCGCACATAGGTGGAATCAGGTTGCCAATCATAGGTTTTACCATGGGCTACATCAATGGTACGCCAGTTATCATCTCCATGGAAAACATCGGCGTACTCCCGTCGATACATGTCAGAATTTACAATGGCACTCACTTCTTTCGCAATTTCTGCGTTAGTGGGCCAAATGTCTTTTAAGTAAACGGGAGTTCCCTCAGAAGAAACACCCAGAGGGGTGGTGGTTAAGTCAATTCGCGTAGTGCCCGCTAAGGCGAAAGCAATGACGAGGGGAGGCGAGGCTAACCAATTGGCTTTTACCAAGGGATGAATGCGTCCCTCAAAATTTCTGTTTCCTGATAAAACCGCAGAAACTGCTAAATCCCCTGATTTAATGGCGGCTTCCACGGGATCAGGTAAAGGACCGGAATTTCCAATGCAAGTGGTGCAACCATAACCCACTAAATTAAATCCCAACTCATTGAGGCAGGATTGCAAGTTGGCTTTTTCTAAATAATCAGTCACTACTTTTGAACCGGGGGCTAAGGAACTTTTAACCCATGGTTTTCGTTTTAATCCTTTTGCTAAAGCATTGCGAGCTAAAAGGCCGGCCGCCATGAGAGCGCTGGGATTAGAGGTATTCGTACAACTGGTAATGGCAGCAATCACCACATCTCCATGGCCTAATTCAAAATCCGCACCAGGGGCGGGGACTTTTTTATTTTTTTCATTTCCTTTGCCTTGAGCCTCTAAGGTTTTATCAAAGGCTTCAGCAATTTTAGATAAAACCACTTTGTCTTGGGGACGTTTAGGTCCTGCAAGGCTAGGTTCCACCGTACTTAAATCGAGAGTCAGCACGTCGGTATAAATAGGTTCTGGGGTATTATTATCTCGCCATAATCCTTGAGCTTTGGAATAAGCTTCCACCAAGGCAATGGTTTCTGAACTTCGCCCAGTGAGACGTAAGTAATTTAAGGTTTCTTCGTCCACAGGAAAAAATCCACAAGTGGCGCCATATTCAGGAGCCATGTTGGCAATGGTGGCCCTATCTGCCAAGGGTAATTCTTTTAATCCTGGACCAAAAAATTCTACAAATTTACCCACCACGCCTCGCTGACGTAATAATTGAGTGATGGTGAGTACTAGATCCGTGGCAATGATGCCTTCTTTTAATTTTCCTTCAAGACGAACCCCCACCACTTCAGGGATCACCATACTGACAGGTTGGCCTAGCATGGCAGCCTCTGCTTCGATGCCACCCACACCCCAACCCAATACACCCAGTCCGTTGATCATGGTGGTGTGGCTATCTGTACCTACTAAGGTATCAGGATAGGCAATGAGTTCACCGTTTTCTGCTTTTTGCCAAACCACTTGGGCTAAATATTCTAAATTGACTTGATGACAAATTCCTGTTCCGGGGGGAACCACTTTAAAATTTTCAAAGGCAGTTTGTCCCCAACGTAAAAAAGCATATCGCTCATGATTGCGAGCCATTTCAATGTCCACGTTGTATTGAAAGGCCTCTGGATTTGCAAATTCATCCACCTGAACGGAATGGTCAATGACTAAATCCACAGGAATTAAAGGATTAATTTTGTCAGGGTTGCCTCGATTTTTTTTCATGGCATCTCGCATAGCGGCTAAATCCACTACGGCGGGAACACCGGTAAAATCTTGCATTAAAACTCGAGCAGGGCGATAAGCAATTTCATGTTGAGAAGTTTTATGAGTGAGCCATTCTTCCATGGCACGCACATCTTCTTCTGTTACTGTTCGCCCATCTAAGTGGCGTAATAAATTTTCTAAGAGAATTTTAAGGGAATAGGGTAATCGTTCAAGATGTTTTAAACCAGCAGACTTTAATTGGGGGATACTGTAGTAATGATACCGTTTTCCTTGAACTTCAAGGGTGGTTTTTGTATCAAACTTAGACATCTTGTTTCCTTATGGTTAATTATCAATAAAATTTTATAATGTAATCTCATTCTTAAAATGATGGTGCGAAGTATACCATGAAGATAGTGGGCTCAGAAGGGTTTCTCTTTTAAGTATCATCGTCGTTCCATCGATATCGCGCCATGGTGGCAAGACGTTTTGCTAAGATTTTTGACATGTTCTGCCAAAAAATCATTCCATCATCTTTTGTGGAAAGGCGTTTTAAACAAGAAAGGCTTAGAAGAATGACTTCAGTGTCTTTCACAGCAGCAACCACATCGGCAGTTCTGGGAGTTTCTAAGAGAAAAGCGATTTCTCCAAATAAATCCCCAGGTCCTAAAATCGATAAGATATCATCTTTTGTTCGAACTTCTGCGAGGCCGTTTTTGATAAATCCAAAGGTACGTCCCCCCGCGTTTTTTTCAATGATCATATCTCCTGGGTTACAGTGGATTTTCATGGCATGTTCTAATAAGTTTTTTTTCCCTTCGGGGCTAATGCCTCGAAAGAGAGGAATATCTAAACTTTGAGTATCTCCCATTTCAATGAGAGAAAAGCCTGGATCAACAAACATAAATGATTTGTTTTGTTCTGAAAACCAATCCAATCCCATGGTGTCTTCGGGAAATTGAAGTTGTTCTGCAACGGTGTGAAACGGAGAGTTACAAGCTTTTAAATGCTCATAGTCATGAAACAAAATAAATAAGGGCAAACGATACCCCCCGAAATCTGATCGATGAGGATGTCCTAAAGGACGAAACCCTAAAATGCGATAGAGAGAATACAAATTGGGTTCGCAAATTAAAATTCCAATTACTTTGTTTGATTGGACACAAGAACGATAAGCAAATTCATACAATAAGTTGGACACGGGAGTTTTTCGATATTCTTTCAATAAACATAAGCGGGATAAAACCACTGTTTTTTCAAGAAGGGGTTTTGGAAAATAATCGAGATGATACTGTTCCACTAAAGCAGGATCGGAAGCCATGGCTTCCGCGGGAGTTAAGCGAAAAGTTCCTACCACGGCTTTGCTTTTTTTATCAATCCCTACCACGGTGGTACTTACTTTATCGTAGGCATCTTTTTCCGCGGGAGGAGAACTACTTTGTTCTTTAGTTCTTCGTAATTCTTCTCCAAACACTTCTTCTCGAAGCTTAAAAGCCGCCTGTAACTCAGAAGCGTTGGCAACACGAACTTCAAAGGAGTCACAGGAGCGACTTAATGAAGAGGCAATTTGTTCGAACAACCCGGCCATAAGAAAATATCCTTTCCCCTAAACTAGATAAAATATAGCACAACTTGCTGGCTAAAGAATGACTCCACCCCCAAGGCATTCATTCTGTTCATAAAAAACAATGGATTGCCCAGGGGTAATGGCTTTTTGAGGGGTTAAAAAGGACACTTGAAGGATCCCATTTTCCTGGGGAAGGAGGGTACAAGGGGCGTCTTTTTGTCGATAACGAATTTTTGCCGTGCACTCAAAAGGAAATGAAGGGGGTATCTCTTGAATCCAATGAAGTTGATGACACAAAAGAACTTGCCCGTATAATTGGGGATGATCTCCTTGGGCCACAATGAGGCGATTTCGTTTAAGATCTTTTTCCACCACATACCAGGGCAAGGCTTCTCTATCTTTTAAACCTCCGATTTTTAATCCCTGTCGTTGCCCTAGGGTATAAAACATCAAACCATCGTGCTCTCCCAAAATGGCACCGTCCACCGATTCAATCAATCCTTTCTGGGCAGGAAGATAACGATTTAAAAATTCTTTAAAAGGGCGCTCTCCAATAAAACAAATGCCTGTGCTGTCTTTTTTATCGTGGGTGATGAGACCTTCCTGTTGAGCCAGTTGGCGCACTTTTTCTTTTTTAAATGTGCCGATGGGAAAGAGGGTTTTGGCTAATTGAGTTTGATTCAAAGTATATAGAAAATAACTTTGATCTTTATTTTCATCCAGGGCTCGTAAGAGATGAAAAGCTCCGTTTTTATATTCCTTTCTCACATAATGTCCCGTGGCAATGAAATCAGCGCCAAGATTCATAGCGTGATCTAAGAAAGCTTTAAATTTGATTTCCTTGTTACACAAAATATCTGGATTGGGAGTTCTTCCTGCCTCGTATTCTTCTAAGAAGTGTTGAAAGACATGTTCCCAATATTCTGCGGAAAAATTTACGGTATGTAATTCAATGCCCAAAGTTTCACAAATAGAGCGAGCATCTTTCACATCTTGAGCGGCACTACAGTGGGTGGTGTCATCATCTTCTTCCCAATTTTTCATGAAAAGTCCAGCCACTTCATAACCTTCTTGTAATAAGCACCATGCCGCAAGGGAAGAATCAACGCCGCCAGATAATCCCACAATGACTTTTTGCTTTTTCCCCATGGTGCATTTACCTCTTAGTGGGTGTGGAGTGAGCGGACATCCGTGGGATGCCGGCGAGAATTGTTGTGGGCGGGAAATATGATTTGAACCTCTAACCCTTTTCCAGAGGAAGGTGTGTTGAGTCGAACTTCCGCTTGATGGAAAAGAGCGATCTGTTGAACGATGGCGAGACCCAATCCGCTTCCGGGTTGTTGTGTGCCTAGGATTCGATAGAAACGTTCGAAAACACGAGCCCTTAATTCCTCAGGAATTCCAGGCCCTTCATCACTCACGGAGAGAATGACTTTTTCTTCCATCTTTTTAATTTTTACAGTGACTAAGGTGTTCGAAGGGCTGTAACGAATGGCATTATCTAATAAATTTCTCAATAAAATACCCAGGGCTGTTACGTTTCCATCCACGGTAATGCTGGGATCAGAACAATTTAATTCTAACTCAATATTTTGAGAAAAAGGTTCTGAGGCACATTGAGCGATTTCTTCCATGGCCAATCGGTGAAGATTAACGGAAGTAATATCTTGCATGGGGTAGGCCACTTCCTCAGGAATTAAACGGCTTAAGGTTAATAACTGAGACACAATATGAGAACTTCTATCCACCGTGGAAATTAAATTTTTAAGAGCTCGGGTTCGCTCTTCTTCATGAGTTGCGCGCAATGCAACTTCTGCTTGGGTTTTTAATGCCGCCAAGGGGGTTTTTAATTCGTGGGCCGCATCACCCGCAAAACGTTTCTCCCTTTCTAAGGCATGTTTTAAACGAAGGAGTAAATGATTTAACTCATCCATAAGAGGAGTGATTTCCACAGGGACATATCGCAAATCCATGGGTTCTAAGTAGGTGGGAATTCGATGAGAAACTTCATCTGTAATTTTTCTTAAGGGATGTAATCCTCGACCCACAATGAGCCAAATTAAAAATCCTAATAAAAGGTAAACAATTAACAAAATATATAAATCATCTCTCGCAATGCGATGGCCTAAATCAGCACGGGCATCATAACGTTGAGCCACCATGATGATGAAATTTTTATGAGAGGCGGGCAGTGTGAATACTCTCCATGGATGATTTTGAAGAGAGATGTTACTAAAGCCAGCGTTTAAAGAGGATAAGGGAGTTAAAGGGGCTTGAGCAGAGCGAATCATTAATTTTCCTTTTTGATCCCATACTTGAAATTGAAATTTGTTATCGTAAATATAGGGGAAGGGGCCATGAGGTAGGGTTTTATAAAATTTTTCTGCCAATTTAGGAATGGTATTTAACTGACTTTGTATTTGGAATAAATGCTCTGGTTTTAAATTATCTCCAATGAGTGCTTGAAAGGCGAATCCTGATTGAGTTAAGAGAGAGTCTAAATGATCTTGGATGTCCTTTTGATCCAAGATGTAATTACCCAAAGCCGCTATGGTAGTGGATAGAATGATACTAATCAGTAAATTGACAAGTAAAAACTTTCGAATGGAGCGAATCATTATTCTGTTTTTTCTACCATGTATCCAACGCCACGAATTGTACGAATTAAATGAGCACCAAATTTTTTCCGTAAATTATGAATATGAACTTCTAAGGCGTTTGAATCCACATCCTCATCCCAACTATAGATGCTTTGATTTAATTGTTCCCGAGATAAAGCTCGCCCGTGATTTTCAATGAGCTTTTGCAACAGGGCAAATTCCCGGCGTGGTAGTTGAACCACTTCTCCATTGAAAGTTACTTGATGGGCCACAGGATCAATGATGAGGGCACCAAAAACAATTTCAGGAGTTGCGCGAGCATGTTGTCGTCGTTGAATCGCTCTAAGGCGGGCGTATAATTCAGCAATTTTAAACGGTTTATTAATGTAATCGTCTGCGCCGGAGTCGAGGCCTTTCACTCTATCTTCCACGGAATCTCGCGCGGTTAAAATGAGGACAGGCGTATCTTGCGAGCGTTTACGCAAGTTTCGCAATACTTCGAGTCCATTCATTTTGGGGATCCCCAAATCTAAAATGACAGAGTCAAAGGATTCTGTTTTCAGGGCTTGATCCGCAGTCCATCCGTCTTTCACCCAATCAACACTATAGCTTTCTTGCTGTAAGCCTTGTTTAACGGCTTCTCCTAAGTCTTCATCATCTTCTACTAGTAGAATTCTCATGATAATTAACCACCCATTAAGAAAAAAAAGGTTTCTTAAAAATGTATAGTATGAATTATTAACAACTTCAATAGGAAGTTGCTTGCTTGTCCCTCATAAGTATATGTAATGGTTTAAAAAAGTGAATTACCTCTGGATTTGTAATAAAAGAAACATTGTAAGGATGCTCACAGCTTAATTGCTTAAAGCTAGGAATACAAGGAAGTTTTTGTAAAGTATTTGCAATACGGCCAAAAAGCAGCAACATGGGGGGGCTAGAAAGGGCTCCTAAGCTTTCCATCAGACTATTTAAGAAAGGAAACCATGCTTTTGCCTCTTGTTGAGGAGGTAAGTCACTTAAGACTAAACTTGCGTTTAATAGCAAAAAACCTCTGTCTAAAATTTGACGAAATAACTCATCTCCCTGTTGTACAAGGTTTTTTTTATCTAACTTGGCAATATCTTCCTGGGAAGTGTGAGAAGCGGTTAATAATCCTTCGCTAATGAGCAGCATTTTGATAAAATTTCGCAGGGATGTGGCTCGATTAACGGTTTTACTTAATCCAGAAGGGCTCCATAGTTCGGTCACTGCCCCATCCCAAAAAGCATACCCATTAGCAGATTGGGGTCTCGGATAAGGAGATTCTCCCAGCAAAATAAAACGAGTAGAGGATAAGGGTTGTTTAAAAGCGTTAAAAATTTCTTGAGGTCCTGGCAACCATGAAGGATTTGGTTTTTCCATCAATGCTTTTAAATAAGAAGGATCCATGGTTGTTAAGGCTTTTTGTAAGTAAGGGTGCCAAGAAGGGTGGGTGGTTTCAAATGATAATGATTTCATATAATGCGTAATGGAGGTCCAGTTTCATGGATTTAAAATTATTGGAAATACTAGCATGTCCTTTATGTAAAGGTAAGTTGGAATATCGGAAATCCTCGGGAGAGCTTATTTGTAAATTCGATAAATTGGCGTATCCCATCAAAGAGGGGATCCCTGTTATGTTAGAGAATGAAGCAAGACATCTCACCTTCGAAGAATCTTGATTTGTTGCGGCTGTTATCAACCATGACGCTTCATCCAACTCGTAGCGGCGCGCAGGATGGATCCCCGCCTTCGCGGGGATGACAGCAAG
>Ga0233425_10008441_pt1 | contig 13677 bp, 13 predicted proteins | sample Watercolumn_Towu_2_FD_181712 | JGI IMG/M metagenome (GOLD analysis project Ga0233425, IMG submission 181712) | Freshwater microbial communities from Lake Towuti, South Sulawesi, Indonesia - Watercolumn_Towuti2014_140_MG | ecosystem: Environmental > Aquatic > Freshwater > Lake | place...
GCTCTTGTCAAGACGCACAGCGCCCCTGGTGCTCGTGTACGGTCACCCACGTTCGGACCTTTAACTGGCCGAATGTATACGACCCGCGGCTGACAATCGCACAGTATCGACCGTTCCCAAATTCGCCGGAACTCGAGATTTCGGGCTGTTCCCCCGAACTCTGGCGAGTTTGGCCACCGGCCAGCTGCCACGGCGTGCGGCATCACCCCCTTTGCGCAGATGGATCTCGCCACCGGGGAGCATCACAGTCTTCACGCGGCCTTCATCTGACCTAAACACTCAGTGACTACAACGTGGTGAGCTTGTATTTGCCCTCAAAGGGATAGTGGATCCGGTAAGTCCCGACGACTGATTTTGGGGCGGTGCTGGTGTCGGTTTTGGTCGCCTAGGGTGAGGTGCGAAGCAGATGGATGTGACATTGGATCGAAGCCTGTGTCTGGGTGGCAGCACCCATCGTTCGCCTTGTGCCGATGACCAAAGGCCGAATGGTCGCCCGACGGCTGATCTGTGGGTCGTTATTCCGGCGTTCAACGAGGGGCAGCGGCTTTCACAGGTCGTGGATGATGTGTTGAGAGTAACGCGCAACGTGGTTGTCGTGGATGATGGATCAACCGACGATACACGCAATCTTGCGCGTCATCGAGACGTGTGGCTGCTGCGGCATGCGGTGAACCTCGGCCAAGGCGCAGCGTTGCAGACAGGTATTGCGTTCGCCATTCAGAAAGGTGCACACTACGTCGCGACGTTCGACGCGGATGGGCAGCACTGCTCCGAGGATCTGTCGACGCTACTGTCGGTGTTGATTGATGAACAGGCGGAATTCGTGCTGGGCTCAAGGTTTCTCGGACGGGCCGAGGGAATACCAGCCATGCGGCGCGCAGTCCTGCGATTCGGTGTGTTGTTTACTCGCGTCGCATCCCGCGTGACTCTCACGGATGTCCATAATGGAATTCGCGTGATGACGCGACGGGGTGCCGAGCGCCTACGAATCAGTATGAATCGCATGGAGCACGCGAGCCAAATCGTCGATCAGATCGCAAAGTCGGGTATGCGGTTTGTGGAAGCTCCGGTTACCGTGCGCTACACACCAGAGAGCCTGGCGAAAGGACAGAGGACGTCTGCGGCGCTCAGAATCGGGTTCCAGACCCTGATCGACAAACTGGTTACTTGGTAGTCGCGTGATGTGAGTGCGCGAACGGCGTTCTCTCCGAACGCGGCAGAGGTGATCGCGTGGACTTCATCGCAGAGTGATACTTGTGTCGCCGTTTCAACTTGTATTTCTGCCGTTCTGCACGTCCTTGTGCGTGCTGACACTCTGGCAGGGCCTGCGAGGACTGTCAGGGTGGCGGCAGTCGCTCTTGTGGGCGACGCTATGGGCCGGGGCGGGGTTTCTGATCGCGTTCCCGGACGTCGCGAGCGTCTTGGCGGTCTGTTTGGGAATCGGCCGGGGCAGCGATCTGGTGTTTTATGCCGCCGTTCTAGCGGGCGCAGCGGCATGCCTGTACTTCTACCAGAGGTACCGCCGTGTTGAGATGCTCTGCACCGAACTGCTTCGTCGCGAAGCAATTCGGCAGGCGGAACGAGGCGGAGAGAGCTACGGTCAGGCGTCAGCCGACACGGGTGGCGAAGAGCTCGCTTCGCAAGAAAGGTGTTGAAATCCCGTGTTGATGAAGCTTGAGCAAGAACCGCTCAAGCTCGCCACGAGACCGGGACGTCGTGCCGTCCGTCGGCGTTGTGGCTTTCGATGAAGCCACCGGGACGACGGCGTCTCATGTGTCGGACAGCCCGAGGACGCCGTGCAACCAATACACCGCCATTGCCGTCTCCGCATGGAGACGGTTCATCAGAAGGGAGCCGCGGTGGGAACCGGCGTACCGCCGTGCGACGTCGTATTGCTCACGGAACTGTGCGCGGACCACCCTGTTGGTCTTGCTGGATTGATGGCGCCGGAACTGGGAGAGCACGTGATCCAAGATCAAGGGAGGCTCCAACTTCGCCATTCGCAGCCATAGGTCGTAGTCCATCGCGTAGTGCAGCGTGATATCGGGTTCACCGATCTGCTGCCCAAATAGTCGCCTCCAGAACACGCTCATCTGGCAGATGAAGTTCTCGCGCAACAGACGCGGAAACGAGTAAGCGCGCAATCGGCGGTCCTTGTACCGGGAAATCCACTGGTGAATCTCCCGACCCGAGGAATCGATGATCTGGCACCGGCCCACTGACCATTGACGGTCCGGATTTCGTGCGAACGCCTTGGCAACGACGGCAAGGGCGCCCGGCGTGTAAAGGTCGTCGCTGTTGATCCACCCGATGATGTCCCCGGTAGCCTTGGCCAGCCCTTTGCGGAGCGCGTCAGTCTGTCCTCGATCGGGCTCGCTGATCCACACAAGACGCGGATCCTGGATGGAACGAAGGAGTTCCACACTACCGTCCGTGCTGCCGCCGTCGATGACCAGCATCTCCAGTTCGAAATCGCCGCTTTGCGAGAGCACGCTCTCGATGGTCAGACGCAGGAAACGGCATTGCTGGTAGGACGGTGTGACAACAGTGATTTTCATGGATATGTCACTTGACAAATCAATGGATTGTTATAGGCGTCCGCGATAGAATATTCGGTGCCTTGCAGGCAGCCACGAGCGTCGCAATTGTGCTCGTGGCGAAAGCTCGCCGAATCGTAGCCTTTCGCGACTGTCGATCGCTTCCGATAACGACAACGCAATGAGGGTAGGCGCATCCTCGTAGCGTGCGACAACGATGCTTGGTGTTGTCGATACCTGCTGATGTGCATCGAAACATGACACGGTTGATGGGGCGTCCTGGTCCATGTGGACCTCACACATAGGCTTCACAAACGGACACTGCAAGTGAGAGTTGATGACTACGAATCCCTGTCGTTTGCGGTCCGATTGTTTTGCTGGACAACCGACTTCGTAGGGCACGCGTTGCGCAGCGTTGTTCACCGGCAGGCCGCCGGCGATCCACGTGATGCACGGAACCTGCTCGTGGCTCGCCTCGATGGACTCGGCGATGTAACAGTTAGCGTTCCAACCCTTCGGGCGCTGCGACGCGCTCGTCGGAACGCACGCATCGTACTATTGGTCGGGCCTTGGTCGGAGGGACTGGCTCGGCGGATTCCCTATGTCGATGCCGTCGAAGTGCACTCGCCCTGGAGCTTTCGAGTGCTGCGTTACGGTGATCTCCGGCCTCGGTTGCGGGATGCGATGGCCTTCTATCGCCGCATGCGGACGGAGCGATTCGACGCGGCTCTGGACCTCCGTGGCGACTTGTTGAGTCTCTTGGTGTTGTGGTGGATTGGGGTTCCAGTCCTCGCGGGTCGCGTCACTCGCGGTGGCGGGTTCGTCTGCACCCATCCGATAAGGATCGATCTGCGGACCGTACCGCACGAGAGCGACCGAGCGTTACACGCCGCGGCCATATTCGGAGCGGATGTTTCGGACCGGGAGCCGGAGCTACCGGTACGAGACGACGACCGCCGCAGTGCTTGTCGGCTGCTGGCCCAGCATGGGCTGAAAGAGGGCCACCCGTATGCTCTGCTGGCACCGGGAGCGCTCTGGCCGTATCGCCGGTGGCCGTCGGAGCGGTTTGCCGAAGTGGCCGATGCGCTCTGTCAGAGGCACGGGCTGATTCCCGTGTTGATCGGCGACGCGTCAGAGCGCGCGACGACTGAGGCCGTGAAGACCCGCTGTTGTGCGCCGGTGATCGATCTCTGCGGAGCGACAGACCTGTCTGCACTCTTGGGCCTGATCGATCAGACGGCCATCTACGTGGGCAACGAGTCGGGACCGGCCCAGTTGGCGATGGCGTCGCGCCGCCCATGCGTGGTGCTATTCGGGCCTGGGATTCCGAAGAACTTCGGTCCGATCAGAAGTGGAGCCGTGGCCATCCAGGAATCGTGCGCCCATGGCCCGTGCTTTCAGAAGGGCCCTTGCAAGAATCTCCCAGACTGGTGCATGGGGCGACTGCGAGTCGAGCGGGTACTTGAGGTGGTCGAGTCCTTAGTAACCGCGGAACGACTCGCCCGCTGACTCATAGTCTGCCGCTGGGGCCCGGTGAATGCACACTCGACCACTCCGCTGGATTGCCAATCACAGAGTGTCACGCAATAGGGCTGTCCCTCGCCGCCAGATTCGTTCGATCAACGTGCCCTTGCGGAACACGGACCGATCATCATCGAGTTCCCACTTTGCCGGAGTGATCTTCTGAATCGCCAGTTCGATTTGGTATTCCCCCCGGGAATGGGAGTCGGGGGAGACCGTGTAGTCGTAGCCGAAGTCACAGTCGCGAAGCAGGCGAACACGGTAGGTGTTGGCTTTGAGCGAGCGTTCGACTTCCCGCAGTAACGACGCGGGAGTGTAGAAACGCTTGTGGTCGGCGTTGAATCGCGATGGCACCCGCGTTCGCTTCTCGTACAGGAACTGATGAGGCACGGCAACAATCAGGAAGCCTCCGTCGCGCAGGACGCGAAACCACTCGCGCAGTGCGGTCCAGTAGTCCCGGATGTGCTCCAGACAATGCGAAGCGCAGACGAAGTCCTGGGATGCATCGGGAAACGGAAGCGTCTTGCCATCGTAGCCTGGGAAGTCAAGTTCGATTCCGACCGCATCCGGTGTGACGGGCACTGCATCGGGAAGGCTGCCCCGATAGCCAATATCAAGGCCCTTGCCCGCCATGAACTCTTGGTAGAACCCCGAGTTAAGGCGTCGCAAGTGCGCGTTCTCCGTTTCTGGCCCCCTCATGGGTGATTCGACGGGATTTGGCAGCCGCTCTTCTGGTGGCCGATTGGCTGAATGCCGTTCAACACGTTCGAAGTGCTCAATCCCGGCACCAGGGGAAGCAGGACCACTTGGCCGCCCCTTTCGCGCACGAATTCGGAGCCGGCCACCTCGCGATCGGAGTAGTCGGCTCCCTTTACGAGGACATCGGGCGCCAGGTGCCGGACCAGTTGTTCGGGCGTATCTTCGTCGAACACCACAACCAGATCAACGCACGAAAGTCCGGCGAGCAGCATCGCGCGCTGATCCTGTGGAATGACTGGCCGCGAGCAGCCTTTCAGCCGGCGCACGGAGTCATCCGAATTGAGACCGACGCACAGCAAGTCCCCCAGGCGGCGAGCCCGTTCGAGACAGGAAAGATGTCCGGCGTGCAGAATGTCAAAGCATCCATTGGTGAAGACGGTTCTTTTCCCGGCCGTATTAGCGAGACGCATGCGCCGTCGGGCCTCGGTCCAGTCCGAGATCTTCGGAGATCGACCCTCCCATGCGGACTGCAGTTCGTCGTTTGTGACGACATAGGTTCCGGTGTGGACCACCGCCAATCCGGCCGCAACCATGGCCAGTTCACAAGCATCAGTCATCAACCAACCGCTTGCCAGCGCGACAGCAAGTGTGGCCACAACCGTATCGCCGGCCCCCGTCACGTCGGCCACCTCGCGCGCCTTGGCTGGGAAGTGTTGTATTCCGTCAGCGCCCGCCAACATCGCCCCCTGGCTGCTCCGGGTGACAAGCATGTAGTTGATTCCGAGTTCGGCCCGTAGTTGTCGGGCGGCCGTCTCGATTTCTCGTACGTCGCGGAGTTCCCGTCCGACGACTCGCGAGACTTCATCGATGTTGGGCGTGAGCACCGTAGCGCCGCGGAAACAGGACAGTTCCTTGCGTTTGCTGTCCACGATACATGGCAGCCCGCGGGAACGGGCTTCGTGAACGATGAATTCCGCCAGATCCGCGGTAATCGTCCCTTTGTTATAGTCGCTGATCACCACAGCGTTGGCGACCGCCAGCGCTGCGGTAATGTGTTCCGACAAGTCTTCCGTGCTGGCGGCAAGTGCGGCGGGGTTTCCGTCGTCGTCGAGGCGGATCATCTGCTGGCTATTTCCGGCCAGGACGCGTGTCTTGGTTGTGGTGGTGGCTCCTTCAACAATTTCGAGTTCCAGTCGCGTCACTCCCGCGCGGTGCAGCAGTTCCCGCAGTTCGGCGCCCTCCGCGTCAGCGCCGATCGTGCCGAGCACGGAGACACGACCACCGAGGCCCGCAACGGACGCTGCCACGTGCCCCGCCCCTCCCGGACTGCTTCGTCGTCCGCGAATGGACACCACCGGCACCGGACACTCCGCAGAAATGCGTGTCGCCTCGCCAAGGATGTATTGGTCGAGCATGAAGTCGCCGAGTGCGGCGATTTGAACGTCACTGAAGCCCGATCGAGGCAACATTCTAGCCTCTGAGCATGGATGCCCCGATACTTCACTCCTGCCAGTCAACAGCTGTTCGTCCATTTCAAGTCTGACGAGACATCCAAGGCCGATATAGTCCGACCGTTATCGCAGACGCGTACAATCGGTTTTTCAGGCACCCCCAGTGCATTTGCAGTCGCTCCAGGTGGCTCAGCGCACAGCGTTCGGCATACTGATGTTTGATTGACTCAGTCTCGCGAAGTTGTTGGAATACCCCCCTGACGGATTTGGCCGTGTCGTGCACCGTGGCACGTGCCACGGTGCGGGGGATGTGTACCATTTGCCTGGCGAGCGGGACCATTCGGAGCCAGAGTTCAAAATCTAGGCTGAAATGGTAATTAGGATTAAGAGCTCCGGCATCCATGAATAGCGATTTGCGAAACAGTGCGGCAGGCTGGAGCACAAAGCTAACCGGATATATCAGAAGACGCTTGAATGGAACCGGGCTGCGCGTCGGATATTCGCGCAGCGCATTTCCCTTGCCATCCACTAACAACCCATTTCCGTATACGATGTCAGCCGCGGACTGCTGCTCGAACACATCCACAATCGACCTTATCACTGTCGATTCGGCGTAGAAGTCGTCCGAATTAATCCACGCGATGATATCCCCAGTAGCTTCGTAGACACCTTGATTGACTGCATCCGACTGGCCACCGTCCTTCCGCGACACCCATTGAATGGCACTGCCGTAGGATGCGAGGAGTTCTTGTGTCCCATCCGTCGAGCCACCGTCTCGCACGAGTATTTCCGCGTCGGCCAATTGCTGTGCGAGACAACTGTCAATGCACCGGCGTATAAATGTCGCTTGATTCAGTGTCGGGATGACGAAAGAGACACGCACGGTCATGTCGCTGATATTGACGCCTGCACCATCAGGCGCCTGCTGCGTAAGGTAATCGTCGATTCACTCAAGTGTGGTATGAACTGAACCTACACGATGAGGGTCTGCGCGTCGAGGGCGCAAGCCATCCGAAAGGCTCAGAAGGTAGCGCCCGTATTCGTTCGACATCTGATGGCCCAGTTGTACCAGTTGGTCCCCTGTGATGAAGCCCATGTGGTAAGCCACCTCTTCAATGCATGCGATCTTCAGCCCCTGCCGCTCTTCAATCGTCTGGACGAAATTGGCCGCCTGAAGAAGTGCCTGCGGCGTTCCCGTATCCAACCAGGCGAAACCGCGTCCAAACACTTCGACGTGCAGTTCTCCACGTCGCAAGTACTCACGATTGACATCTGTGATCTCCAACTCGCCGCGGGCGGACGGTTCAAGAGCTGCGGCAATTTGCAGCACCTGATTGTCGTAGAAATATAGCCCTGGCACAGCATAGCATGACTTTGGCCGAGACGGTTTCTCTTCGAGCGAGATCGGCCGCCCCTTGTCATCGAGTTCGATCACGCCGTACCGTTCAGGGTCTTTGACAGGGTAGCCGAAGATCGTGGCACCGTGCCGGCGACGACCGGCCTCGATCAGCATCTGTTGAAATTCTTGACCGTGAAAGAGATTGTCGCCGAGGACGAGCACGACGTGGTCGGTACCGATGAAATGACTTCCGATAATGAACGCTTGAGCAAGGCCCTGGGCATGTGGTTGGATCGCGTACTCAATGCGAATCCCTACGTGACCTCCGTCTCCAAGCAACCGCTGATACGCACCAATGTCCTGAGGTGTCGATATCAACAGGACGCTGCGTATGCCAGCCAACATCAAAACGGATAGAGGGTAGTAGATCATCGGCTTGTCGTACACGGGCAGCAACTGCTTGCTCGACGCCAAGGTTAACGGGCGCAGCCGTGTTCCGGCTCCACCTGCCAGGATGATCCCTTTGCGGTGAATGCTCATCGGGTTCCTTGCGAAGGATCGCCGATGTAGGATGAAGTAGCTGCCAAGACGTGGTCCGTTTCGAGCGGATTTGTTTCCGAGAGCGATGTGAATCGCTCGACACCTCGCAGGCCTCTGAACCACCTTCGTAGCGGGCCAAAGATCTCCCATGGAAGAGTCATCGGTGCCATGTCGATGTGCACCGCTTGCAGCCTCCGGATCGCCCGGCTCACAGCGGCCAGATAGTCTGCGTATAGCTCCATAGCCTGCCCACAGATACGATAGCCGAGATAGATTCTGGCGCGATCGGGCCCAACCAACCGAAAATTGTGAAAATGGTAAGTGACCGGGGTCAGTGGTCCGGCGTGGCGGTCAGCCACGTGACTCACATTCCACGGTGCCAGGGTCTTTTCGGTCTGCCGCACGACTTCGACGGCGTCGGAAAATCTGGTAGGCCAATCATCCAAGTACTTCTGGTCACCGAATTTGCCATTGTGCGGTCTCGCAGAACACGATTCCAGGCAGCGAGCCTGCCACCAGTGCATCACGTTCGCAGCATGAAACGACTGATCAAAGACCACGAACTGTACGCAAAATCTCCCGTTCAGACGGGTTTGATCGTATTCGGGTGCGTAGGCGTGTTCAGTGATGAGCACATGGCGACCGCTCTCATCCAGTTCACGCAGCAGGACACGCGGGTCGTCGAAGAAGAACAGATCGGCGTCCAGGTACGTGACCCGCTGCGCGGCCTCGCAACGCTCGAAGACCGCCGAGAACGTAAAGGACGTTAGGGTCCAGCAGTATTCCGCTCGACTGCGACCTGGTTTCACGGCGAGTAAGTCGGGAGTCTCGATGTCGCGCAGCGGAATTGGCGTCAAATCCGGCAAGGCGAGGTGCCTAAGGTGAGTCTCGACTGCCTCGTCCATACAGATGACCCACAGATGGAACGGTCGCGCGTGAGCGCACAGTGACTCGTGCAGCGCCATGCCCAAGGGGAGGAAAGTGTCGTCGAACAACGTCACAAAGTGTTCTATTTGCATACGGTCGGATGTTCCCTTGCGGACATGCCGTCTTTACCTCCCGGCGGCAGATCCGTGCCTTACGCTGGCTTGCGCAAGATGTCCAAACAGTGCGCCGAAACGCTCCGTATGTCGGATTCGCTCAGATGCGGGAACATCGGCAAACTCAGGATTTCAGAGGCCGCTCGCTCGGTATGCTCGAGTGGTCCTTGGTAGGCAACTCTGCCGCGAAACGCAGGCTGCAAATGAACCGGAACAGGATAGTGAATCCCCGTTGTGATTCCGCGTTGGGATAGGTTGGCTCGCAAGGCGTCCCGACGCGGGCAACGGATCACGTATTGATGATAGACATGGTCATTGTCGCGTCCAACGGTCGGGTGGATTACTTCCGCGTGAACCAGTGCGGAACGATACAAGTCTGCGAGTCGTCTGCGGGCGCCGTTGTCATCGTCGAGCTTTCGAAGCCGGACGCGTAGAATGGCCGCTTGCAGTTCGTCGAGACGTGAATTGATTCCGGGCTTCTCGCTGATGTACCTGTCGCGCCATCCGTATTCGCGCAGACATCTCAGCCGCTCCGCCAAGTCTTCAGATGCGGTGACGACGATCCCTCCGTCGCCGAATGCGCCGAGGTTCTTGGTGGGATAGAAGCTAAACGCGGCCAAGTCGCCCAGCGTGCCGACGCGATGGCCACGCTGGGCCGCACCATGTGCCTGGGCGCAGTCCTCGATCACGTATGCGCCAAAACGACGAGCAATCTCAACGATCGATGTCATATCGGCCGCTTGCCCATACAAGTGCACCGGCACCACCGCCTTTGGCATGCGCACTTGGCACGATTGTATAGATTGGAAGGCAACTTCCAGACATGGTGCGTCCATTGTGAACGTGTCCGGATCGATGTCAACGAAGACGGGTTGCGCGCCGCACCGCTCGATCGCTGCCACGGTCGCTACGGCTGTGTGCGAAACCGTGATTACGGTATCGCCTAGGCCGACTCCGATAGCCCGCAATGCGATCTCGATGGCATCCGTGCCGCTGGCCACGCCGACGGCATGCGGTGCGCGCAGGTACGCAGCGAACTCGGTTTCGAAGGCCGTGACCTCTCTGCCAAGAACATACCACCCGCCATCCAGTACTTTGGCGATAGCCGCGTCGATCTCGTCTTTCTGAGCGAGATAGCCAGACCGCGGATCGACCTGTGGGACAACAACGTCCGACATCGCTATACGTAGTCCCGCAGGCGATCTCGATAGTATGCCAGTGTCCGAGACATTCCGTCGCGTAGCGATACGCGGGGTGCCCAGCCGAGGCTCGTGCGGATCAGAGCACTGTCGGCGTAGTAGTCGCCGATGTCGATCTTCTTCCGGTCGACGGGAAATGGCTTTCGCAAGTACTCCCCGGACCCATTCGCTTCGACAAGCAGGGCTGCCAAATCGCAAAGGCTAGTGCGTTCCGTCCCTCCAAGGTTGAACACTCGTCCCACCGCTTGGGGCCGAGTCGCCGCCACGAGCAGCGCGTCGACGCAATCATCCACGTACGTGAAATCGCGAAGCTGTGCTCCCTCCCAGACTTCAAACGGGCGGCCTTCGAGCAGGCATCGGATCCAGAAGCCAACGAAGGTCTGCCGCGCATCCTTGATTCGCATTCGCGGACCGTACGTGTTCGTCAACCGTAGCACGCTGGTGGCAATGCCGTACACCTGGTGATAGAGAATGTGGTACTGCTCGCCGGCCAGCTTGTTGATCCCGTTGACGTCGGTTGGACGCAGCGGGTGGTTTTCGTCCACGGGCAGGTAAGCAGGCTTGCCGTAGATTTGCCGGGTGCTGGCGAAGACGACGCAGATTTCCGGGTTGCAGTGGCGGCAGGTCTCCAGGATGGAGAGCTGCGAGCGGCAGTTGATCTCCAGGTCGGTGTAGGGATCGGTCATCGAGTCGAGGTGACTCGTCTGCCCGGCCAGGTTGAACAGCACGTCCTGCCCGCGGACCAGGTACCGCATGCTGTGCGAGTCGCGCACGTCCGAGATATTCACGCGCACCCGGTTGGCGAACCCTTCAATGTTTGCCAGGTTGCCGCCGTATTCCGGAACGAGGCTATCGACCAGCGTCACCTCAGCCCCAAGGTCCACCAGTCGCCGGGCGAGATTTGATCCGATGAACCCTAGGCCGCCGGTGATGAGGACGCGGCGGCGAGCAAACGAAGACATTTCGTTTTTGCACGTATTCCGTGCCATAGAATCGTTCGCCGGTGGACTACTTGCGATCGAACAGAAAACCCGAAAAAACGGCACAACTGCCGTCAATCCAATACGGGCTGTCCAGCGCGGGGAACTCACTTTCGACCAGGTAATCGCTTGCGAAGTTACCCATAAAACGATTGCGTCCCAGAAACCACGCCGGATAACGTACCGCTCGACCATAGATGAACGGCGGAACGCGTTGCACTGTCAGCCGGTCACGCTCGCCGTGCAACATTGGCGTGCGATCGACGATCACATGCCGCGGCTTACGATCAAGGATCTCGTGGATCAATGCGTGGGGATCTGCCACGTATTGCACCACGCCGGAAAGCAGCACTACGTTCGGCTGTCGCCATCGGTAGCACGTTTCAAGATCCACAAAGAATCGCAGCGGCCCGCTTTCGAACTCTCGTTGACCGCACTCGACAAAAGCGGCCTGCTCCACTACACTCCAGTGAAGCTCTGTTACACACTGGAGGAATCGCCGGCACTGGTAGTACGTCGAGCCAAGCGATCCGCCGAAGTCGAGCACGTGCAGGTAGTTGCCATTCAGGCAGGCGATCCGCAGCAGTCCGGCCAATAGTGGATAGCTGGACTCGATCCGGTCGAACGTAACCGCATCCCGCTCGAAAGCCACTTCGCCGTCCCGCGCTAGGCGCGCTGCTTGGCAGACCGCTGCGAGAATCAGATCCTGGTCATAGCCATCCGAATCGCCCCTCGCATCCTCCCAGGACCGGTAGTTCCCGGTATAGCGGATCGCCTGTCGCCTGTTGAGCAGTGCGTTACCCCATCGCACGACGAGAGGAGGGACCCACTCCGCGGCCAAACGTTTCCAATACGGCGCCGCACACTGCGTTAAACGGGCATCACTCCCCACCACTAACTCTCCGTGATCTGCACAAGTTCATTTTGTGCGCCGACGGTAGAAGGGGTCGCAAAGTAGCTGTTTTGGCACGGCGACACGGATCGAGGTTCCCATGCACGGTTGCTGAACAGAGCATGCGTCGGAAGCGTTTGCGGCGTCGCCTCTCAGTCTAAGAACGCGCCCTCAAAGCCAGAATGAACCCTCGGAACCGGAAAAGTCTCCGGCGGAATGTGAGCGGTGCCGTTGCCCGTTCCACTGCGTTCGAGGGTGGCCTGCACAATGCATGATCCCGCGTGTCCGTCTCCAAGCGGGCGTCGCGACCTAATTTCCCTGAGCTTGTGTTCCAACGCCCCGGGTGCTTCGGTGATCAATCGACCACAGTCGTGCCCAATCAATCGATTCGTGATCATCGCGATTATGATGGGTCACTCGGTGTCTTCTTGCATCGTTAGCTATGAGACCTGCCGATAGGCGTTATCCTGCTGGCACGTCCGGAATCGGTCACAACCACGCGAGCGTCCCGTTGGAAAGCCCTGAATTCCAGGTATCACTGCTGCCGCACGCGGCAGCAATCATAGATCGCTCCCAAGTCAGACCTCGTTTCTTTCACATGCTGGCCCGCTCTTCCTGAAGTCCGCTCGGCCGGCCACTACGTGCAAGATCATGCGAGTACCCTTCGGTCGCTGCCGTTGTCAGCACGGTGCAGAGCGGCCTGGTAGTCCGCAAGACGCAGCGTCGCAATCCGATCCCAACTGAATTGTGTTCGGACCTTGTCTGCCCCAATTTGGCCTAACGCGCGCCTTGTCTCCGACAATTCCAGTCGAATCAGCTGTCGCGCTAAATCGGTCGCGTCATTCTCCGCGTACAGGAACCCATTGCCCTGGACTCGTTCCACAACCTTAACTCGGTTGCTCAATATTAGCGGCAACCCGCACGCTGCGGCATCTAGCTGGCTTGTGCTCTCCTGTCGTGGCCATACGCCGATATCCGCCGCCCGGTAGAAATCGGGCAACAAACGATACTCAACAAAAGGATGAACGGCACATCCGCGACAACAGAGGATTTGAGCTACCTCCTCGGTTGTGCCGGAACCCACGAAGAGACCGCGGAAGCGAGGATCACGCTGGTGTAGTTGCTCAATCGCTCGCGCCAGACACTGCGGGTTCTTACCCGGACTGAACCGGCCGCTGTAGATACACACAATGTCCTCTTCGCGAAACCCCAACTGCTGCCGGACCTGCATTCGTCTGGCTCGATGCGTCTCGTCGTCGACAGGCGTGAACGCGTCGGTGTCGACTCCCAGCGGGACAACCGCACACTTCCTGGCAGAGAGCCCAAGCTCCAATCCAACCTCAAGTACGTCCTGGGCAATGGGATAACACTTGACTATCAGGGTACTGACAGTGCGGCCGACCGAGTGCCGGTATAGGGCCAAGCGCAAACGGCTCCAGCTTGTCGTGCGAACCGGACATACTGATCGATGAATGTGCT
>Ga0233425_10008442_pt1 | contig 13677 bp, 15 predicted proteins | sample Watercolumn_Towu_2_FD_181712 | JGI IMG/M metagenome (GOLD analysis project Ga0233425, IMG submission 181712) | Freshwater microbial communities from Lake Towuti, South Sulawesi, Indonesia - Watercolumn_Towuti2014_140_MG | ecosystem: Environmental > Aquatic > Freshwater > Lake | place...
TGGAAGATTGAAATGATCAATCCTACGATCAATGACACAAGCAGCGTGGGCGCGGCGATCAGAAGCAGTGTGTAGAACGCTTCACGAAACATATGAACGACAAAATCCTGAGTCATAGCCTGTTCACATCCTTCCCATCGTGACATTCATGTCAGGTGCGGAAACTTGAAATCAGGGAGCCGATGACGAGATGCCATCCGTCGACAAGAATGAAGAGAAGGATCTTGAACGGCATCGAGATCATGACCGGTGGCAGCATCATCATTCCCATCGACATGAGAATACTCGCGACGACCATATCGATAATGAGAAACGGCACGAAGAGAACAAGGCCTATCTGAAAACCAATACGGAGCTCACTGATGGCGAAAGCCGGAATGAGCACATGCGTCGGGACCTCATCGATGTTCTTCGGTTTTTCCAGATTGGCAAGGCGAACGAACAATGCCAGGTCCTCTTCGCGGGTCTGCTTCACCATGAATTCACGAAGTGGCCCGACGCCCTTCTCGTAGGCGTCGTTGAGGGACATCTTGTTGTTCATGTACGGCTGGAGCGCCTGCGTATTTACCTTGTTCCATACAGGAGACATGACGAAGAATGTGAGAAACATCGCCAGCCCGACAAGGACCTGCGCCGGCGGCATCTGCGGCGTGCCCATGGCCTGCTTAAGAAAATGAAGAACAACGATAATCCTCGTGAACGCCGTTGTGAGAATGAGGAGCGCCGGCGCCAGCGAGAGGATGGTCATCAGGAAGAGAATTTGGAGAGTGACGGAGACATCGTCCGGCTTTGTCGCCTTTCCAACCTCAACCGAAAGTTTGGGCATCGGGAGGGCACGTTGCTGAGCGGGAAGTTCACCGGCAGCCAACACCACGATCATGCACAGCACTACGATTCGTTTAATCATTACCTGACATTGAGAAGCGCGTCCCTGCGATTCGAGAGCCCGGGATTACTTGCGTACTTTTTGACGAGGTCCCACGACGGGACCTACCCCCGGCTTGTCTCCTCTCCATAGGATGACATTGAAAGGTTTGTGGAAGAAATCGCCGAGCGTTTCGGCTTTGTAGAGCTTGTGTGTAAAGTCGGAGAACGTGGACCGTTTCTCCTGACGCTTGTGCTCCTGAAGTTCCTCAACGGACTCAAGGACGGATTCGTCATCTATCTCGGTCAGGGACTGAAGGCCCTGCTCCGTCGAGCCCAGAACGATGAGTTTGTTCAGCACCCTCACCACATAGAGCATCCGCTTGGGCTGGAGGGCCTTCTGGCTGAGGATTTCGATCGGTACGACTTGAGCTGCCTCACCGGTTCCACCGTACAGGAATTTCTTCATGGCAAACACCACCGCAACCATGAGGCCAAGCACGCCAATCAGCGCAGCAAGGACTTTCAGCAGTTCCCATCCCATAGCTCAGCGCCCCAGATTCCTGATGCGTTCCGTGGCATCGACAAGGCTTGTGATGCGGATGCCGAAGTGTTTCTCGATGACCACCACTTCTCCTTCCGCCATCTTTTTCCCATTGATCAGAATATCCACCGGTTCGCTCGCCAGTTTCTCGAATTCCACCACGGATCCGCGCTGTAAATCGAGAATATCCTTGATCAGCATGGTCGTTCTTCCCAGCTCGATGGAAACCTGCAAGGTCAGATCCATCAGCAGGTCCATCTTCCGATCACCATTCCCACCGGACGGTGTCTCGTCGAGCTTCTGGAATTGCGCCGTCTGCACTTCTGTCAGCGTGGTCGCCGGCGGCAGGGCTTCCGGAGCCTGGCCTCCCTCTGCTGCGAATGCCTGAAGCATCAGCTCTTCGGCTTTCTGTTCATCTTCTGTTGCTGCCATAGCGTTTTCTTCTCCGTTCATAATCAAGACTCGTTGACGGCTTCATTGCTGATTCTGTTCACTTTCACCGCAACGCAACCATTTGAAATTCCCGGCTTGCCCCAGAACCAGGGCCTTCCGCCGATATTCACTTCCACCTCACCGGTGATCGGAATGTTCGTCCGGAGAATATCGCCCGGCTCGAGTTCAAGCAGTTCATTCAGTCGCATTACCGTTGTCCCCAGGATACCCGTTGCCGGGACAGACGTGCCCGACAGCTCTTTCAGAATCGTTCGCGAGCCCTTCACATCCCGGGTTCCGCCCGTCATGCTCTTGAACGATTGCGCATTCAACTTCGACAACACGGCTTCCAGGGCGAAGGTCGGGAAGCAGATATTCATCAGATGCTTCTGGTCACCGAAGGACAACTCGAGTGACACGAGCAGAACAATTTCACTCATTGGAGCGATCTGGACAAAATCGCCCTCCGATTCATAGCGTTCGAGCTTGAACGTGAGCGAGCCGACCGTCTTCCATGCCTTCTGGAGATCGCTGAGCGCTCTCAGGACAATCCCTTTGATGATGCTTTGCTCTATCTGCGTGATGAGCCGCGGGTCCTTCTCCGCCTCGAGCGATCCGCCGAGAAGCCTGGACACGATCGAGAGCACCAACTGAGGACTGAGCTCGAGCACCGCCAGGGCATCCGATTCGACGATGCGAAAGAGATACAGACAGCTCGGATTGCCGATCGACAGGACGTACTCTGAATAGAAGATCTGATCGACCGACGTGATGTTGACGTTGAGCGTCGTCTGAAGCCTCGAGATGAGGTAGGAGCCGTATGTTTCACCGAAGCTCTCGTGAACCGCCTGAAGTGTGCGCAGCTGATTCTTGGAAAGCCTGTGCGGGAGCCGAAAATCGAATGTGATGACATCCCGCTGCACCTTCTTCTCTTTTTCCTCGGCCGCTGTCGGTTCAACGACACCGACCGAAATACCGGCGAGAAGGCTGTCGATCTCTTGTTGTGAGAGTATTTCAGGCATGGCTCGGTGCGCTCACTACTGAATGATGAACTTGCTGATGTAGACTTTCTTCAGTTTGGACGACTTGAGGATGTCGTCAATCTTCTGATGGATTTCCTTCCGGAGGTTTTCCTTCTGTTCGGGCGTCGACAACTCCTCCATCCGCTTGCCTGTAAGAATCGTGACGAGGATATCTCTCGTCTGGACTTCTTTTTCTTCCAGCTCAGTCTTCGTTTCGGCCGTTGAGACTTCCAGGCCAATCGACGTTACGAGAAGATGGCTTCCATTTGTTCCCGCAGGATTGACAATGATGTCTTTGATGACAACGATCTGCGGCTTCTCTTCCTCGGCGACAACTTTTTCGCCAACGGCGGCTGTGGTCTGGGCTTCCGAGTCCGAAGGAGCGAAGAACTTCACAACAAGAAAATAGACCGCGACGATCTGGACCAGAAGAATTGGTCCGCCGATCATCAGAATCTTCTTGATGGTCCACCCGGACGCGGGAGCTGCCGTAGCAGCCGGAGCTGCTTGTTGTTGTTGAGCCTTTGGATCAGGCGGGGTTACTTCTTTTGCCATGGCTGGTATCCTCCTTGCCACAACCTCTGGTGGCAAAGGGCGTGCCATCCACGACACGGGAAAGCGGCGGAAAAACCGTCTAAAACGTTGGCAGACAAGGAGATGGCGGCAGAGGCGGCGCTTCGCTGTTGGCTAATATTGACCAACTGCGGATTTCAGCGGCGAGTCTTCCTACGCCCTGCGCGTTTTGAGGATTGAGATTCTGCGTTTGTACTGGACGACCTTTTCGACGACCTCTTCCACAGATTCCAGCACGAGGATCTTTTTCCCGGTTGTCGTGCTGATCATGGTGTCGGGAGTTGCTTCAAGGAACTCAATCAGATCGGCATTGACGACGATCATCTGCTTCTGTAGACGATGTAATTCGATCACGGTCTTCTCCTGCAACATTGACAGTCAGAAACCAGCCCTGGCCCCCGGTGAGCAGGAAATAGCCAGGCAGTTCGTTGGCAGCGTTGCCGGGGGGAGCCTCACAGGCCTCCCCCCTTCACGCATCCACTGTTTATCGCTTCAGATTGACAACTTCGTTCAGGATCTCATCACTGGCCGTGATGATTCTGGAATTAGCCTGGAACCCGCGCTGAGCGATGATCATTTTGGTGAATTCCTCCGGCAGATCGACATTGGATTGTTCTAGTGAGCCGGGAAGGATTCGTGACCTCGATTCGGCCCCGGGCGCCACGATTGCTTCCGTGCCCGAGTTCGGTGACAATTCAAACATGCCATCGCCCATTCTCAGGAGACCAGACGGATTATTTGTCTCAGCCAACATGATCTGACCAAGCTTCTGCAACTGCCCGTTTGTGAAACTGGCGGTGATGAAACCGTTCTGGTCGATCGACCAGGAGCTCATTTCGCCTGCACCATAACCGTTGATTTCGCGCGGTGTAATGCTGGATGTGCCCTGCGTCTGCGTCAGGTTGGCAAAATCAAGAGCGATGTTCAGGTTCGAAGCGCCGTTGGTCAGGGTGATCGCTGGAACAGCTGCCGGCGAACCGGTAGCAATCGAGCCATCGGAGTTAAACGTCACGTTACCGGTACCGAGTGATGTTCCCGATGCATTTGTCACGGCATAATCCCAACGATTCGCCGTCGCGTTCTTGGTGAAGGAAACCGTGACAGCGTGTTTGTTTCCGAGTGAGTCGAACACGCTCATCGTCGCGTTTGACTTCCCGCCCGATTCAGCTACCGGCGGCGGACCGGCTGAAGCGGGCACGTAAGTGGCGGATGAGGCGTCGAGGTTTCCTGCCATCTTGACCGACGTCGTCGCCTTCGGAGCAGATTTTCTTCCGAGGTCGATCTTAATATCCGCCAACGCGGCCCCCGGAACAATCACTCCCTGTGAGTCAGCAAGTTTCCCCTGCACGATAGCGCCATTGCCCTTCATGACAAGAAAGCCCACCGAGTCGCGCTCGAACGCACCGGCTCTCGTGTAGAGGGTCTTTCCGCCGCGCTTCACGATGAAGAGCCCGGAACCTTCAATGGCCAGATCAGAATCGTTCCCTGTTGCCTCGATGACGCCCTGTTTGAAAATGGTGTCAACGGCCGTGACACTCGCGCCGAGTCCGACCTGAACGGGATTGGTGCCGCCGCTGGTTGCGGTGCTCTGAGTGGCTCCGCGCAGCGTCTGTGAGAACAGTTCTCCGAATGTGATGCGGCTGCTTTTGAAACCGACGGTGTTGATGTTCGCCACATTGTTACCGATGACGTCCATCATGGTTGTGTGATTACGCAGTCCGGTAACGCCTGCTGAGAGTGACCGAAGAAATGCCATGGTGAGGCCCTCCTAGATGATGATGTTGTGACAGCGCCAGGTATCGGTCGGTCAACCCGGCGGAGGGGCTTCCTTGGTTGTCGCATTCGGCGACGGTCAAGGGCCAGCCCGTGTTTTGGTTTATGATGCTACAATCGCACTATCGATGTTCGTGAAAACATTCTGCCGAAGATGTTCCTGATCAATGGCGGTAACAACCGTCCGGTTTTTCACGCTGACGATGAACGCCATGTCACGAAGGAACACCAATGAGTCTTGTGCCCCTTTTTGTTCCACCAGCGACACCGCTCTCTGCAGTTGCTGCTTGTCGGTGTCATTCAATTCCATTTTTCTTGCCTGAAGCCGCTCCTGGGCATGTTTCGAGAACTTGAGCTCGTTCAGTTCCGCTTCGAACACTTTCTTGAAGGATTTCTCCTCCGCGATGTCGAGCGGTTTTCTCTCCTTCAGCCCATCGACACCGCCAATCGGCAGGAATGGGACATTCACTCCGTTGATTTCTGTGGCTGCCATAGGCTATCCTTGCATGATTTCCACAACGTTTGCCAGCGAGATCTCGACACCGTCGATCACGAATACGGTGCCGCTTGATTTGAATCGCACTCCAGCTACTTTCCCGTAGATGGATGTAGACGCTTCGAGTACGTCTCCGGCGAAGTCCTTTGCTTCAACTTTGAACGTGTAGTTCCCCGCACCCGCCGTTTCGCCCCGGTCATTCTTGCCGTCCCAGGAGAGGGTGTTTTGACCCCTGGCGGTGCCACCATTGATGGTTCTGACGACATTTCCGGCACTGTCAAGAATCTTTACGACGGTCGTTTCCGCAGAGTCCGGCAGCGAATAGCCGATTTTCACGCTGCCCGTCCCCGCATATCCGAAGGCATTACTCGTTGCCCGAACTTCTTTCCCGATGAAGGTTGCAGAGAGCGCATTATTGATCGAACCCGAGAGCAGGGAATTCGCCGTCAAGCTCTCCTGCAGACTGGAATTAATGTTCGTGAGCTGTTCGAGTGAACTGAACTGCGCCAACTGCGCAGCAAACTCAGCTCCCTGCATCGGATTCATGGGATCCTGATAGCGCATCTGGGTAACAAGCAGACTGAGAAAATCATCCTTCCCCAGCGTGCCCTTCGCTGTCCTGGCCGCCGTCGTCATCGTTTGCGTCGGAACCTGTGGTTGAATTGTCGGCATGGTACGCTCCTTTCGACTAAACCAGGTAATCCAGAGTATTGTAGCCGAGGAATCTGCCACCCTCATAGGCCTCGAGGCCGTCGGACTCCTCACTTCTTCTCAATGTGCCACGGGTCTTCTCGCGTGATTGGTTGTTCGATTCCTTCGACGACGAGAATGATGCGTTGAGGATGTCAATGCGTTCGACCTGAATACCTCTGCTGCTCAGCGCTTCCTTCAGTTGAGGCAAATTCGCTTCGAGGGCTGTCCGCACATTCGGTTGATTCACATCGATCCGGGCAGCCATGGTGCCTTCTTCCATCCGCACCTTGATTGTGACTTCCCCCAGCGTCTCGGGGCTAAGAAGCACTTTCATCTCCGAAACGTTATCCATGAGCTTCAACGAAACTGCTTTTGCGATCTGATCATGCACGCTCGAGAGAAGGTCAGGTGGCAGGTTGATGGGTTTCGCATTCGCTGATTCCAGATTGTCCATCCGTTTCGTGTTCATGCTAGTCACTTTTGAGGCAGAATGGATAACAACCATCGGTTCGGTTTTCGGCGCTTCGAGATTCCCGGTATGATTCAGCTTCTGCGCACTCCCCGTTCGCCCTGTCTCGGATTCGTTCTCCCGCGCATCGACGCGTTTTTCAGGTACGTCGCTCGCACCAGCAGCGGGTGCCGAATCCGTTCCCCTCTCAGCCGGGAACGTAACAGTCGTCACTTCTTTAGCCGCTTGCGGGAATACCTCGGACTTTGCAGGACCGGGCCATCCGCCTTCCTTCTGATCAGGTGCCGCATTGCGATCGGAGTTCGGTGCGACGACCGTTGTTCCATGTATGACGTCAGCCTGAGCCGGACCTTCAACTCCCATTGCATGAGCATTGGCCGCTGACAAACTCCTCAACGGCTCATCCGCCCCACGGTCAAGAATTGCAGAGGTCCCGGCGACGAATGCCGCTTCCTTGACAGGAGAGCTCGAGGGGACTTTTCCAACTTGATCGGGCGCTGCGAAAGTCGACGGTAAAGCCGACACAGCTTTCTCAATCACTGGCTGCTGCACGCCCGATGAACCGGAATTGGCTTTCGGCAAAGGATCAAGGACAAGTTGGGCTATCTTCTCACGTGACACACCAGCTTCAACCAACATTCCTGGTTCGATTGTCTCAAGGGTGGATGATGTGGCTGAAGCGTATTCCGCGTTCAACTGCTGGCTTCTGACTGATTTGCGGTTGACGATCACCTCCGGTTTCTGCAGACTCGGAGGTGCACTGGAGACATCAACTTTCTCCGATATCTCCGGAGTCGCCACCTCTAAACTCAGTTTAGATGAGCTGGCTTTCGATTTTGTGACGCGCGGCTCGGCCAACATCTCGACGATACCTGGCTCCAGATTCTCACCTGAAGCCGCCGACACCCAGCCCTCGCCAAGGATCAGGCCAGATTCCCTGTATGAAATCCTCGCGTTTGATTCTGTGATTTTCGAATCCACGGGGACCGCGGAGATCACCGCGTCCGACTGTCTTAGTTGATCAACCTTTGGTTGGCCTACAACTCCCACTGGCTGCAACGGAACAACTTCTGTAGCTGCAATCAAGTCGATTGAAATGGCCGGTTTGGAGGTCTGGAGAGCATTGGCTATCTGAGACTGCTTTGGCGATGCGGACGCAGTTCCTGTTGCAGCGGCAAGGTTCGCCTGCTCTGTTCGATCAGCATCTTCGGTTGTAATCTTAACAGGAGTTTGAAGCAACTCGGCGCTCGGGATGCCTAGTGAAACGGCAGCGGAGGCAGTTTTAAACTCCATGATTCTACGCAATTCCTCGCCCGCCCCTACTTCGGGACCCACCCTGTCGCCCGATTCGAGTTGCTCACCTGATGTAGCGAGCCGTTCGCCTTCTGCGGCGTTGGTTGTTGGCTGGTCTTCGGGCAATCCGCTCTGGGACGCAAGTATTTGCTGGAGAATCGGATTGAAAGCACCGGGCACCGGCGTCTCTGATGTCCCGGACTGCTCAACCGTCGCCTCGGAGGCATTTCCGGAGTTCTTCGATACGACTGCATTCGCGTTCACCAACATCATCGCAACAGGAAGTACTTCTGCCATGCGTCACCTCAGAATTTTGACTGCTCGGTCGGGTTCGAAAATTGCCAGGATTTTGCCGGCCTGACGTTTCTTAAGCTTTGCCAGAATCTGTTTGACCTCTTCATCACTCATCTGTTTCAAGATTTTTGTCGCTTCCTCGGCACTCATTGCCTCGATGAGCTTGGCAGTGGATTTCCAGTCCGGTCGTCCAACGCTATCTGCACGTGTCTGGACGGCATTGACGGCAGCCGGCGCGCTTGCAGGAGCAGCCTGGAGCTCGGAGACCCTGGCTTTCTGAACCTGTTGCGAGGCCAGCGTGGAGTCTTTGGCGGCCGACGACGATGCGGTGGAATCAGCGGCCGCTGCCAGAAGAGAATCAGATTGTGCCTGCTTCAGCGAGTCGGCTCGAGTTTTGTTCATTTCAGCAGCCTTTGTATCGGCCGATTTGTGACCCGTAAACAGCTCGGGCTTCATGGAAAGCAGCCCCAGGCCGAGGATTAGTAGAAGCAGAAATGAGGCGATCGAACCGCCGATGATCACAATGATGTTCTTCATGAGTTGTCAGCCTTCATACGTTGGGCGAGCACGTCGATCAGGCGTTGTTCTTTGCGTTCGTTCTCTTTTTCCGCTTCAGCGTGCAGTTTGTCGTCGAGCTTCTCAATCATCGCTGTCGATTTAGTGCGCTCGACAACCTCGTCCCGCTTGTCCTGCTCCAAGGTCTGGAGATCCGTCACTTTCTTGGTCTGTTCGTCAATTTCCCTGGAGAGTTTGCGGAGAAATGCCCGGTTCGTCTGTGCTTCCGTCGCCTTCATTTTCATATTCCTGACGGCATCGGAAACGGCGGTCTTCTGCGTCTCCTTCTTGTCCTCGAGCGCCGCCTCCTCTTCGGCCTGGGCCTTTTGAAGCTGATTGAGCTCCGCTTGGGCCTTCCGCTCCTGGATCTTCCTAACCTTGAGCACCGTTCTGAATTTTGGGTGATGGGAGATTCTCATGTCGTTGCCGCCGTCAGTGTTGAAGTACATCCAGTGCTCCTATTGCATCAGGGTGAGAAGGTCGCCGACACTATCCACAAACTCTGCTTTTTCTTCGGAGCGCTGCCGCAGGAATGTCCGGATCGGCACGATGCGCGTAATCGCATCGTCAATTCTTGGATTGCTCCCCTTGACGTACGCTCCAATGTTAATAAGATCTTCCGACTCCCGGTACGTCGCCAACGTATCGAGGAGCTTGTGTGCCGCTTGCCGCTGTTTCTCTGTCGTCACTGCCGGCATGACACGACTGACGCTTTCCAGAACGTCTACTGCAGGATAGTGACCTGCCGACGCGAGCCGGCGGGAGAGGACGATGTGACCGTCAAGAATTGACCTCACAGCATCGGCTACAGGCTCGTTCATATCATCTCCCTCGACGAGCACTGTGTACAACCCTGTAATACTCCCCTTCTTCGAGTTGCCGGCCCGCTCGAGGACTTTGGGCAGAAGGGCAAAGACCGAAGGGGTATATCCTTTCGTCGTCGGAGGTTCGCCGATCGCCAGTCCGACCTCGCGTTGTGCCATCGCAAACCGTGTCACCGAGTCCATCATCAGCATTACGTCCAGACCCTGATCGCGGAAATACTCAGCAATGGTTGTGGCCATAAAGACTGCCTTGATGCGAATCAGAGCTGCCTGATCGCTCGTCGCCACTACTACGACCGACCGCTTCAGACCTTCCTTCCCCAGCTCGCGATCGATGAATTCGCCCACTTCCCTTCCACGCTCACCGACGAGGCAGATCACATTGACATCAGCACTCGTATTCCGTGCGATCATTCCCAGCGTAACGCTCTTCCCCACACCGCTACCCGCAAAAATCCCAACGCGCTGACCTTTACCACACGTAAGGATGCTGTCGATGGATCGAATCCCCGTGGATACAGGCTCGGAAATCCTCTTCCGCTCGAGCGGATTCGGAGGCGCACTATTGATGGGCCTGACTTCATCGGGTTCGATCGGCCCTTTGCCGTCAAGCGGCCGGCCGAGGCCATCAAGCACCCGTCCGAGGAGCGAAGCGCCCACGTGTACTGAGAGCGTTCGGCCGGTTGCGACAATCTCACTTCCCGGACTGATCGCTGTGGCATCACCCAGCACCATCGAGAGGACCCGGTTGTTCCTGAATCCCACCACCTCGGCATAGCAAACGTCTTCTCCGCTTTTCGATTTGACCACGCAGACCTCGCCGAGAGCAGAGTTCGGACCATTGGACTCGATCACGAGCCCGATAACCTGTGTGACCCGTCCATTGACTTTGATGAGGTCGACGTGTTTCAACCGCGCAAGGTGGGCGTCGACGTTCTCGACGAATCCCATCACGCGCTGCAGCGGCCTGTTCTGAAAGAGTGACGTTGTCTGCGTCATAACCCTGCTTCGATATGCTTCGAGGTATTTCTCACGATCTCAACCTGCCTTCGAACAACACCATCTCGATCTGGCGGAGCTGCGTAGCAACACGGGCATCGATGTTCCCCATGTCGCTTTCGATGATACAATCCCCCCGCTCGAGGCTATCATCTCCGTCCAAGACAATCTCGCGAATTGCATCTCCGCTGCCTTGAATTACAGGCCTCTGATCCCGTACGAGCGGGAGATCCTCGGGATGTATGCGGACCCGGACATTTTCGACCCCCACCACACGCCTGACCCCTTCTTTGATCTGTTCCACGACGATCTGGCGATCCTCGGTAATTTCCTTCCGGATGATCTTCTCCGCGATGCCGAACGCGAATTTTATCACCGCCTGCTCTGCTGCGCCCTGGATCGAAGATAGCTGCTCTGTGAATGCAGCAAGCACGTTGTCCACCCGATGACGCTCCTGTTCAAGACGCTCCTCGTATTCGGCCTTCAACGCTGCTTCCGTCAACCGCTTGCCTTCCTGGATGCCGCGGCGGAACTCCTCCCGCCTGACTGATTCACTCGTCGCGGTTTCCACCGGGCGCGGAGTAGCTGGTTCGTCGTGAGCTGGTATGATGCAATCATGATCGTTCACGGGCTGTTGCGCGGTCCGCGGGGAAGTGAACTCGGGAAAGGCTTCGGGGCCGCGTGAGATCTTCAGCCGACTGCGCGTCGCACTCATTTTCAGGACCTCAGACAATGACTTCCTCCTTGCCTCGACCGGCGATGACCAATTCGCCTGAGTCTTCGAGCTGTCGCACGATCATGACGATGCGTGTCTGGGCGGCTTCGACTTCCTTCAATCTGACTGGACCCATAAACTGGAGCTCTTCCCGAAGCAGTTCCTGAGCACGTTCCGACATGTTCTTCAGGATCTTCTCCTTCAGCGCCTCTTCGGCAACCTTCATGGAGAGCGCAAGATCTTTCTTGTCCACTTCGCGCAACAGCCGCTGGATTCCACGATCGTCAACATAGACCAGGTCTTCGAACATGAACATCAGGCGCTTCACCTCGTTTGCGAGTGTCGGGTCCTTCGATTCCATGAATTCGAGAATGCTCTTCGCTGAGGCATTCGCCATCTTGTTCAGGACATTCGCTACGGACTTGGTCCCCCCGACGGTGCTCATGTTTTGACTGATCTCTGCTTCTGCCACGCTGGAGAGCACCTCCTCGATCTCCGCCAACAACGAAGGTGACACTTTGCCGAGCGTCGCTATTCGCATCGTCACTTCATTCCGGAGCTCATCAGGAAATTCGGCAAGCACACCAGACGTCTGTTCGCCTGAGAGATTCGAAAGGACCAGTGCGATGGTCTGTGGATGTTCTTTCTGCAGAAAACTCGCCAACTGCATCGGGTCCGCCTTCTTCAACATGGCGAAACCGGTGACATGGGTCAGCGCTTTGACCTTTTCCATGACTCCTTTGGCTTTCAGGGGCCCAAGGGACGTTTCCAGGAGTTTCTGAGCGAAGTCCCAGCCTCCCTGGACAACGTATTCCTGGGCAGTGACCAACTGATGGAATTCCTCTATGACACCGTCGATCTGCGTCGAGTACACACCCTTCAAACTCGCAATCTCCACCGTCAGATACTCGATTTCCTCCGACGTGAGTCCTTTCATCAGCCGTGTCGCCGTATCCACATCCAACGAAAGCATCAGCAATGCCGCTTTTTGCTTGTTGGTGACTCCCTTCTTGCCTACCGTTTCTTTTTTCATTTGATCTCAATCCGCGGTTCGGAATCAGCTTTCGTCAGTCAACCAGACTTTGAGGAGCCGGGCGGCGTCCTCGGGCTGCTTGTGAATGTATTCTCCGATGCGATTTCTTCGTTCCGCCCGCACGAGGGCTTCCTGCGAGATTTCCTCTTCCGGAGAGGGCACGTAGATCGGTTCTCGCGTCACGCCTCCCGTACCGGCATGAAGGCTCCCGACCGCCGGGTCACCGACATAGCCTCTGTCGAACGAGGCCGGTGTTTTGATGCCGTTCAGAAGCGATCGCACGATGACAACGGCTCCCGCCATGGCGAGAAGAACCAACACCTTTTCTCCAATGCCGAACCAGTCAGTCGGAGGCGTCTCTTTCAGCAAGAATCCTTCCTCCGTGGCAGACCCAAATGACAGGTTCACGACAGATACCTCGTCGGTACGCTGGGGGTTGTACCCGACTGCCTTCTTGACGAGTTCCGTCAACTGGTTCATCTCGTCCTGAGTCCTCGGAGTGTGCTCGACAGATTTCTGGCCGTCTTTCTCCACGACACGCTGTTTTTCATTCACGATCGCCGCTACCGAAAGCCGCTTGATATTGCCCAGATTTTCTACGATGTGCTCAACCGTCTTGTTGATCTCGTAGTTTGTCGTTGAATTGGTCCTTGCGGAAAGGGGTGACGCGTCCTTGCCCGTTGCTTTGTCTTCGGTCGTCTGTTCGCTCCGGACAACGGCGTTGTCTGGATCGTACAGCTCCAGGGTCCGCTCCACCTGCCGGAAATCGAGTTCAGCATTTACCTGCACCATCGAATTGCCTGAGCCGAGAGCGCCTTCAAGCAACGTCTGCGCCTTCTGGGCAAGATATGTCTCGACTTTTTGCTGGAGCTCGTATTGTGTCGAAGTGAGGGCAGCGACTGAGTTCGATTTCGAGTTCTCTGTCAGGAGCGTTCCCTTGGAATCGACGATCGCTACGTTGGCAGATTCCATTCCTTCGACGCTGCTGGCAACCAGATGAGCGATCCCTTGTGCGGTTCCGCGACGAAGCGGCTTGCCGCTTTTCAGCTTCAGGATCACAGACGCTGTGGCCGGCTTTTCGTCGTCTCTGAAGAGCGC
>Ga0233425_10008444_pt1 | contig 13676 bp, 10 predicted proteins | sample Watercolumn_Towu_2_FD_181712 | JGI IMG/M metagenome (GOLD analysis project Ga0233425, IMG submission 181712) | Freshwater microbial communities from Lake Towuti, South Sulawesi, Indonesia - Watercolumn_Towuti2014_140_MG | ecosystem: Environmental > Aquatic > Freshwater > Lake | place...
TTTCTCCCGGATTTCCGGAGGAAGATAATGCAGGACATCTCCCATGAAGATTCCGTCGCATGGAAATAAGGGGAATCCGGCAATATCCTGGCAGATAAAGCGGATCCGATCCCCGTACAGGAAACTGTTCCGGGCAATGATAATTTTCTCTTCATCGTAATCCACGCCGGTCAAGGTTCGGGAATCTGCGGTCAGCATCAGGAGATATGTGACATAGCCGTAACCGCAACCCAGATCGAGTATTTTGCCGGCTGTGGGAAGCAGGGCATGCACCATCCGGAAACTCCCTTCCATCCGCATCTTCATCCTGACATACCATTCCAGTACCGGTCCCTTGAACAGGTAACTCAGCCGGATCAGCGGCCGGTAATATTCCGGGGTGCCTTTCATGGTTTTGAGCTCACTGTACTCCCGGGCATAATATTGCCGGACCTGCCTGGCCCGTTCCTGGTAAGTGGTTCCAAACCGGGCGTCGTCCGGTGTGATCCGTGGAAGGATTTTCATGTACAACCGGTTTGGCCTTCCCCAGAAATTGCCTTTCGGAAGAAAATCGCCGCTCCCGAAGATCAGGATTGGCAGAATGTCTGCCTGCAATTTTTCAGCGAGAAAAAACGCTCCCCGGTGAAATCGCTGGATCCGGCCATCGGGAGACCGGGTACCCTCCGGAAAGATCAGGATGGAATGTCCTTTCTGCAGTTGTTGCCGGATGTTTTCCAGGGATTGCTCGACCCCTTCGGAGATAGGCGGAAATCCTGCCAGGCGGGCCACAGGCCCGAACACCCAATGCCGATACACCCAGGAAGTGGTCAGGATCAGAATATTGGGATTTAACCGGAGAAGGGCCGGGGTTTCAATCAATGACTGATGGTTGCTGATAATAATGGCAGGATTCCGGAAAGCTTCTTCTCCGGGATTGTCGATCCGGTGATACCGCGGGAAATTCATGGCAATGTACATTTTACTGAGCCGGCAAAAGATCCGGTGAAAGATCTCCTGTTTCTTCTTCCGGGAGACAGGCAGGATGGGGCTGATGAACACACCATATATGACCAGAATCAGAGCGATTGTCGAAATAGGGATCCATGAGATGAAGATGGAATACAACACGATTCCCAACGAAGCCGGAAATTTGTTGCGGGATCTGGGACGAAACAGGAACCATTGTGTAAGGAGTGATTGGTATGACCAGGAAACCAGGACAACAGAAATGATCCCGACAAGTGCAATTAATGCGATAGACCGGAGTGCCGGATGCCGGGCGGCAAACAAAGCGGCGACCCCGAGAAGAGTTGTTGCCGCAGAGAGGAAGATAGAGGTCTGGTAAGTTGCCAATTCCCTGACCCCGGTCCGGTATTCGCTCAGCAAACCCCGCATCATCAGGATACTGTAGTCGACACCCAGTCCGAAAACAAAGGAGCAGATTATTATGTTAAAGATGTTAAACCGGATTCCGAACAATCCCATAAAGCCCAGGGTTATTAGCCAACTTGCAAACATGGGAATTGCGGTTATGAAGCCCAGTTCAATTCTGCCGAACGATAACAATAACAACAGGGAAACGAAGATCATGGAAAGCTTTATGAGCCGGTCAAAGTCGATCCTGACATTATCCACAAACCGTTCGGTAAGATACTGCCGGTCGAAAACAACAAACCTCCGATCTCCTGTGAAAGCCCTGTAAACCTCTTGCTTATCTGATTCCCCGACATGTGCCATGGCGGTCACCATTGTCAGGCCGAAAGTTGCCCGGATCCATTCTCCGAATACTGAATGTATCAGGAAGTCTGTTTCTTCTGGCGACAGAGGCTGCCACGATTTTGTAACCATGTCCAGGAATCCATCAAAGGCACGCTCGGAAAATCCCCACTGTCTGCCGGCCTGCGACAGGATCCGCTTCATGGTATCTATCCTGCCGGGATCCCAGAATGCGTGCCATCGTTTCAGGCGGATTTGTTGCAGAGAATCGGAGACCAGGAATCCGGTGATTCCCGAGACACTGGATATCCGGTGCTCCTTTTTCAGGAGGGCAAGGGTATTTATCGCGTTTTCGTTTGACCGGAGAGATTCTTCCAGAGAATCCCCTGTGGAAATGATGTACACATTCTTAAGCCCGGATCCGGATAACCGGTTAACCTCTTCTTCTGACTGTCTGAGGTGTTCAGGCATGTAGCTCAGGCTGTGCAGGTTTTTTTCGAACAGTACGTGCCTGAGGAAAAAAAAGCTGGCGATTCCCGCTGCAGTAATTCCAATGATCAGCCATGGTTTTTTTCCGAAGTCCATTGCGGAGAAACGGTCGATGAACGTTACCCGGGGCGGCCTGTCCTTTTTCGGTAAGAGTTTTGGACCCAGAAAGTGGGGCAGGATTACCAGAGCGAAAAAGGCCGCCCCGGAAACGCTGATAGCGGCGAACCAGCCAAGGTCATGCAAAACGGCCGAGTTCAGGAGCACCAGGCACAGGAATGCCCCGATCGTCGTCAGGCTGCACACTACGATGGTCTGGGACATTTCCCGGAGAACTTTTTCGACATCCCGTTTCAACCGGTAATGATTGATCATGTAAAGGGCATAATCGATAATCAACCCCAGGATCACGGACCCGATCCCCAGTGCAATGACTGACACAGTCCCTTTTACAAGGCAGAGCAGGGCCAGCGAAAATCCGCCACCGAAGAAAGCGGGCAGGAATCCCAGGAACGGTATTTCTGCATTCCGGAAATACCATCCCAGGAGGGCCAGGATCGCCAGAATGGCCAGCGAAAGGCTTACCAGAATATCGCGTTTGAGTTGCTTCGCATTGCCGACGGCAACCGCAGCCGCGCCAAAATAATCCGCACGTAAGGAGGGTTGATTATTCCCTGAAACACCGCCTGTCTTTGAAATAGATGTTTGTATGGCTTTGTCCAGGGCACCGATCAGCTGACCGTTCCGGTTTGTTTCACTGGGCGGGTGGGCAGGCGTGATGAAAAACAGCAGGTGCCGGAGATCCTGCGAAAGGATATACCCCCGGTACAACTGGTATCGGGGATCAATCTGCAAGGTGGAGAGTTTTCTCAGAACCAGGTCCGAAATCCCGAGAGGGTCCCGGGACAGCTTTCCTTTCAGCGCCAGACTTGCCGGGGAAACCAGGATTTTGTAATTCCGTTGCAGGATTTTCCGGATCCTGGCCGGATCCGTCAGACTGTCCATAGTCTGGTAATCCGGTTCTTCCAGGAAAACAGGGAGAGATTTTCCGATCAGCTTAAGTAACTCTCCGCTCCGGTTTTCAGGGATCCGTAAAAAGAGTTCACGTACAGTGGTGGAATCGGTTCCGGCTATCAGTTCCCGGGAGACAGCTTCTGCCAGGCTTATCAGTGAATCGGGCATGGGGGCCCCGGTCGTATCGGCCTGCCTGAGGTGCACTACCAGTTTTTCCGCAAAACTGAAATTCCGGATAACGTATTCATCCCGGCTCAGACTGTCGTGACGCCCTGTTATCCGGCTGATGTCTTCTTCCAGCCGGATCCGGGAGGCCTGCCAGATGATTGATCCGGAAAGAACCAGAAGAAAGGCACGGAATGCCCATGGCCGCTGTTGAAAGAATCGGTATATGCCAACAAAGAAAACACCCATAGGAATCGGGACGTTTATCCGGTAATCGGTTCGGTTGATTTCCGGTGGCGGCGGAAGATTCGCAGCAAGACATATGTGACCGCCCCTGCCAAAGGAGACAGAACAGCTCCGAACACCACACTTCCGATGACATACTGGATCAGGTTCTGTTTTACCCATTGGAAGTTGATTTCCGTTGAATAAACAAGGCCTGCAGTTTCATTTCCCAGCACGAAACCACCCGACAGGTAACTCAGGAAAAGGATGAGTGGCAGAAATGGAGGGATACTTATGTTGGATGCCACCAGTGCTACAAATTTATTCAGCCGGAGAAAATGTGCGAGGCTCACCGCAATCACCATCTGCCACCCCCAAACAGGCAGGACGCCAACAAAGACTCCCAGCGACACCGACCAGGCCAGTTTGATGTTCGAATCCTGGCTGTTAATTATTTGTTCCCGAAGGATCTCGCGGAATGATTTTTTCCGGAGGCCTTTGGCGAAATGAAACGGCCTGACCCACAGGATTGCTGCAAAGACGAGAATAGCATTGAGCAGACTTGCCCGGGCAAAATCGGTCCCTTTCCTGAAATGGGATACCCTTTCCTGTTTGGGGGCATACCAGGTTTTTACCGGAACAGCTACAATGGGAACTCCGCGCCAGGCAAGTCGTACCAATACCTCAACTTCGAACTCGAACCGGCTTGAGAAGAAATGACGTATACTTCCGATGCGGTCCAGTGGATAAAGACGGTAACCCGACTGAACATCCGGAACTTTCAGACCGGTTTCCACACGGAACCAGAAGATGGAGAATTTATGACCGAAGGTACTGGTGCCGGGCACTCCTTCCTGAGACATGTTGCGCGCACCGATGATCAGGGCTTCCGGCTCTTTTTCAATGGCTTCAAGAAACCGCGGGATATCCTCAGGGAAGTGCTGACAGTCGCTGTCGAGGGTAATGGCGTACCGGTATCCTTGCCCGATAGCATAGGCAAATCCCTGCCGCAGTGCAATCCCTTTTCCGGAGTTTCCTGGAAGGGTAAGCACTGTACCAGGCACCTCTCCGGCTGACCGCCTGTCCACTTCTCCGCCGGCCCATCTGTCGAGTATCCCCTCTGTGCCATCCGTTGAGCCGTCATTGACGACAATGACCGATCCGGTAAATTCTCCGACCCTGCGCAGCACCTGCTCCAGGGTGCCGGCATTGTTGTAAGTGGGAATGATCACACAACAACGAAGAGACCGGATTTTCTCACCGATGTTTTGAGTGTCAGGCATCAACGGATATCGCTAGTCAACGCAAAAGTAACAATTTCAATGGTCTTCCGGTGATGAAGAAAATCAGTACTTTTGGCCACCCCGGATTCATCTGTCTGCTTTGTTATTCGCTGCCTGTTGACTTATACTCCCGGTCATGAAGATCCTCCTTATAAACCCTCCCCGTTCCCCCGAAAACAACATCCTTAAGTATGCTCCGGAATCAGCTAAACGGTTTATCCATAAAAAGCTGATAGGACCGCCGCTGGGCCTGCTGACCGTTGCTGCTGCTGTAAAAGATCACGACGTGGTGATTGTTGATTCCAAAGGCGAATACGATCTGCATCCTGATGCGCCTCCTTTACCTGCCCTGGTGCGTAACCTGATGAATAAGGTCAACCCCGATATCGTCGGAGTAACAGTGATCACCTCCGAATTCAACGATGCACTGACGATCTGCAGGACAGCCAAAGAAGAGGATCCACAGGTACTGACTGTAGCGGGGGGACTGCATGCGACGCTTCTTCCTGGTGATTTTACCGATCCCTCGGTGGACGTGGTGATCCCGGGTCAGTGCCCGCATATTTTCCGGGAAGCTGTGCTGGCCAGGGAGGCCAGGCGCCCGCTGGACTCGATAGCCGGTCTCCTGATACGCAGGGAAGGGGTACTTACCCGTACACGAGGCAGGCCGCTTCCATGGAATGCGGCCGGTGAAGACTATCTCCCGGTAGACCGCAGCCATCTGAAAACCTGGATCCAGACCTATAAGGTAGGCAACAATCCTCATCCCAGCACCTACGTATTCACTTCCCTGGGATGCCCTTACAGGTGCACTTTTTGTTCCATCTGGACCCAGTACCGGGGAAAATATTATCAGCGGACCGTGGAAAGTCTGATCAGCGAACTGCGAAACATCCCCGAGTATCCTGTCGTCAGGTTTGCTGACGCCAACACTGTTGTGGATCTTGGATTTATGAATGCTTTATTCGATAGGATTATGGAAGAGGGGATCCGAAAAACCTTTGTCATGGATATACGGGCCGACGTTGCGGCACACCATCCCGGCGTAATAAAAAAGATGGCACGGGGTGGGCTCAGGGTGGTGATCTGCGGATTTGAATCTTTCCGGGACAGCGAATTAAAAAAGTACCGGAAAGAAGCCCCGTCTGCGGATAACCGGAAAGCCATCCAGGTGTTTCATGACTGCGGGATCATGGTGCGGGGGAACTATGTGATCCCCTATGATTATACCGAAGAGGACTTTGAGCAACTGGCCGAATACGCCACTGCCAACCCGGTGGTCTATGCCGGATATACTATCCTCACCCCCATGCCTGGAACAGTCTATTATTCGCAGATCAGGCACCGAATTGTGGATTTTGACTATAACAAGTACAACTTCTTCAATGCAGTCACCCATACTGCCCTGCCATACGAGACATTCCATGAGCGGGTAGGGGCGTTGTGGCTGATCAAACAAGGTACAGATGTAATATGAAACGCGTCCTGTTGGTCAACACCAATGTGGAGAAGCTGCCGTATCCAATTCCACCGCTGGGGCTTTGCCTGCTGGCATCTTATATCAGTCCCTTTTACGAAGTCAGGATTTACGACGGGATGTTTGATGAAGCAAAAAACCTGGTTAATACAGTACGGGGATTCCGACCCGATTATATCGGATTCACTATCCGGAACATCGACGATGTGGTGGCTGATAAGGAGGTATTCTATGTTGACCGCATCCTTGCCGACTTCATCCGGCCTGTCAGGGATATCTGTTCCGCTCCTGTAATCCTGGGCGGAAGCGGATTCAGCGTTTTCCCGACGGAACTGATGGATCTTTCCAGGGCCGACTACGGGATTGTCGGGGAAGGTGAAGAGCTATTTCTGGATCTGCTCAGAACACTCGACCGGGGCGAACTTCCGGCTCCTCATCCACAGATCCGTCATGGGAAACATGGCGCTGAACACGGTTCAGGCAGCCCGCGGTTTCTTCCATATCATACGCTCCCTTTCTCAGGAATTGATCAAAGGATCGACTTTACCCCATACCGTCAACGCGGAGTATACAGCATCCAGACGAAAAGGGGATGTGCGCTTCGGTGTATCTATTGCACCTACCCTTGTATCGAAGGGCGAAAGTACCGTTTACGGGACCCCGATGATATTGTCAGGGAGCTTGAAGAGGCAAACAACCGCCTGGGGCCGGTCACGTTTGAATTCGTGGATTCGACTTTCAATGAACCCAGGGGCCATGCCGAAGCAATCTGCCGCGCAATCATCCGGAAGGGGTTAAAGGCTCCTTTTCGGACGATGGGCGTGAATCCCGGAAATACAAGCCGGGAGCTTTTTTCCCTTATGAAAGAAGCCGGCTTTGTACAGATTGACGCAACTCCCGACAGTGCTGCTCCTTCGGTGATCCGTAATCTCGGCAAAGGATTTACGCTCGGCGATATCCGTCGTACCGCGGAGTTGATCAGGGAATTTGATCTTCCCACAATGTGGTTTTTTCTGTTCGGTGGGCCGGGAGAAACGGAAGATACGGTTTCTGAAACCCGGCAGTTCATCCGTGATTTTGTATCCCCGGATGATATGGTACTGATGCTGGCTGGGATCAGGATCTATCCAAATACAGCCCTCAGGAAGATCGCCCAGAAAGAGGGCGTCATCCGACCCGGTCAGTCTTTGTTCCGACCCTCGCCCTACTACTTTTCTCAGGATACCCCAAAACCCCTTCTTAACCGGTTAATTGACACGATCGCCCGTGAATTCCCGAACTGCCTGCCTGCCCTGGAGAGCTCACCTCCTCCGGAGATGCTGGCAGCAGCGATCAGGTTACGTGCTGCGCATGATCTACGGGAGCCAATGTTCCGGACCCTGATGAGGATCAGAAGGATGAAAGAAACTTGATCAGGCGTAACCAGCTCATTTCGGTGCTGTGGCCGGAACTGCGGTTTCTTCCTTCTTGATTACGGTTCCCTTAATAAGCAAAACCACCTGATTGGCATCAGCATTCGTAACAACAGTGATGCTTTTCGTGAACGGACCGGGTGCCGCTGCATTATAAGTTGCTGAAATTTTTGTAGATTTTTTAGGCATCACCGGCTCCTGGGAATAGTTCAGTCCGGTGCATCCGCACGAAGCTTTAGCAGATGTGATAAGAAGGGGCTCGTTGCCCTCATTGGTCAGCAGGAATTCCGCTGTTTTGGGGATCCCCTGGTCAATGTTACCGAAATCGTTAACGGTCTTGTCGAACTTGGCAACCGGGCCGTTCTTTTTTTCTTTGGCTGTGGTGTCAGCGTCGTGATAGGTGATCTTCACTTCCTGGGCCGATATAAAAGCCGGGATCAAAAGAAGGAGCAGGAAAGGTAACCATGTGCTTTTTTTCATATGGATAAAGGTTTAATGAATGACACAAATATCTGCAGCTTCACCGGGATCGGTGTTAAGGAAAGGTAAAACATTGTAAACAGATCGTAAAAAATGGGTATCTTGCGGGTATGAAGCACAATCAGGTACGGTGGGTCATCCTGTTCGGAACAGTAGCCATACTGGTTATCTTTACCATACAGGTTTACTGGTTGCTAAGGGCCTGGAACGTGAACGAAAAGCAGCTGAATGAAACGATATCCATTGTGCTGAACACCGTGGCGCACCGCATGAGTGCTTACAATCAGTCGGTCCTGCCGAATGAGAATCCCGTCAACCAGCTTTCTTCGAATTATTTCGTGGTCAACATTAACAGCGTCATTGATGCCAATATCCTGGAATACTACCTGAAAACCGAATTTGCCCGTGTCGGGATGAATGTGGATTATGAATACGCCATTTATGACTGCCACAACGACAAAATGGTGTATGGTAATTTCATCCCGGCAGAGGGATCCATCAGGCCGGTATCGCCAACCACAAACCTGCCAAAATACAGCGAGTATCTGTATTACTTCGGGATACGGTTTCCTTCCATAAAGAATACTATCCTGAGCAACATGACCATCTGGCTGATCCTGTCGGGTATTCTGCTGGCACTGGTATTGTTCTTCTGCTATTCCATCCTGGTGATTTTCCGCCAGAAACGTTTTTCAGAGATGCAGCGGGATTTCATCAATACGATGACCCATGAATTTAAAACACCCATCTCTTCCATCAATATATCGGCCGATGTCATTCTGCAACCGGAGATTATCCGTGACCCGGATCGTCTCTTAACCTATGGAAAGATCATCAAGCAGGAGAATAGCCGGCTGAACAAGCAGGTCGAAAAGGTACTTCAGATTGCCCGGATTGAGCGGAAGGGTTTTGAACTGGTAAAAGAGCAGGTGGATCTGAACGGATTACTGATGCAGGTGGTGGAAAGTTGCCGCGCCAACGCCGCAAAGGAGATCAACGTGATCACGGAGCTGGCCCCGGCTGCCGGGATGATCCGTGCCGATATCCTGCATCTGACCAATATCCTTTTCAATCTTGTCGACAATGCAATTAAATACTCCGGAGATCGCCCGGAGATCAGGCTGTTCACCTACCGGGAGCACAACCTTATCCGCATACGGATCTGTGATAACGGCCCTGGAATCCCGAAATTCCACCGGAACAAGGTGTTTCGGAAGTTTTACCGGATCCCGACCGGAAATGTCCATGATATCAAGGGATTCGGATTGGGATTATATTATGTAAAGAGCGCCTGCCGGGCTCATGGATGGAAAATCAGGCTGCACAGCGATGCAGGGAAGGGATGTTGTTTCACCTTATTCATGAACACATGAAACCCAGAGCACGAATTTTGTACGTGGAAGATGACCTGACGCTATCGTATGTGACCCGTGATAACCTGGCCCTGCACGGGTATCGGATCGACGCAGCCGACAATGGTGCAGATGCACTGCAGATGCTCAGAAAAAATCAATACGACCTGTGTCTCCTGGATGTGATGCTCCCGAAAATGGATGGGTTTACGCTGGCAGAGAAGATCCGGGAACAGGACCTCCAGATCCCTATCATCTTCCTTACTGCCCGTTCCACTAAAGAGGATAAGATCCATGGTCTGAAGATCGGGGGCGATGATTACATCACAAAGCCTTTCAGCATCGAGGAACTGGCCCTGAAGATCGAAGTATTCCTCAAACGAAGATCCATCGCTCTGCCGGAGACTTCACGGCTGATGCGCCTGAAAGACCGTGTGATATGGGACCCGGTAAATATGCTCCTCATCACAGGGAAACGGGAGTATCATCTGACGCAGCGGGAAGCCGACCTTTTTACCTGCCTCGTTCAGCACCTGGATCAGATCGTGAAGAGGGAAGAACTGCTGATCGGGCTCTGGGGACATGACCGGTTTTTCTCGAGCCGGAGCCTGGATGTATTTATTTCAAGGCTGAGAAAATACCTGGGAAACGAAGGATTAATCATTGAGAACATATACAACGTCGGATACCGGCTCAAAAGTGTACGGGATTAATCCGCCAACGCGTCGAAAGGGATTTTAAATACATATTCCCCGGGAATAAACCGCGCATTTTTGGTAAGGTTTCTTCCGGGACCACACTCTATAAACAGCGAAACCCCCAGTTTTTGCATTTTCTCCTGGGCCTTCAACCAGTTGAAATGCTTATAAAGGTTCTCAACCAGTTCGGTTTTAATGTCTTCGGGCGAATGCAGGATTTGCTGCGTCAGTACTGAGACAACAGGGAGTTTCAGACACTTGATATCCCTTGTATAGACAAACCTGGCAAATTCAAGGGCTGCCGATTTCAGCAGGTGGGAATGGTAAGGGACTGTCACGTTCAACATGCGCGTGTGGAACGCACCTTCTTCCCGCGCGAACTCAAGAACCTGCTCCAAATGATGTTGCCGGCCTGATAATACCACCGAATAGGCACTATTCTGGTTGGTCAGTTCCACTTCCGGAAAACGGGCCAGGATGGGGGAGAGATCCTGTTCCGTGAGCCCGACAATGCCTGCCATGCCAAATCGCCCGGTAAGGGTAGTATATGAGATTTCCTGGAAAGCATGCCTGATCAGCAGTAATCCATCCTCGAATGTTACGGCTCCTCCATGGACGAGTGCTGCATATATACCCATGCTGTACCCCGACAGATAATGAGGATGCAATCCCTGTGCCTCCAGGATGAAGGCGGATGTGCAGCCATGTATATATGCGATATACTGGGTCCGGAGCTCATGGTCGAGGAAATTCTGTTCCCGGGCATCAAAAAAACATAACTCAGGATCAACCAGATGGGATGCCCTGATCAGAAGCTCACTGAAATGCTGTGTAAATCCCGGAATGGAGAGTGACCGGTCATCCTGGTAATCCCTGACGAACGCAGGAAAAACAAAAGCAATACGGGAAGGAGGCAAGAGCGTGTGGATTGATTACGCGAGTTCCAGAATCCGGTTTTCATGCTCAATGATCAGCATCTGCATGTCGATCAGCTGACCGATTGTTTCCACGGGGTGTTTGACAGCGTATTTCCCAATGGTTTTCAATTCGATGTCCAGGGAGTATTTCTTCTTGAATATCTCAATCAGTTCAAGAAACATCAGGGAATCCCCATCCAGGTCCCTGATGATATTGGTCTGATCGGTAATCCGGGACTTATCTACCTCGCACTCATCTGCAAAAAAGTCATACACGATCTCCGTTACCTCGCTCCGTGTGTTGTCCGTAATTAATGCCATAGGGTCTGTGCATCTTTTAAGCACCGCAAAGGTAATTAAAATTCCGATGTTTTGGATGCCGGGTCGTATTTCCGGAATACCAGAGTGGCATTGTGTCCCCCGAAACCGAAAGAATTTGAGAGTGCGGCCCGGATATGTTGCTTCCGGGAAAAGTTTGGCACATAATCCAGATCCAGGTCCGGGTCTGGATTTTTCAGATTGATGGTCGGTGTCAGGATATCGTTGTGGATGCTCATCACCGTGACGATTCCTTCAATCGTGCCAGCTGCTCCTATTGTATGACCAAGCATCGATTTGGTGGAAGACACCGGAATCGAAAAAGCTCTTTCACCAAACACCTGCTTGATGGCCATAGTTTCATAACGGTCATTCAGTTCGGTTGCTGTGCCATGGGCATTAATATAATCTACCTGGTCACGGGTGATCCCGGCAGATTGCAGTGCTTTTTCCATGGTCATAGCCATTCCTACGCCATCTTTCATCGGAGCCATGATGTTGTACCCTTCGCTGGTGATACCGTAGCCGGCGAGTTCTGCATAGATCCTGGCGTTTCTTTCACGGGCAGTGTCTTCACCTTCCAGGATCATAACGCCGGCTCCTTCCCCGATCACAAAACCATCGCGGTCTCTCGAAAATGGTTTACTGGCCTGTTCCGGTGGATCGTTGCTGACCGAAAGGGCATAGAGCGCATTGAATCCTTCGATCTCTTCCCGGTTGATAATACTGTCGGCCCCACCCACGATGACAACATCGGAATGGTTGGTCCGGATCATATCAGAACCCAGAGCAAGCGCATAGGCAGAAGAGGCACACGCAGTGTTTACGGCAAAGTTGGGACCTGTTAACTGGTAGTCCAGAGAGATCCACGCCGACATGGAATTGGTCATGCTTTTGAAGACCGTATTTTGTGGTGTGGTGTCTTTCTCGGTGCTGGAATTCCCGGTGTTGACTACTCCCATGATCACGGAGCATCGGGATTTGTCAGCGCGGGTAAAATCGATCCCCGAATCATATACGGCATCCCGTGCAGCTACCACGCACATGCGGGTCACACGCGTCATCTGGCCGGCAGCCCGTTTTTTAATGTAGCCACGGGAATGTTCCTCAAAGCCGGAAGGGATCTCGGCCGCTATCTGTGTCTGGTTCCGGCTTGCATCAAACAGGGTAATCCTTTTCACCCCGCTTTTCCCGGCAACCAGGTTCTTCCAGTTCGTATCCAGGTCGAGCCCCAGCGCGGAAACAATCCCCATTCCGGTCACCACCACTCGTCGGGACATACGAAATTCATCTGTTGTTCCGGCCGGCCCAGTCGCAAACACGGTTGATCTCCGTTTCATTTGGCGCCGATCCGGGATTATTATCCAGGTAATTCCTGGGAGGCATTTTGCCTTTCTTCATTATGGAGCAAATACTTGCGGCTTTGGCAGCCTGCTTCTCAGCCGGGTACGCCTCCCACTTGTCAAAATTCAACTTGGATTTGGCCAGGCCGCTGGCCATGGTGCCATGACAGTCGGTACAGCATTTCTCAAAAACAGCCCACACCGAATCGGGGATGTCCACCGAAGGAGATGGAAGCGGGCTTTTTTCTCGGTTCACGAAAGCCGCTGAGAATCCAATAATTCCCACAACAATGCCCGTTAACAAGAATATTCTCTTCATGGCCGGAGTTTTGGTATGGCAAAGATCGGAAAGAAATCTACCGTATGCAAAGGCCCGGACAAATTATTCAAAAGGCCCTTTGGTCAAGCCAAAATACTCACGGATGGCTTCATTCATCTCATCAATGGTGCACCGTGACTGCATCGTACAGCGTCTGGCTGAATTCAGATAGGTGTTTTTAAGGTGACGTGCTATCTCAGCCCGGAGAGATTCCGTAAGCCCGGATTCCTTTTTTTCATGGCTGACAGGATCGCGGGGGTACCGGTAAAATCCCTCCCCGGACCTGACTCCCAGTTTCCCGGTTGCCACCATGGTCCCGAGCCGGGTTATTAATGGATCGAAATAGTCCTGGTGTGGATACCCGGCAGTGTAGTTCAATACTGATGTCAGCATGATATCTAGCCCCACCTGATCCATAAACTCAAATATACCGGCAGGGAAAATCGTATCCTTTACCAGGTTATCCAGTTCCGGGACACTGATCACGCCGTC
>Ga0233425_10008446_pt1 | contig 13673 bp, 14 predicted proteins | sample Watercolumn_Towu_2_FD_181712 | JGI IMG/M metagenome (GOLD analysis project Ga0233425, IMG submission 181712) | Freshwater microbial communities from Lake Towuti, South Sulawesi, Indonesia - Watercolumn_Towuti2014_140_MG | ecosystem: Environmental > Aquatic > Freshwater > Lake | place...
CATTTCGGCCGTGTGCTTGTAGGGCGCGACCATGAGATGGCCGGCGTTGTAGGGGAACAGGTTCATCATGGCGAAACAGGTCTTGTCGCGCATGAGGATGAAGTTCTTGTGATCTTCATTGGCGTGCGGCTTGGTGCAGAAAATACAGCCGTCGTCGGTTTTGTTCTTGATGGCTGCCTGGATGTATTGCATCCGCCACGGCGCCCATAGGTGTTCCATAAGTTGGCGCAACCATACCGCAATGCGGGCCGCGAAGTCAACGAAGCTGCGGCATCCAAAAACCTCTGTAAAACCAGCAAAAAAACAGAAGCTTGAAAATATTTGAAAAAAGTTTGTTTAGACTGTTGACAGTTTTTGGGGAGGTCTATATAGTGCCGCGGCTTTCGGTAGAGTATGAGCCGAGAGCGACTGAATGACGACAAGCAACTGGCCCTGGATCTCGGACGCATGAAGGCAAGCGAATAGCCGCGCAGTTATGCGTCTGTGATCAAGGGCCGACAGAAATGTCGGCCTTGTTCTTTCTATAGCGGTCGAGGGTTTGATCGAATGGTCGCCAAAGGCGGCCATCAGTGACCCAAAGGATTTGAACTGGGGGCATAGCTCAGTTGGTAGAGCGTCTGGTTTGCAACCAGAAGGTCACCGGTTCAAACCCGGTTGCCTCCACCAAACACGGCGAGCGGCCCGGTAAGGGCGTGTAGCTCAGTTGGTTAGAGCAGCCGCTTGATAAGCGGCAGGTCACTGGTTCGAGCCCAGTCACGCCCACCAGTCCGGTGGATGGCGATGACCGCAGGATGAATTTCGGTTCCGGCAAAATGCCGGGACGCGGGTTCTTTGAAAACGATATACTGGTAGTTGGGTAGTAACAACTTACGCTGAGTGATCTTTCTTAGCGCGTGGCGCTCTGTGCTGCGCGATGGGAAAACACTTTGTGATCAAGCTACTAAGGGCAAACGGTGAATGCCTTGGTGCCAAGAGGCGATGAAGGACGCAGTCACCTGCGATAAGCTCCGGGGAGCGGCGAGCACGCTTTGATCCGGAGATTTCCGAATGGGGCAACCCGGCCGGGGTAATACCCGGTCATTGTTGGATGAATTCATAGTCCAACAAAGCGACACCCGGTGAAGTGAAACATCTCAGTAACCGGAGGAAAAGAAGAAGAAATTGATTCCGTCAGTAGTGGCGAGCGAACGCGGAACAGCCTAAACCAGTCTGACTTGTCAGGCTGGGGTTGCGGGACCGTAATGTGGTATCCCGAGCGCTAGACGAACGGCATGGAACTGCCGGCCATAGAGGGTGATAGACCCGTAGTCGAAAGCGCAGAGGAGCCTAGCGGTTTCCCAAGTAGGGCGGTGCACGTGAAACACTGCTCGAATCCGCCCGGACCACCGGGCAAGGCTAAATACTCCTTGGCGACCGATAGTGAACTAGTACCGCGAGGGAAAGGTGAAAAGCACCCCTTTGAGGGGAATGAAATAGTACCTGCAACTGTTTGCCTACAAAGTTTCGGAGCCGCCGCAAGGCGGTGACGGAGTGCCTTTTGCATAATGAGTCTGCGAGTTATTGCCAGTGGCGAGCCTAAGCCGTTCTGCGGCGCAGGCGCAGCGAAAGCGAGTCCGAATAGGGCGACCGAGTCGCTGGCAACAGACCCGAAGCGGAGGCGATCTACTCTTGGGCAAGGTGAAAGCTGGGTAACACCAGCTGGAGGCCTGAACGGCTCAATGTTGAAAAATTGTCCGATGATCTGAGAGTAGGAGCGAAAGACTAATCAAGCCCCGTGATAGCTGGTTCTCCTCGAAATAGTTTTAGGGCTAGCGTCGTGTCACTAGCGCCCGCAGGTAGAGCACTGAATGGACTAGCGGCCCCACCAGGCTAGCGAACCCAATCAAACTCCGAATGGCGGGTTGCCGTATCACGGCAGTCAGACGGTGGGGGATAAGCTCCATCGTCGAGAGGGCAACAGCCCAGATCGTCGGCTAAGGTCCCTAATCTAGATTAAGTGGGAAAGGATGTGAAGTTGCTCAGACAGTGGGGATGTTGGCTTAGAGGCAGCCATCATTTAAACAGTGCGTAACAGCTGACCCATCGAGCGATTTCGCGCCGAAAATGAACGGGACTAAAATCTAGAACCGAAGCCACGGCAGCAAGCTGAATGCGTTCGGCTTGCTGGGTAGAGGAGCGTTCCATGCAGCGTCGAAGCGGGAAGGGAACTGACCGTGGAGCGCATGGAAGTGAGGATGCAGACATGAGTAGCGATAAAGCACGTTAAAATCGTGCTCGCCGTAAGCCTAAGGTTTCCTGGGGAAGGTTCGTCCGCCCAGGGTTAGTCGGAAGCTAAGCCGAGGTCGTAAGACGTAGGCGATGCACAGCTGGTTCAATATTCCAGCACCACCTTAGAGGCGTTATCAGCAGCGAAGTGACGGAGTAGGCTAATGTAGCGAGGTGTTGAACGTCCTCGTCTAAGGCCGTAGGAGGTCCGCCAGGCAAATCCGGCGGGCAGCCCGCAAGGGCGACTCTGAAAGCTGGGGACCCTGAGGCCACGGCCGAGGGGGATTGTATGATGCCCGACTTCCGAGAAAAGCTTCGTTGTGAGCTTCTAGGGTGACCGTACCGCAAACCGACACAGGTAGGCGAGTCGAGTAGACTCAGGCGCGCGAGTGAACCCTCTTGAAGGAACTCGGCAAACTAGCCCCGTAACTTCGGAAGAAGGGGTGCCTGGTGATGCTGCAGCAATGTTGCGTCACTGGGTCTCAGTAAAGTGGGAGCCGCGACTGTTTAACAAAAACACAGCTCTCTGCGAAGTCGTGAAGACGACGTATAGGGAGTGACAAGTGACCAATGCGGAAAGATTAAGGGGAGAGGTCAGCCCGCAAGGGCGAAGCCTTAAACCTAAGTCCCCGTGAATGTCGGCCGTAACTATAACGGTCCTAAGGTAGCGAAATTCCTTGTCGGGTAAGTTCCGACCTGCACGAATCTTGTAACGAAGGCTCCGCTGTCTCCAAGAGGTGCTCGGCGAAGTTGTAGTGGCGGTGAAGATGCCGCCTGCCCGCAGTAGGACGGAAAGACCCCATGCACCTTTACTGTAAGCTGGTATTGGCGTTTGGTCCGTGATGCTTAGAGTAAGTGGGAGGCTTCGAAGGCGTGGCTTCGGTTGCGCCAGAGCCGTAATGTGAAACACCACTCTTCGCTAACTAAACGTCTAACCCCAACCTGTCAGCCAGGTGGGAAACAGTGCCAGCAGGTCAGTTTGACTGGGGCGGTCTCCTCCCAAATGGTAACGGAGGAGTTCGATGCTTGGCTCAACACGGTTTGCAACCGTGCCGAGAGCATATGGGTAGAAGCCAGGCTAACTGCAAGACCAACAAGTCGAGCAGGTGCGAAAGCAGGACCAAGTGATCCGGTGGTTGAATGTGGAATTGCCATCGCTCAACGGACAAAAGGTACGCTGGGGATAACAGGCTTATCGGGCCCAAGAGTTCATATCGACGGCCCGGTTTGGCACCTCGATGTCGACTCGTCGCATCCTGGGGCTGGAGAAGGTCCCAAGGGTCCGTCTGTTCGCCGGTTAAAGCGGCACGCGAGTTGGGTTCAGAACGTCGTGAGACAGTTCGGTCCTTATCCACTGTGGGCGCAGGAGTCTTGAGGGGTTCCCTTTCTAGTACGAGAGGACCGAAAGAGACGGACCTCCGGTGTTTCAGTTGTCGCGTCAGCGGCAGCGCTGAGTAGCTGCGTCCGGAAGAGATAAGCGCTGAAAGCATCTAAGCGCCAAGCTCATCCCAAGATATAGACTCCCGCATCGCAAGATGCCTGAAGGCCACGGGAAGACCACCCGTTTGATAGGTCGCGAGTGTAAGCGCAGTAATGCGTTCAGCTAAGCGATACTAATCGGCCGTGCGGCTTGATCACTTTTTCTTTCCCTTGTGGGGAAGAAAGGGATTTTCAAACCAGCGTAAGAAGTCACTCTGCCAGTATGTCGTTTCCAGAGAACCCGACGGTTCTTTTGAAAACAGATTTCCCGGTGACCATAGAGCAGCGGTCCCACCCGTTCTCATTCCGAACACGGCCGTGAAACGCTGTCTCGCCGATGGTAGTGCCTGTATAGCTTGCGCGAGAGTAGGTTGTTGCCGGGTCTATCGAGGCCCGAGTCCGAAAGGACTCGGGCCTCGTGTTTTTACTCCGTCCCTCTTGCCCGTCCTCCACGCCCTGTGCTATTGAAACCCACCATGAAAGTCTTCGGAAAAAACTACCGCGCTTCATGGATGATCGAGCGCGACGGCCGCGGCGTGGTCCAGGTCATTGACCAGCCGCTTCTCCCTCACCGCTTTGCCATCAAAGACCTCCTGACTCATCGCGACACCGCCGAAGCCATCCGCGACATGACCATTCGCGGCGCCGGCACCATCGGCGCAGTCGCGGCCTTCGGTTTTGCCCAAGGCTGCCTCGAAGCGCCCGACGACACCGACGCTTTCCAACGCTACATCCGCGACGTCTACCAAACCCTCGTCACCACGCGACCTACGGCGAACGATCTCAAACACAACCTCGACCGCGTCATGGTGCGCGTCGAAGGACTGTCGCCCGCCAAAGCCAAGCGCGCCGCCGTCGCCGAGGCCAACGCCATTAGCGACTGGTATGCTCAAGTCGGCGAGCGCATCGCACGAAACGGCCTGAAGCTGCTGAAGAACGGCACCCGCATGCTCACGCACTGCAACGCGGGCTGGCTTGCTCTCCAGGAGTGGGGCAGCGCGCCCGCGCCCGTCTATCTCGCGCACCGCAAGGGCCGCAAGGTCTTCGTCTGGGTGGACGAGACCCGGCCGCGTTGCCAGGGCGCGAATCTGACGAGTTGGGAGCTGACCCAGGAAGGCGTTCCCCATGCGATCATCCCCGACAACGCCGCCGGCTTCTACCTCCGCCGCGGTGATGTGGACGTCGTCATCACTGGCGCCGACCGCATCGCCGCCAACGGCGACACCGCGAACAAGATCGGCACCTACGAGAAAGCCGTCCTCGCCCACGAGAACGGCGTCCCGTTCTACATCGCCGCGCCAACCTCCACCTTCGACCCGCGGTGCAAGAGCGGTGACGACATTCCGATCGAGGAGCGTTCAGGCGACGAGGTGCTGTTCATTTCCGGTCGCGATGACGACGGGAGGTTCCGCCGCGTGAAAATCGCCCCCGAAGGCGCGACCGCGCGCAACCCGGCATTCGACGTGACGCCCGCCAAATACATCACCGGCATCATCACCGAGCGCGGCATCGTCCGCCCCAACCGCGCGGCGATCCGGAAGCTCCTGCGATGACCCGCGTCGTCTTCTTCGACCTTGGCAAAGTGCTGCTGAACTTCGACTGGATGGTTGCCTCCAAGAAGGCGGTGGCCCAGTGCGAAGCCGATCCGCTGACCATGGTGCGTTGGATCACGACCTCGCGGCACACCCACGACTACGAATGCGGCCGGCTCACCTCGCGTCAGTTCTTCGAGCACGCCCGAACCGCCATCGGCTTCCGCGGCGGGTTTGAAGAGTTTACCGAACTCTGGTCGGACATCTTCACGGAGATCCCTGAGACGATCGCTCTGGTGCGCGAGCTAAAAGGTCGCGTCCCGATATCGCTACTCTCGAACACCAACGAGATGCACATGGACTGGGTGATGGCCCGATGGGACTTCATGCAGCTCTTCGACGATATGGTGCTCTCTTTCCGCGAGGGTTTTGCCAAGCCTGAGCCAGAGATTTACCGCCGCGCCCTCGCCATGCTCTCAGTGGATCCGGCGGAAGCCTTCTTCGTTGACGACCGGCCAGAGAACGTCACTGGCGCGCTGGCTGTGGGCATGGACGCGGTTCCATTCACCGATGCGGCGGCACTGAAATCGGCCTTGGTCGAGCGTGGATTGCTGGCACGGCAATGACGGTCTGGCCGGGGGTAGAGCATTCTTTTGCAAAAAAAACATGAAAAATCCTTGCAAACTTTTGCTGCGTCACTAACCTTTCCGCTCCCTTTGCAGAGGATAGAGAAACACGGTTAGGCGCGTGCCGATCGTGGCCGTCGCCGTTGCGTCGGATTCTGCCGAGGCAAATTTGACCGAAAGTCCCGGATGGAGTGTGAAATGCCATCGCGTTTAGAAGAACATTATAAACAGAAGGTTGTGCCAGCGCTCGTGAAGACGCGCGGTTACAAGAATTCTTTCGAGGTGCCGAAGATCGAGAAGATTGTCGTCAGCATGGGCGTCTCCACGGCGACCATCAAGGCGGATAAGAATGCCGTCGAAGAGGCAATCAAGGAGTTGACGATGATTACCGGCCAGAAGCCGGTCCTCAATCGCTCCAAGAAGAACATCTCAAATTTCAATCTGCGATTGGGACAGGAGATCGGATGCCGGGTGACGTTGCGGCGGACGAAGATGTATGAGTTCTTCGACCGGCTGGTGAGTGCGGCGCTGCCACGCATCCGCGACTTCCGTGGATTGCCGGTGCGGAGTTTTGACGGGCGGGGGAGCTACACGTTCGGGGTGAACGACCAGACGATTTTTCCAGAGATCGAATTGGACAAGATCAAGCGCCAGCAAGGCATGCACATCACAATTGTGACGAGCGCGCCGACGAACGAGGAGGCGCGGTTGTTGCTGGAGGAGATGGGAATGCCCTTCGCGACGCGGTTGAAGCCGCACGCGGCGGCCAAGTAGAGAGCAAGGTTTATGGCGAAGACATGTTTGATGGCGAAGCAGAAGCGCGCGCCGAAGTTTGCAGCGCGGCGCTACAACCGTTGCCGTGTGTGCGGCCGGCGCCGGGGTTTTATCCGGCGGTTCGAGGTGTGCCGCATTTGTTTCCGTGAGCTGGCCTCGAAGGGAATGCTGCCGGGCGTGATCAAGGCGAGCTGGTAACAAGATGAATATCACAGATTCCATTGGCGATATGTTGACGCGGGTGCGCAATGCCTACGCGGCGGCGAAACCGGAGGTGTTGGTGCCGCATTCGAAGGTAAAGGCGGAGATCGCGCGGCTGCTGAAGAAGGAAGGTTATGTGACCGACTTCGAGGTGGTGAAAGAAGGCGCGCACAAGCAGATTCGGATTGCGTTGAGATTTTCCGGCAAGACGCCGGCCGTCGAAGGCCTCAAGCGCGTGAGCCGGCCGGGCCGGCGCGTGTATGTCGGCAGCGAGGAAATGCCGCGCGTGCTGGGCGGCATGGGCGTCGCGTTGGTGTCCACCTCGCGCGGCATCATGACCGGTGCCGAGGCGCGCAAGCTGAAGGTCGGCGGCGAATTACTCTGCACAGTTTGGTAGAACTTATGTCACGGATTGGAAGACAACTCATTGAACTGCCGGCGAAGGTGAAGGTCACGGTCGCCGGGCAGAAAGTTTCGGTGGAAGGCCCCAAGGGCAAGCTCGACTACGACGCGCCCACGCCGATCAAAGTGGCGATGAAGGACGGCAAAGTCGTGGTGACGCGCTCGGACGAGACGCGGCAGACACGCGCCTTGCACGGCTTGGTGCGCAGCCTAGTGAACAACATGGTGCGTGGCGTGGCCGAGGGCTACGTCAAGCAACTGGAAATTCAAGGCGTCGGCTTCCGCGCGGCGGTGCAGGGAGACAAGCTGAACCTGGTGATCGGTTATTCACATCAGATCAACGCGCAAATACCAAAGAATGTGAAAGTGACCGTCGCTGATAACACGAAGGTGACGATTGAAGGGCCGGACAAGCAGGTCGTCGGGCAGTTCGCGGCGACAGTGCGCGGCTACTATCCACCGGAGCCTTACAAAGGCAAGGGCATCCGCTACGTGGGCGAGCAGGTGCGCCGCAAGGAAGGCAAGACTGTCCAGCAGTAAGGCGATCAAGATTTTGGGATTCCGTCTATGAGACCGTTGAGAAAGAAAGAATTCATTGAGCGGCGGCACAAGCGGCTGCGGCAGAAGGTGCGCGGCACGCCGGCGCGGCCCCGGTTGGCGGTGTCGTTCACGGGCAAGAACATTTACGCGCAGGTCATTGACGACATTGCGGGCAAGACGTTGGTGTCGGCCTCGACGCTCGACAAGGGTTTCGGCGAGAAGAAGCCAAAATCCAACAAGGAGGGCGCGGTTGTGATCGGTAAGACCATCGGGCAACGCGCCATTGAGAAGGGCATCAAGACTGTCGTGTTCGACCGCGGCGGCTACCGTTATCTGGTAAGTGAAAAGGGCAAGAACCGCGTCGCGTCGCTCGCTGATGCCGCACGTGAAGCTGGTTTGAAATTCTAGGACGCATGAACACCGACAAGTTTGCATTGAAGAAAGAAATCCGGGTCGTTGCCGAGACCGAGAAGGAGATCCAGCAGGTCAAGGTCGTCCCGGTGGTGCCGGAGGAGGAGAAATCCGCGGCGTATGTGCGGCCCAAGCGCGAGCAGGGCGAGATGATCGAGCGGGTGGTGTTCATCAACCGCACCGCGAAGGTCGTCAAAGGCGGCCGGCGCTTTAGCTTCAGTGCGCTGATCGTCGTCGGCGACCAGCAGGGACACGTCGGTTACGGTTTTGGCAAGGCCAAGGAAGTGGCGGACGCCATCCGCAAGGGCACCGAGGCGGCGCGCAAGAACGTTGTCGCGGTTTCGCTGCGCAACAACACGATTCCCCACGAGGTGTTCGGCAAGTTCAGCGGCGGCCGCGTGCTGCTGCGTCCGGCATCGCCCGGCACGGGCGTCATTGCGGGCGGCGGTGTGCGCGCGGTGTGCGAGTTGGCAGGGGTCAAGGACGTGCTGGCCAAGAGCCTCGGATCGAGCAATGCCATGAACGTTGTCAAGGCGACGTTGAACGCGCTGCTCAGTCTGCGGATGCCGGACCAGGTGCGCGCAATCCGTGGCTTGAAGGCCCCGGTGGCTGGCGGCCAGTAGCGGCGGGACTCCGGCGAAGGAATTTCCAAGAGCAACATTGAGAGCGACATTTTTCCAAGGTTTATCATGCGACTGCACACGTTAGAAAATAGGCCGGGCGCTACGCACCGCGTGAAGCGGCTCGGTTGTGGTGAGAGCAGCGGGCACGGCAAGACCTCCTGCCGCGGTGGCAAGGGCCAAACCGCGCGTTCGGGCGGAAGCTTGAAGATTGGTTTCGAGGGCGGCCAAACCCGCCTCATCGTGCGGTTGCCCCGGCGCGGTTTCAACAACGCCCGCCACACGACCGACTACGCGATTGTCAACCTCGATCAACTGAACGTGTTTGACGACGGTGCGAAGATTGGCCCAAAGGAGTTGGCTGAGCGCGACATTTTGCAGGGCAGGGGAGTGGGCGTGAAGGTGCTCGGCGACGGCGAACTGAAGAAGAAACTCGTCGTGCAGGCGCACAAGTTCAGCGGCTCCGCCAAGGAGAAGATTGAGAAGCTCGGCGGGCAATGTGAAGTGATCATTCTGCCACCGGCTCCCGGTGGGCGCAATCCCTACGGCAACAAAAACGCCGCGAAAGCCAAAGCCAAGGCGGAAGCCGCTGCGGTGAAGGCCAGCTAATCTCCCCGGACTGACATGCTTTCGGCGTTTGCCAATACCCTGAAGATACCGGAGCTGCGGACGCGGCTCATGTTCACGTTTGGTTTGCTGGCGATCTGCCGCGTCTTTGCGGCGGTGCCGGTGCCGGGTATCAACGGCGGCGCGCTCGCGCTTTTCTTCGAGAAGACAGCGCAGCAGGCTGGTGGCGGCATCCTTGGCCTCTACAGCTTGTTCACCGGCGGCGCGTTGGAGAACTGCGCCATCGCTGCGATGGGCATCATGCCCTACATCAGCGCGTCGATCATCCTCCAGTTGCTTGTGGCGGTGGTGCCGCAACTCGGTCGCATCGCTCGCGAGGAGAATGGCCGCCAGAAGCTCACGCAATACACCCGTTACGCGACGGTGGCGCTGGCGATCTTTCAGGGCTACCTGATGGTGTATGGATTCTTTGAGCATCCGAACACGATTCTGCGCGGCTTCCAAGGCAACCTCGTTACTGACGCCTGGTTGCGGCATCCGTTCTTCTACCGGTTGGTCGCGGTGGCGAACCTGACCGCCGGCACGGTGCTTCTGATGTGGCTCGGCGAGCAGATCACGCAGCGCGGTGTGGGCAACGGCATCTCGCTCATCATCACGGCGAACATCGTCGCCCGGCTTCCCGCAGCATTCGAGCGGACGTGGCAGATGTTCTTCCCCGGTGAAGGGTTGGAGTCGAAGTATAATTTCATCCACTTCCTCGGCATGGTTGCGGTTTTATTCGTTGTGATCGCGGCGATCATTGCGGTCACTCAGGCGCAGCGGAAGATCACCGTCCAATACGCCAAGCGCATGGTCGGCCAGCGAATGGTGGCGGGCGGCCAGACCTACATGCCGCTGCGGGTGAACTACTCCGGCGTCATGCCCATCATCTTCGCGCAGGCGATCCTGATGTTCCCGCAGAAGATTTTCCAACTGCTCGGGGCGCAGAGCGGCGCGCTGGGCACCTTCTTCGCGCACTTGAGCGAGTTGTTCAGCGAGACACGCGGGAGCATGACGTATTACACGATTTACTCCTTGATGATCTTCCTTTTCTCGTTCTTTTGGGTGGCGACGACGTTCAACGAAATCCAGATTGCGGACGACTTGAAGAAATATGGCGGTTACGTGCCCGGCATGAGGCCCGGCAAGCCAACGGCGGATTTCCTGCACGGGACGATGACGCGAATCACGCTGGCGGGCGCGTTTTTCCTGACGGTGATCGCGCTCATCCCGCAGGTGATGTATAGCCAGCTTGGAATTGATTATCTGGTAGCTAGCTTTTTTGGCGGCACCAGCATGCTCATCGTGGTCGGCGTGATGCTCGACACGATGCGGCAGGTGGAAACACACCTGTTGACGCGGCATTACGACGGATTTTTGAAGAAGGGCCATTTACGCGGTCGGCGATAGACCGCGGCCCTTGCGTTCATTGACACCTGAAATGTAGCCCGATAGAGTGGCCGGAATGATTGTCCTGAAATCGCCGGAAGAACTGAGCCGAATGCGCCTGGCTTGCCAGGCGGCGGCGGAGATTCTGGCGGAGGTTGCCTCGATGGTGGCACCGGGTCGCAGGACCTGCGAACTGGATGAGGCGGCCGGCGAGTTGATGCGGAAACGCGGCGGCAAGAGCGCGTTTCTTGGATACCGCGGTTACAAGGGACAGATTTGTGTCTCGGTCAACGAGGAAGTGGTGCATGGTTTGCCGGGCGAGCGTCGCGTGCAGTATGGCGACATCGTGAGTTTGGACATCGGCATCGTGTTGGACGGTTTTGTGGGCGACAACGCTACGACTGTCGCGGTTGGCATGATTGACTGGAAGGTCCAGCAGTTGATGGATGTGACTGAGCGATCGCTGGCGGCAGGCATCGCGGCGGCGCGGGCCGGCAATCGCGTGGGCGACATCTCCTATGCGGTGCAGCGGACGGTCGAGGCGGCCGGCTTCAACGTGGTGCGCGAGTTTGTCGGACATGGCGTGGGCCGGACGCTGCACGAGGATCCGCAGGTGCCGAACTTCGGCGCGCCCGGCAAAGGCCCGAAGCTGAAACCCGGCATGACGCTGGCGATCGAGCCGATGACGACGATGGGCCGGCCGGAAGTGGAGATGTTGCGTGACGGTTGGACGGTGGTGACGCAGGACAGGCAGCCGTCGGCGCACTTCGAGCACACGGTGGCGATTACAGAAGGCGCGCCGGAGATTTTAACGTGTCGAAAGATGACAGCATCATTGCCGAGGGCGTCGTCGTAGAGACGCTGCCAAACGGAACGGTGCGCGTGGAGATGCCGAACGGCTACCGCGCGACGGGCTACCTGCCGGCGAAGAAGCAGGCGGCTTTCGGGTCACTGAAGCTGGGTGACAAGGTGGCGTTGGAAATGACGCCGTATGATTTGAGCCAAGGCCGGATTACGGCCTGGCAATAGGTTGAAGGAATTTTATGAAGGTAAGATCGTCAGTCAAAAGGTTGTGCGAGCGCTGTCGCATTGTGCGGCGGAAGGGCGTCGTGCGCGTGATTTGCAGCGACCCGAGGCACAAGCAGCGTCAAGGATAGCAGAGGACACATTATGGCCAGACTTTTGGGTGTTGATATTCCCGGTGGCAAGAAGATCGGCATTTCGTTGCGCTACATCTACGGCCTCGGGCCGTCGAACTCGATTGCGGTGCTGGAGAAGGCGGGCATTGACCCGAACATCCGCACGGAGAAACTGAGCGACGAGCAACTCGGCAAGATCGTCAGCGTGATCCAGCAGGAAGGTTATGTTCTCGAAGGCGACCTGCGCCGCGAAATCGGCCTGAACCTGAAGCGGCTCATCGGCATCAAGTGTTACCGCGGCACCCGGCATGTTAAGGGCCTGCCGGTGCGCGGCCAGCGCACGCAGACCAACGCGCGCACCCGCAAAGGCCCCCGCAAGACCGTCGGCGTCGTCCGCAGCAAGGACGCGAAAGCCGGCAAAGTTTAATTTCGACGAACAGTTGAGGCGTTATCATGGCTGACGAAAAAGACAAGAAACCGACCCCGAAGGAAACCAAGGCCCCGGCGAAGGAGCCGAAAGCAGCCGCCAAGGAGGCGAAGCCGAAAGCGGCCACCGCCCCGGTCGCCGCTCCTGCGCCCGCCGAGCAAACGGCGGAGTCGTTGCTCGACGAAGGCGCCAAGCCTGTCAAAGTGGCGAAGATCAAGGGCGCGAAGAATGTTCACAACGGCATCGCGCACGTCGTGGCGTCGTTCAACAACACCAGCATGACCATCACGGACATGCAGGGCAATGTCATCGGCTGGTCCAGCGCCGGCAAGGTCGGTTTTAAAGGTTCCCGCAAGAGCACCGCTTACGCCGCCCAACTTGTGGCGCAGGATTGTGGCCGGCAGGCGATGTCCCACGGCATGAAGGAAATCGAGGTCCACGTCAAAGGTCCCGGCTCAGGCCGCGAGTCCGCCGTCCGGGCTCTCCAAGCGATCGGATTGGAGATTACCTCCATCAAGGACGTGACGCCGATTCCGCACAACGGCTGCCGCGCCCCCAAGAAGCGCCGCGTCTAGCCTCACTCATCACTCATCACTCATCACCACCATGGCTCGTTACAAAGGACCCAAACAACGCATCAGCCGCCGTTACGGCGTCCCCGTCTTCGGCGCTCACAAGGTGCTCGAGAAGCGCGCCTATCCGCCTGGCCAGCACGGCCCGCGCGCGCGCCGCAAACTCACGGATTACGCCCGCGGTCTCGCCGAGAAGCAGAAGTTGCGCTATTGCTACGGCCTTTTAGAGCGGCAATTCCGCCGCTGCTTCGAGGAAGCCAAGAAGCGCCGCGGCAACACGGCCGACATGTTGTTGCAGATCCTGGAGACGCGCCTTGACAACATTGCGTTCCGTCTTGGCTACGCATCGAGCCGTCCTGCGGCGCGGCAGTTGGTGACACACGGCCACCTGAAGGTCAACGGCCGTCGCGTCAGCATCCCTTCTTATAACGTGAAGCCCGGCGACATCATCGAAGCGCGCGACAACGCGCGCTCCCGGCAGATGGTCGTCAAGAGCCTGGAGTCGGCCGCGGTTCGCACCGTGCCGACCTGGCTGACGCTGGAAAAAGACGCCGTCAAGGGCACCGTCAGTCGGATGCCAACGACGGAAGAAATCCAGCCGCTCGCCAACGTGCAGGCCATCGTTGAGTTCTATTCGCGGTAATTGGAATAGCAGACAAAGCAGTCAACAACAAACGCGAGTATATGGGC
>Ga0233425_10008447_pt1 | contig 13672 bp, 12 predicted proteins | sample Watercolumn_Towu_2_FD_181712 | JGI IMG/M metagenome (GOLD analysis project Ga0233425, IMG submission 181712) | Freshwater microbial communities from Lake Towuti, South Sulawesi, Indonesia - Watercolumn_Towuti2014_140_MG | ecosystem: Environmental > Aquatic > Freshwater > Lake | place...
GACGATGTCGATGATGCCGTACACCGCGAGTTTGAGCGCGAAGTGCAGAGCCTCGTGATCGGCAAGCGCGTCGCGAGCGCGCTGCGCAATATCGATGCCGTCGCATATGTGCGATTCGCGAGCGTGTACTACGACTTCCAGAGCGTCGCAGAGTTCCAGAATGAGCTAAGCGACCTATCCGAAAAGCCACCAACTCCGCGCGGCGAGCCGATGCTCTTCGACCCTACAGCCTCGACTCCCGAAACCTAACGCCATGCCCACAATCACACTGCCGGACGGCAGCACTCGCGCCTATTCCGCCCCCACAACCCCCGCAGCCGTCGCCGCGGACATCGGCGCGGGGCTCGCCAAAGCCGCCATAGGCGCGAAGATCGACGGGACACTATGCGACCTCTCGACGCCAATCGATCGTGACTGCTCGCTCGCGATCGTCACAGCAAAGAGTCGGGCGGGCGGCGCGGACGCGGACGGACTTTTCTTGATCCGGCACTCATGCGCGCATGTGATGGCCGAGGCGATCCAAAGAATCTGGCCTGGCACGCACCTCGTCTACGGTCCGCCACTCGAAACGGGCTTCTACTACGACATGGCCTTCCCTGATGGCAAGGCACCGAGCACCGACGACTTTGCTCGCATCGAAGAGGAAATGGCGAAGATTGTCGCGGAGAATCGCCCCTTCACGCGCTGCGAGCTTCCGGCAGCCGAGGGGATGGCTCGGCTTTCGCGCGAAGGCAGCAAGTTCAAGATCGACAACGCACAGCGCGCCATCGAGGCCGGATCGACAACGCTTTCTTGGTACGCAACGGGGACCCCAGGCACAAACTGGGACGACCTCTGCCGCGGCCCACACGTTCCCTCCACAGGGCGCATCGGCGCCTTCAAAGTCACATCGCTTGCGTCGAGTTACTGGAAGGGCGACGAAAAACTTGACCGACTGACCCGCGTCTACGGCACGGCCTTCGCGACGAAGCCCGAACTCGAGGCGTACCTCAAGCAGGTTGAAGAGGCGAAGAAGCGCGATCACCGCGTGCTCGGAAAGCAACTGCGGCTCTTTCACATCGACGAGATGGTGGGACAGGGACTCGTGCTCTGGACGCCGCGCGGAAGCGTTGTCAGGCAGGAACTCCAGACATTCATCGGCGAAGCCCTTCGCGAGCAGGGCTACCAGCAGGTCTTTACGCCGCATATCGGAAAGCTCGATCTCTACCGGACGAGCGGGCACTTCCCCTACTACCGCGAGAGCCAGTACCCACCGATCATCGAGCACGACGCGATGACCAACCTCGCGAACGAAGGGTGCTCGTGCGCGGAGCTTTCCAATCGCCTCGCCAAGGGCGAAGTCGATGGCTACCTGCTCAAGCCGATGAACTGCCCGCACCACATTCGCATCTTCGCGAGCGAACCGCACTCCTACCGCGATCTTCCGGTGCGTTTGGCGGAGTTCGGCACGGTCTATCGTTGGGAGCAGTCAGGAGAGATCGGCGGACTCACGCGCGTGCGCGGGTTCACGCAGGACGATGCGCATCTCTTCGTCCGCGAGGACCAGGTCGCGGACGAATTGCTTGGATGCCTCTCGCTCGTGAAGCTCATCTTCGGCACACTCGGCATGAATGACTACCGCGTGCGGGTCGGCCTTCGCGACCCAAGCAGCGACAAGTATGTCGGCGACGCGACGAACTGGGACAAGGCCGAAGAGGCGTGCCGCTCCGCCGCGAAGTCGCTGGGCGTTCCCTTCACTGAGGAGCCGGGCGAAGCTGCGTTCTATGGGCCGAAGATCGACTTCGTTGTGCGCGATGTCATCGGTCGCTCATGGCAACTTGGAACCGTTCAAGTTGACTACAACCTTCCGACTCGCTTCAACCTCTCGTACATCGGCGCGGACAACAAGGAACACAGGCCGGTGATGATCCACCGCGCGCCCTTTGGCTCGATGGAGCGATTCGTCGGAGTCCTCATAGAGCACTTTGCTGGTGCCTTCCCACTCTGGCTCGCCCCCGAGCAGGTGCGCGTCTTGCCCATTAGCGACAAGAGCGTGGAGTACGCCAACGAGGTCCACGCCGCCCTTCGGGCGCGCGGACTGCGCGCCACGATCGACGCAGGCAATGAGCGCGTGCAGGCGCGAATCCGCGACGCGAGTGAACTCAAGATCCCATACCTCGCCGTCGTCGGCCCCCGTGACGCGGAGCGGCGCGCAGTAAGCGTTCGAGCCTTCGGCGTCGAGGCGAACCTGGGAGAGCTCTCCCTCGACCGATTCCTTACCGCCATCGAAGGCGAATCCCGATCCCGCGGCGGGGCGTTGCTGCGAGCCGAGTTTGCTGGGGCCAGTACCCCCGCGGCGCCCGGCGCGTGATGTCTGGGAGGGTTGGGAGGCGCGTCCACGCATTCTTCGGGGAAAAAGTGGCAACGCGCCCGGTCCGTGGTATCGTCCTCGCGTTCGGGACGTCCCCGAACAGCTAGCGCTCGAGAGAGATTCACCGACTCATGATGCTTCCCTCAACTTCCTCCGCATGGTGATGGGCGTCGCCCATCGTCAGCGAAGGTCCCGCGCAGCACGCACGACAACGAACCTGACCCAGAGCCCGGCGGTGAGTATGTCCGCACGCGGCGCACGCATCTACTGAGGACCTCCCCATTTCGCAGTTCAACCGCCGTCCCCCCTTCCGCGACTCCCGCGACTACGGCCCGCGGATCAATGATCGCATCCGAGTTACACCGCTCCGCCTGATCGACCAGAACGGAGACATGGTCGGCGTCGTGGAGTTGGAGGAGGCCAAGATGCGCGCTGCGCAGGCTGGTCTCGACCTCGTTGAGATTTCGCCCGAGGCGCGCCCGCCAGTCGTGCGCATCATGGACTTCGGCAAGTTCAAGTACGAGCAGTCGAAGAAAGAGAAACAGTCCAAGACCAAGTCGAAGGCCGGCGAAATGAAGGAAGTTCGCCTCGGTCGCTCCATGAAGATCGACCCGCACGATGTGGAGATCCGAGTCAATCAGGCGCGGCAGTTCCTCATGGATGGATACCGCGTGGTCTTTGTGCAGAACTTCCGCGGCCGCGAACTTGCCTACAAGGACAAGGGCGACCAGCGTATGGCCCAGATTGCGCAATCGCTCGCCGACATCGGCCGTGTCGAACTCGCGCCGCGCCTCAACGGAAAGCGCATGTCGATGATTCTGGTCCCTGACCGCGCCAGAATCGACTCCGTCCGCACAAAGGCAGCGAACGCGACCGCGACCGCGACGCCCGCGGCGGTCACAAAGCCCGCCCCGGCTAAGACGCCGGAGAATCCCACGATCGCCGCGGCAACGCGAGAGTAAGCCTTTCCACGCGCGCGCGCTCGAACGCGCGCGCGGTTTTTTCGTCGCCACTCTTGACAGATTATGCATGACGCTGCATAATCATCCGCCATGACGGGCAAGGCCGAGCGCCAACATCACATCCTTCGCATCATCGAAGCCGAACGCCCAGCGAATCAGGCCGTTCTGGTGCAACGCCTCGCGCGCCGCGGCATCGAAGCGACGCAGGCGACGCTCTCGCGCGACCTGCGCGAACTGGGCGTTGTGAAGTCTGCGGCGGGTTACCGCCTTCTCTCGGAGGGTGATGGCACCGTCACCGGTCGCGCGGCTGCGTTTGCGGCGGCCGTCCGCCGATTGCTGGTGCGGGTCGCCTGTGGCGGTACGCAGGTCGTTGTCCACACTCCCCCTGGGCAGGCGAGCGCGCTTGCGATCGAGATCGACCGCGCCGCTGGCGAAGGTTCGCTCCGCGGTGCGCTTGGAACAATCGCAGGAGACGATTGCATCTTTGTCGCATGCGCGTCGGCACAAGATGCCAAGGCGATCTCGCACCGGCTGCTCGCGATAGCGCACCAGAGCGCAGCCCAATCGCAGCGTCAACTCGCTCGCACGACTCGTTGAGTCACTCCATGTCCACACGCGCAGAGAAGAAACCGTCCAGTTTTTGTTCCGGCACACGCCGACCCATCCGCGTGGTCATCGTCGGTGCGGCCGGCTACGCGGGTGCCGAGGCCGTCGGCCTCATCGCGCACCACCCCGGCGCTGAGTTAGTCGGGCTCTTTGGTTCCTCTCGCCACGCCGAACGTGCCGAGCGGTTTGACCGACTTTTCCCGCGCTTCCGAGGCGTCGTCGACCTTGTGGTGGAAGGAGCGTCGGTCGAAGCGGTTTGCGCGCTCGCCCCAGATGTCGCGATTCTCGCAACTCCGCACGAAGCGAGCCACGAACTGGCGGCCGCGCTCGTGGGCGCGGGGATCGTTGTGCTCGATCTCTCCGCCGCCTATCGACTGCGCGACCGCGCCGCCTATCCGCGCTACTACGGATTTGAACACTCGCATGCCTCGCTCCTCGCGGAGGCTGTCTACGGTCTTCCAGAGTTTCACCGTGATGAGATCGCGTGCGCGCGGCTCATCGCCGTGCCGGGGTGCTATCCCACGAGCGTGATCATCGCGCTTCGCCCGATCGTCGAGGCCGGCTTCATCGCTCGCGGGCCAGTCATCGTTGACAGCACCAGCGGCGTAAGTGGCGCCGGCCGCTCCCCTGCCCTCAAGTCGATGCTCTGTGAAGTAAGTCAGCAGGCGTACGGGGTGCTCTCGCACCGCCACGAGCCGGAGATGATTCAGGAAGTGGGAGCTGACCTTGTCTTCACGCCGCACCTTGGCCCTTACGACCGCGGGATCCTCTCGACGATTCACGCAACGCTTCACGAAGGGGTCGACGACGATGCCGTGCGTGATGTGCTGCGGGCCACCCACGCGAACGAGCCATTCGTGCGCATTCTCGACGCGGGCCAGTGGCCCACCGTCGCCGCGGTCGAGGGAAGCAACTGTTGCGACATCGCGCTCGCGGTTGACGCGCGGCGCGCGCACCTCATCCTCTCGAGCGCGATCGACAATCTTCTGAAGGGTGCGGCCGGTCAGGCCATCCAATGCATGAACCTTCGCTTCGGTCTCCCCGAGACGATGGGACTCGGCCGATGCAACGCCCCGATTGCTGCGGAGGCTGCTCAGTGACGCGTCAGGGGGTGCATGTCGTGAAAGTTGGCGGCGCGCTGCTCGACGACGCGAGCTCCCTCGCCGCCGTCACTGCGGCCGTCGCGTCGATGCACCGCTCGCGGCCTGGCTCGGTCGTTGTGGTGCACGGCGGCGGTTCGGCCGTCGACCGCCACCTTGCGCGCCTCGGCATGAAGACGCAGAAGCGCGATGGCATCCGGATCACGCCGCCAGACCAGATGACGGAGATCGGCGCCGTGCTCGGCGGCTCCGTCAATCAGCGGCTCGTCGGAGCCTTGCTCGCGTTAGGCGCGCGCGCCGTGGGCCTCTCCCTCGCAGACGGCGGAATGACGGTCGCCTCTCCGATCACGCGACTCTCCTTCGACCCTGGTTGCGTTGGCGAAGTGACGCACACCGACCCCACGCTTCTCAAAGCGCTGTTGGGAAGTGGATTCCTTCCGGTCATTTCGAGTGTCGCCATGGATGACGAAGGCGGTCTCCTCAATGTCAACGCCGACGATGCCGCGGCCGCGATTGCATCGCTCCTCGGCGGGTCCGGCCTTGTTTTCCTTACCGATGTGCCGGGTGTGCTAGATGGCACCGGCGCGACAATCGATCGCCTCGACGCGGCTCAGGTCGACGCACTGATCTCTGACGGAACCATTCGCGGCGGAATGATTCCCAAGGTTCGAGGAGCCCTCGAAACGGCATCAGCGACTGGTGTTGAAGTCGTCATCGCGTCATGGCGCCATCCGGAGGAGCTCGCGCAGATTGCCAATGGCGCCTCGGTCGGCACGCGCATCCATGCGACCCTCGCACCCGCTTCCCGCGGAGATCGTTCATGACCTACACGACCCACGCCCCCCGAACGGCGATCGCCTCCCGCGACTTGCTGCGGATCTCCGACCTCTCCGCGACTGAGATTCACGCTCTGCTCTCGCTCGCAGCGCGTATGAAGGCCGATCCGACGGCCTTCGCTGGCACACTCGCGCAGCGCTCGCTGGTGCTGCTCTTCGAGAAGCCATCGCTGCGCACACGGGTCTCGTTCGAGCTTGGTTTCCAGAAGCTAGGAGGCGCGGTCTGCTTCCTCGACCATCGCGAATCCCCCATAGGCCAGCGCGAGACCGTCGCCGACTACGCGGGCAACCTCTCGCGCTGGGCAGACGCGATCGCGATCCGGTGCCGGAGCCACTCGCTCCTCGACTCGTTCGCGGCAACGAGCCGCGTTCCGGTCGTCAATGCACTGAGCGACCAGCACCACCCCTGTCAGGCGCTCGCCGACACGCTCACACTCCTCGAACATGGTGAGGGAGTCGAGTCGCTGCACTTGGTCTGGGTCGGCGACGGCAACAATGTCTGCAACTCGCTGATTGAAACGATCGCGACGATTGGGGGGCGCATGACCGTCGTGTGTCCGCGCGGATACGAGCCCAGCGCGGAGATCATGCGCGCGGCGCATGCGCGCGCGCACCGCAGCGGTGCGCAGATCACTTGCACTGACGACCTCGCGTCGGTCGAAGGGGCGAGCGCGATCTACACAGATGTTTGGGTATCCATGGGCGAGGAAGCGGAGGCCGCAGAGAAGACCGCCGCGCTGACCCCCTACCGGGTTGACGCCGCCCTCATGCGCCGCGCAGGTGCGCGCGCCCGCTTCATGCACTGCCTCCCCGCGCGGCGAGGCGAAGAAGTCACCGACGAGGTGATCGACTCAGCGGCTTCGATCGTGCTCGATCAGGCGGAGAACCGCCTCCACGCGCAGAACGCACTTCTACTTTCGATGCTCCGTCCCGACATCGCGCTCGCCGCGCGCGGCGACGGAGCGCATTTCACGCCACACAACCAAGGATCGCTATGACTACTGACTACAAGCCCCGTCGCGTCTCGCTCGCCTACTCCGGAGGGCTCGACACTTCCTGCATCATTCCTTGGCTGGTTGAAACCTACGGCTGCGAGGTCGTCGCCGTCGTTGCTGATGTTGGTCAGGGATCACGAGAACTCGAAGGGATCGAAGAGAAGGCGCTGCGCTCGGGCGCAACGAAGTGCGTCATCAAGGATTTGCGCCGCGCATTCCTCGAAGAGTTTGCCTACCCGATGGCGATCACCGGCTCCGTCTACGAGGGCCGGTATCTGCTTGGCACCTCAATCGCGCGTCCCATCATCGCTCGCGCTCAGGTCGACGCAGCCATCACTGAAGATTGCGACGCGCTAAGCCACGGATGCACTGGCAAGGGGAACGACCAAGTTCGCTTTGAGTGCGCTTTCGCCGCTCTTGCGCCGCAGTTGCCGGTGATCGCGCCGTGGCGCCTCTGGAACCTGAGGAGCCGCGAGCAAATGCTCGAGTACCTGCGCGTTCGCTCCATTCCCTGCGCGGCGAGCGCGGAGAAGATTTACTCCCGTGACGCGAACATCTGGCACATCTCCCACGAGGGCGGCGATCTTGAGGATCCGTGGAAGGCTCCCCCCGACGATGTCTGGATGCTGACCGTGGATCCTCGCAAAGCCCCCGACGCTGGTGGCGAAGTGACCGTTTCATTCAAGGCCGGATTCCCCGTCGCACTCGACGGCGTTGCCATGGACTCGGTTGCCATCCTCGAAGGGCTCAATCGGATCGGTTCGGCGCATGGCGTCGGCCGCATTGACCTCGTCGAGAACCGCCTTGTCGGCATGAAAAGCCGTGGCGCATACGAGACGCCAGGGGGAACGATCCTGATGGAAGCGCTGCGCGGCCTCGAGCAACTTTGCTACGACCGCGACACGCTGCAGTGGCGCCAGAAGCTCGCACTCGACTTCGCCCGCATCGTCTACGAGGGCACCTGGTTCACGCCTGTGCGCGAAGTGCTCTGGGCTAGCGCGAAGAACGCGGCAAGCGTGCTTACGGGAGATGTGCGCGTACGCCTCTTCAAGGGCACGGCGACCGTCGCCGGGCGTCGAAGCCCGAACTCGCTCTACAGCCAAGAGTTCGCGACCTTCGGCGAAGATGCCGTGTACGACCAGACCCACGCCGAGGGGTTCATCCGCCTCTTCTCGCTCCCGTCGAGGATTCGCGCACTCCGCGACTCACATGCGGCCGATACCTGCTGCGGTGGTTCCTGCGGCAGAGCCGCGCAGGCAGGCCGATGAGCGTCGTCTGGGCCGGTCGCTTCACGAAGGAAGCCAATCCTGTCTTCCGTGCATTCAACGATTCACTTCCCTTCGATCGCACCCTCCTCCGCGAGGACATCGAAGGGAGCGTGGCGTGGGCACGAGCGTTGGAACGCGCGCGCGTGCTCTCGCACGATGAGTCGAGTGCGATCATTGTGGCCCTAGGCGAGGTGCTGCAGCACGCCACGGAGCATCCAGACGCCCTCGCATCGGCGAGCGACGAGGACATTCACTCGTGGGTCGAACGACAGCTCGTGGCGCGCGTCGGCGACCTCGGCAAGAAGTTGCACACGGGTCGGAGTCGCAATGATCAGGTTGCGACCGATCTGCGACTCTGGACGCTGAAAGCGCTTGAGGCGAGAATCGCGGAGATCGACGCGCTCACTGCTGGCCTCGTCGCGCTCGCAGCGCGCGAGCGCGACACGGCGTTTCCCGGGTACACGCACCTCCAGCGCGCACAGCCGTTGCTCTTTGCGCACTGGGCACTCGCATATGTCGAAATGCTCTCGCGGGACCGTGGTCGCTTCGAGGACGCCCGCAAGCGCGCCAAACGCTGCCCACTGGGCTCAGGCGCGCTCGCAGGCACCGCTTATCCGATCGACCGCGCCAGCCTCGCCCGAGACCTCGGCTTCGACGCGCCCACATCAAACTCTCTAGACGCAGTCAGCGACCGAGACTTCGTGGTCGAAGCGCTCGCAGCCTCGGTGCTCTGCTCGGTGCACCTCTCCAGGCTTGCGGAAGACCTCATCTTCTACTCGAGCTCCGAGGCAGGCTTCGTCGAACTCTCCGAGGAAGTCACGAGCGGCTCGAGCCTGATGCCGCAAAAGAAGAACCCCGACGCGCTTGAACTCATCCGCGGCAAGTCCGGTCGGCAGGTCGCCAGCCTCGTCGGGATGCTCACCGTCCTGAAGGGACTCCCTCTTGCATACAACAAGGATCTGCAGGAAGACAAGGAACCTCTCTTTGACTCCATGAAACATCTTTCGCTCTGCCTTCGCATGGCCCTGCCCGTGATTGACGGGATGACCGTCAATCGCGAGCGTGCGCGCGAAGCAGCGCAGGGCGGCTACTCGAATGCAACCGAACTCGCCGATTACCTCGTTGCCAAGGGAGTCCCCTTCCGGGACGCGCATCATCGCGCTGGCCGCCTCGCGCGAGAGGCGATCGCCGAAGCGAAGCCTCTCGAAGCGCTCACCGTCGCGCAGTTCCAGCGCGTTGAACCACGCATTGAAAGCGATGTCTATGTCGCGCTCACGGTCGATCAGGCGCTCGCCAAGCGTGCCGTCGAGGGCGGAACCGCTCCCGCGCAAGTGACTGCGTCAATCGCGTCTGCGACGCGCGCACTTGAACAGCGGGACGCGGCGCGAGCGCCTCGCGAAATCGAGATACGCGCCGCGCGCGTCGAGGACTTGGATGCCATCTGCGCAATCATCACCCACTGGGCGGCGCAGGGCGAGCACTTGCCGCGCACGCGCGAGGAGGTCCTCGAGGCTCTGTCCGAGTTTGCGGTCGCCGTTCATGGCAGCGAGGTTGTCGGGTGCGGATCGCTCTGGATCTACACCCCGCAACTTGCTGAGATCCGTTCGCTCGGTGTTGCACCTGGCCATCAGGGATCGGGCCTCGGCTCCACGCTAACCAAGTGGTTTGTTGAGTGGGCCGCGGACTTGGGCATCCCGCGCGTCTTCGTGCTCACGCGAGCGCCAGACTTCTTTGCTCGCTGCGGCTTCAAGAGTGTGAGCGTCAGCATCCTTCCCGAAAAAGTGCTCAAGGACTGCGCGAAATGCCCGCGCAACGCGGCGTGCGACGAGGTAGCGATGGTGCTTGACACCGGAGCGCCGCCGCTGGAGATCGCGAAGTGACGAACGCAGTGGCACCCCTGCCAACGACGGCTACTCCCGCGCCCGCGTGGCCCCGCGGATTCAGATCGTCCGGCGTTGCGGCGGGCATCAAGAAGCCCGGGCTGAATGACCTCGCTCTCCTTGTCACCGATGCTCCGGCCTCGGCGGCGGCGGTCTTCACGCGCAACCTGATCGCAGCGGCGCCCATCGGTGTGTCGCGTGCGCACCTCGGCACGGCCTCGCGTCGAATCCGCGCACTGATGATCAACTCTGGATGCGCGAACGCCGCGACGGGCCCCGAAGGCGCGCGGCGCGCAACGGCCAGTTGCGCCGCCCTCGCCCACGCGCTCGACATCGCGAGCGACGAGGTGCTTGTGAACTCAACGGGGGTCATCGGCGTCCACCTCCCGATCGAACGCATAGAGCGGGCGATACCAGACCTCGTCCGCGAGCTGGCTGACGGCAGTTGCGAGCGCTTCGCTCGTGCAATCATGACAACCGACACTCGTCCGAAGTGGGCAACGCGCGTGGTGCGGTGGACCGATGGCGCACAGGAGCGGACATGCACCGTGACCGGCGTTGCCAAAGGCGCGGGGATGATCCATCCCGACATGGCGACGATGATCTGCGCGATCACGACCGACGCTGCTGTCTCGCCGACCGACCTCGACAAGATGCTCCGGCACGCAGTCGATCGGTCATTCCATCGAATCTCTGTCGACGGCGACACCAGCACCAACGACAGCGTCTTCGCGCTTGCGTCCGGCGCAGCCGGAGCAGCACCTGAGGTTCCACTCACTCAGGCGATCACGGAAGTCGCGCACGAGCTCGCACTGATGGTTGTACGCGACGGCGAGGGTTTTGAACGGGGCATCGATGTGACCGTGACGGGAGCGGCGACACCCTCTGACGCGCTCACGGTCGCGAAGACCGTGGCGATGAGCCTGCTAGTCCGCACAGCGGTCACAGGCGGCGATCCGAACTGGGGGCGCATCCTCGCCGCCGCCGGTCGCGCGGGAGTTGCCTTCGACCCGAAGGTCATCTGCGTGCGCGCTGGCGGCGCGCCACTCTTCGAGCGAGGTGCCCCGGCGGCAACGAGCCGCGATGTGGTTCGCGCCGCGTTCACCGCATCGACAGTCGAGATCGAGATCGACCTCGCCATGGGATCGGGCTCCGATCGCTTCCACTCTTGCGGCCTCACTAGCCGTTATGTGGAGCTCAACGCCGACTACACCACCTAGTCCGCGCGCCCCGAGGCGCACTGACACGCGCGCGCGAACACCTCGTCCCACGGCGCTGGCAGGAACGGTCCGACCAGGGCGAGCATTCGTTGAATCTCGTGCGATGGCGTGGACGACAGCAACTCGCCCTGATCGCGCAGTGCCCCTGCGAGCGCCGCGCAGTACCGCAGTAGCGCGGCGAGCGCATCTGGGTCGCCGGAGCTAAGCCTAGCTGGCACGCACTCAGCCTTGCAGCGGTTCTTCAGTGCACTCCACACCTCGCGCGGCTGCTCCGCCGGCGAGACGCTGCTGAGCGCACGCGTCGCCCAGTCTGCGCCATCCTCCATCGCGCAGCGCGCCGCAAGCAACTCGAACGGCTGCACTTCATCACCAAGCAGCGCGACGAGCATTGGAATCGCGTGCGCACCTCTCGTCGGTTCGTGTGCCTCATCCATTGTGACACCCATAGTGAAATGCCTTCATCATCGCGCGGATGTCGGAGCTGATCTGATCTGGTGTCGCTCCATCGCGAAGGAGAACCTCGCGTAGGGCATCGCGCAATCTCTCAGCAACCTCGAACACTTTGTGCCGTGCCTGAGGAATGGTGATGCGCCGCTCCTCAGCGACCGCCTCATACGGAACGCCGCGCACCCGCACAGTCCAGAACAACTCCCAGTCCTCGAGATGCCCTGCCGCCGTTAGCGATGCCTTGGTGACGGAGATCGCCCCTTCCAGCGCCGCCTCCGCCCAAGCGCGTTCGAACGCATCAACCGCTTCAGGATCCTCCGTCGACGCGTCTGCCTCCGGGTCGTCCGGATCGATGTGCTCAGTGCGTAACTGCTTCCGCAACTCTTCGCGAACGAAGAGGTTTATCCCATTACGCAGCCACCGACGCAAGCGAAACCCGCTCGACTGCCACGAGCGCAGATAGTCGGGTTCCGAAAGCCGACTCGCAAAGAACCCGTTCACGATGTCGTCTGGCTCCGTGCGCAGGGCGGCACCCAGACCCACCGCCCGACAGTAGGCGACGAGTGGCTTTCGGTACCACGCCATCACGTGATCGCACACGCGGAACAACCCGTCATTTCCCTCGCCCAACTGGTTTGCGATCCAGGCCGCCTGCGTATCTGGAAACCTTGCACTAGTGGGCGTCGACATGGAACAGGTGCAGGGTATCCCGTGCGAATTGGCCTCCGCCAAGAAAAACTTGGAGATTTTGCCAACGCAAGCGGTTCTCAAGTCTTTCTCTAATGTCGGGCCCTTGCGGGGTTGTCCGACTCGCAATCCGGGGTTGCGAGTCTTGCGTGGAGGCGTCGGCCGCGCCTGCCTTGGCGGTGGGGACCGTCTGAGGCTCTTCTGGGGGCATTGAGTACAGAGACTTCTCCTAATCGGAGGAGTCTCTGTTTTCACAACGCGCACGCATCCCCGCAGCCCCAGGCGCGCGACCCATCAACTCCCCTCCCTACACTCGGGCGAAATGCGCGAGACGATTCGCACGATTCGCGAAGGCGCCGGGGCGCGGCTCACTGCCGCCAACGACCGGCAAGCGCTCGATGCTTGGCGGGTCGAGTACCTCGGCACCAGTGGGCAGCTCCGACGCTTGATGGACGGGCTCAAGTCGCTCCCCCGCGAGGAGAAACCGGCGGCCGGCAAGGAACTCAACGAACTCAAAGGATTCCTTGAGGAGCTCTTTTCCACCGCCGAGGCCAGAATCATCTCAGCTGCTACTTCCTCCAGCGTCGACCTCACGGAGCCGGGAACGCCATTGCGTCAAGGGCGGCGGCACATTCTTACGCGCACCATCGACGAGGTCATTGATGTCTTTGCGCGCATGGGGTTTGAACTTGAGGATGGCCCCGAGGTCGAGGATGAGTGGCACAACTTTGACGCACTCAACATCCCCGCGTCACACCCAGCGCGTGACCCGGGAGACAATTTCTTCCTTGCGTCGAGCGACGGAATTCGTCGGCTCTTGCGCACCCAGACCTCGACGGTGCAGATTCGCGCGATGGAGTCCCGCACCCCCCCGCTCAAAGTTGTTGCGGTCGGTCGCGTCTACCGACCCGACACGCACGACGCCACTCACTACTCGATGTTTCATCAGATAGAAGGGCTCTGCATCGATCGGGATCTCTCGCTCACGGACCTTAAGTCGGCGCTCATTGGTTTTGCGCGCGCCTACTTTGGCGTGGACGCGGAAGTTCGCATGCGACCGAGTTACTTTCCCTTCACGGAACCGAGCGCGGAAGTAGACATGAAGATGCTCATCCGCGGCGAACCCCAGTGGGTCGAGCTTGGGGGATGCGGGATGGTCGATCCGAATGTCCTCAAGGCCGTCGGCATCGACGCCGAAGTGTGGAGCGGCTACGCATTCGGCCTCGGCATCGAGCGGATCGCGATGCGCCGATACGGCATTCCTGACATCCGCTGGCTCTTCGAAAACGACGCGCGTTTCCTCAGGCAGTTCTGACCTAGT
>Ga0233425_10008448_pt1 | contig 13671 bp, 11 predicted proteins | sample Watercolumn_Towu_2_FD_181712 | JGI IMG/M metagenome (GOLD analysis project Ga0233425, IMG submission 181712) | Freshwater microbial communities from Lake Towuti, South Sulawesi, Indonesia - Watercolumn_Towuti2014_140_MG | ecosystem: Environmental > Aquatic > Freshwater > Lake | place...
ACCCGTTGCCGGAACATTTTTCCGCGACGACCCCTCCTCCGGTGCGATGGGGCGCATCTTGACACCACCCCGGTTTTTGTAGGGCGCGAAGCCCCGTGTCGTTTCGGGGTTTCGCGCCGTGAGGGACACGCCTCCACGACCGCGGCGCGAAACCGAAACGACAGGCTTCGCGCCCTACAATTCATTCGTCGCCGGATGATGGTGGCAATGCCCAGATACACTCGGTGCGATGCGAACGGCAACGCCGCCGTTCTTGCCGGCTGTCAGCGAGAGAACGCCCCCCTGCTCCACCGGCTTGCGTTCCATTTTCACATGGGTGCGTGTCGGCACAGCAGGATCGTCGGAGTAGATGTGTGCCGTGTACTTCCTGCCGGCGTCGAGAAACGCGAGCGGCGCGTCAAACGAGCGCGGCTCGGCGCTGTTCATAAAACCGATGTACCACTCGGCGCCGCTGCGCCGGGCGATGAGGCTGTATTCGCCGATTTTGCCCTGCAGCACCTTTGTGTCGTCCCAGACGGTCGGGACGTGGTTGAAGAACTCAAGCTCCGGCTCGTCGCCGATGGTCGGTGTGCCGCCACCTGCGCCGGCTGTTTTTTGTGGCACTGCGGGTGGACGGTCGTACCAGAAGAGATGTTGGAGCGGCGAGTAGAAGCAGACGGCTTTCGCGAGTTGGTACGCGTGTGTGGCGAGCCGGTCCACGCGCGCGTCGTAGTAACAAATCGTGTTGTCGGCGGGGCCGGCAATGAAACGCGTGAATTGCGCCGTCAACGACTGGTCATTTGTCCGTTTTGCCTCCTCATCGCCAAGGATTCCCTCCACCGTCATCAGGTTTGGGTAGGTCCGCGCATAGCCGGTCGGTCGGTATTCGTCGTGCACGTCCACCATCAATTTGTTTTCGGCGGCCTTTCGAATCGCCATGTGCAGCCAGCTTGTCCATTGCTGCGAGCCGACGTTGACGAAACCGTACTTCACGCCTTTGACTCCCCATTTGTGGTAGAGCGGCAAAATCTCGTCGAGCTGTTGTTCGGCGGCGAGGTGGTTGACGTAGAGGAGAACGCCGATGCCGTGCTCGTTGCCGTACCGGATGACCTCGTTCAAATCGAGCGGCCCTTTCGAGCGTTTCGGATCGAGGTTCACCGCGCGCGCGTCGGATTTTTTGTCGTACTCGTGCCCGTACCAGCCCGCGTCGAAGAGGATGTATTGCAGTCCGCGTTTCACGGCGAAATCCACGCACGCTTTTCCGCCGACGGTCGTGAGCGTGACTTCGCGGAGCACTTTGCCCGGCTTGATCCACGACGTGTCGGCAAGCGCGCAGGGATCGTTCAAGTTGAGGAGGATGAAATTGTTTTCCAGCAACCGGCCCGGCGAGTCCGCGACCATCACGACGCGCCACGGCGTCGTCAACGGCGCCGCGCCCGTCACGTCGCCGTCTTTGCCGCGCTCGGCGTCGAGGAACGCTTCGAGCGTGGTCGTCGCATTTTTCGCGGGGCGCAATTTCATCCGCGCGTACTCGACGAGTTTCGCTTCCGCGATGGCGACGTAACAATCCTCCGCCGCCTGCACGACGAGCGGGCGTTCGCAGCCAGGCTTGATTTTACTGATCGGTACTTTCTCGTACCGGCATTGCGCCGAATAACCGGCCCACGCCGGGTAATCGCCGGTGAAATGAAATTGTGTCAACTCGCGCGTGATGTGGATTTGTTCCATGCCGGCTTGCTTGGGCAGCGTACAGTAAAACGCAACACCCTCGTCGTACGCGCGGAACGTCACCCGCAACTTACCGAGGTCAATGACGACCTGATTGTAATGGTCGCGGATTGAACTGCGCTCGGCGTAAACCGGTTTCCATGTTTCGTTGTGGCTGCTCGCCTGTTGTCCGGCGATGGCAAGTCCGTCGAGCGGTTTGCCGTCCAACTCGAATCCGAGCCGCGACTCGGCGAGGAGAGGTTTCCCTTTCCACGCGACCGCGTAGACCGGCGCGCCGTCTTTCACGGCGAACGTGACCGCGAGACTGCCGTCCGGCGATTTCAACTCGACCGCGCGACCCGACACAGCCAACAGGCACAACAAAATCAGCAAACATGTTTTCATGCCATGAATCTGCCGAAAGCGCGTGCATTTGTCGAGCGCGCTGAATATATTCGCCCGATTCGCATCCAACAGACCATGCAACGCACCCTGATTTATTTTTGTTTGTTCGCCGCGGCTTCATTCTGCGTCCTCGCTGCCGACGTGCCGCAGTGGTGCGGCGGCGATTGCCGGAACATGGTCTCCGCCGAAACAAATCTTCCCGCTGATTTCGCGCGCGGCGAAATAGATTCCACAAACAGCGCAATGCACGTTGCTACCGGCAAGAACTTGAAGTGGGCCGTCAAGCTCGGCAGCCAGACGTGCGGCACGCCCGTCATCGTAAACGGACGCCTGTACATCGGTACGAACAACAGTTCGCCGCGCGATCCGCGGTACATTGGCGACCGCAGTGTGTTGATGTGTTTTGAGGAGGCGACCGGGAAATTCCTTTGGCAACTCGCCGTTCCGAAAGTCCGGTACCATTCCAACTTCAACGGCGACTACAACGGCCTCGGCATCTGCTCGACGCCGACGGTGAAAGACGACCGCGTGTATCTGACGACGATGCGATGCGAAGCCGTCTGCCTCAGCACGCTCGGCCTTGCCGGCGGCAACCGCGGTCCGTTCAAAGACGAAGGCAATTACCTCGCCGCCTCGCCCATCCTCAAACCCGGCCTCCAGCCCGACGTCGCTTACCCGGAAAATCTCCGCAACGCACCGCCGCCGCCGCCGCTCGAATTGAAACCGACCGACGCCGACATCATCTGGCGTTACGATTTCATGGCTGAACTCGACGTCTGGCCGCAGGACGCGACCGATTGCTCGCCGGTTGTGGATGGCGATTACGTGTACGTCGGCACCTCGAACGGCGTCGACAAAGGCCACAAGAAACTTCCGTTCCCGAACGGCCCGACGCTCCTCGTGCTCGACCGCCTGACCGGTAAACTCATCGCGACCGACGACGCAAAAATCGGCGCGCACACCCTCCACGGCAACTGGTCCTCGCCAAGCCTCGTCACTGTCGGCGCGCACAAACTCATCCTCTTCGGTGGCGGCGACGGAATTTGTTACGCGTTCGACGCCGAGCCAATCCCGTCCGCCGACGGAAAAACAAAAATACTCACGACCGTTTGGCGTCGCGACTGCAACCCCCCCGAGTACCGCGAGCGCGCCGGCGTCAAACTGCCGTACAACAAAAACCACGAAGGCCCGAGCGAAATCATCGCCACGCCCGTCTACTATAACAACCGTGTCTACGTCACCATCGGCCAAGACACGCGCCACGGCGACGGCCCCGGCGCATTGACCTGCATGGACGCCGCGACCGGCAAACTTCTCTGGCAATACAAAGACATTCACCGCAGCTTCTCCACGCCCTCGATCCTCAACGGCCTCATCTTTGTCGCCGACGTCCGCGGCGTCATCTTCTGCCTCGACGCCGACACCGGCAAAGCGTACTGGGAGCACGACACCAAAGGCATGCTCAGCATGGGCTCGACGTACGTCGCCGATGGCAAAGTTTACTACGGCAACGTCAACGGCAAACTTACCGTCCTCGCCGCGACAAAAGAAAAAAACCTCATCAACGAAATCCGCCTCGGCGCCGGCATCCACTCCACCCCCGTCGCCGCCAACGGCGTCCTCTACGTCGCCACACAGACCTGGCTCTTCGCCTTCGCCCTGCCGAAACAGTGAGAAAACGCCGGTAACAATCCGACCCCGATGCCGCACCGACGTTGACGGAACATGAACTTTTTGTTCCGTCAATGTTCCGTCGGTGTTGACGTTGAATTGTTACCGACGCCTTTCAGCAACGTTTCTGTTGGGAACAAATTTACGGACGAAATCACGGACGGAACGGGTGAAGGTGAAGTCACCGGTTTCAGGGATACATTTTTCCGGCCCACGACTTCAATTCCGAAGAAACGCCACGGCTTGTATTGTCGCGCGAACGATGCGCCTCACTATTGAAATATCAAATCTTGATTTGTACCGGCTCGCGCGGCAGCCTTGCCAAGTCGTAACGCGCCACCAACTCCGTCGGCATTACGCGCTCGCCCGTCTTCGCCCAGCCGCAACTTGCCGCCAGCGCGCCGATGACTCTTGCAGCATCAACACCGGCCTCGCGTAGCGCCGCCAGCCGCGTTGAGTCCCGGCGTTTCGCCATGCGGTGACCGGCGTCGTCGAGTACCAACGAAACGTGAAGGTAACGCGGCGGCGGCAGATTCAGCGCGCGGTACAACAACACCTGCCGGGCTGTCGAGCGGAGAAGATCATCGCCGCGCACGACCTCGGTCACGCCTTGGTGGTGGTCATCCACGACCGTCGCGAGTTGATAAGCCGCCACACCGTCGTTGCGAAAGATCACAAAGTCGTCCGACTCGAACTCGCAGCGCCCGTGCACCGCGTCGTCGAACTCGACGGTTGCTGTGGAGATGTAGCCACGCCGCTCTGCCGGCGTGCGGGGATTGCGCGGCGACGGAGCGCCGCGGCTACAAGCAAACCGCCACGCCGGTGTACGGTCGGCGGTGTGGTGGGATTTGTTCCGGCATGTTCCGGGATACGCCGGACCTTCGTCACCGGCGTGCGGGGCGTGCGCGGCCATCTCAATCTCGCGTCGGCTGCAGATGCACGGATACGCCAGCCCGGCGGCGCGGAGTTGTTCGAGCGCGGCGACGTAAGCGTCGCTGCGGCGGCTTTGGTAGAGCGGCTCGCCGTCCCAATCGAGGCCGAGCCAGCGCAGGTCGGCGAGCGCTTGCTCGACGTAGCCCGGTTTCACGCGCGCCCGGTCAAGGTCGTCGATCCGCAGCAACACGTGTCCGCCCGCAGAACGCGCCGAGAGCCACGCGACGAGAAACGTGCGCGCGTTGCCGAGGTGCAATCCGCCGCTGGGCGTTGGAGCGAGGCGTCCGACGATCATGCCGACAGATTCATCTTTGCCGGTGGCGGAGGCAAGTCATTTTGATTACAGTACCGCCATTCATGTCAGGCGAGTTCATCGAGATCGAAGGCGCGCGCCTCAAACCCGACGCGTTGCTGTGGCGAATCGGCGCCCAATCAGTCGTGGGAGCGGTTTCCAACCGCGACTCCGCCCGGTCGGGGTTACAAACCCCTCCCACAATTGGACTGACAATTCACGACGTGATGCAATTCTCACTCGCCGATTGCCATGCCTTTTTCAAACTCCCCACCCCGCTCGACGAAGCGACCGACCTGTTGCTGAATGAAATTCGGACGCGCCTCCGTTACCTCGTGGATGTCGGTCTCGGCTATCTCACGCTCGACCGCCAATCCCGCACGCTCAGCGGCGGTGAAGTCCAACGCGTCAACCTCACCACCGCGCTCGTCAACACGCTCTACGTCCTCGACGAACCGACGATCGGTTTGCACATGGCGGACTGGGTGATTGACCTCGGTCCCGAAGGCGGTGACGCCGGTGGTCGAATCGTGGCGCAGGGACGACCAGAGAAGCTGGCCGGGTCTTATACGGCGAGGTTCTTGGGGAGATTCTTGCGTTCACGCCAGAAGCGGGCGTGATAGCTAAGGCTGGCAAGGAAGAGGGCGCTGCCGATGATGATGTAGATGAAGGCGAGGTAGTGGCGCGAGAGGTGGGCGCGACGGAGCGTGATGCCGAGGGCGATCATGAACAGCATCAACCCGTAGCTGCGCCACGCCTGGAAGGCGAAGAGGCAGGTCGTGTTGGGGCGTTGTTCGATGCGGGCGATGTTTTTGCGGGCGATCTTGAGGAAGAGAAACCGCCACGCCGCCGCGGCGAGAGCCATCCCCGGCGCAATCACCCAGAGCGCGTTCCAGCCACTATGACGGAGCCAGTGCCCAGCCAACGCGCAGAGCATCAGGCCGACGCCGGTCCAGATGGTTCCGCTGATGGCGAAGAGCCAGTGGCGCGGGACGGCGGGGGTGTATTGGCGGAAGCTCATGGCAATAGAAGCTCGCGCAGTTCAGCGTGGTTGCGGACAACCCGGTCGGCCTGGCCGAGTTTCGCGACGGGCAGGCTGGTCACCAGCGCGATGCACGTCATGCCGGCAGCCTTGGCGGCCTCGATACCGGCGGGAGAATCTTCGATGGCACAACAATCCGCCGCCGCCACGCCGAGCCGTTTCGCCGCGAGCAGATACACACCGGGGTCCGGTTTTCCCGCCGCTACATCGTCGCGGCTCACGAGAGTCTGGAAATAGTGGCGAAACCCGGTGACTTCCATCACGACATCAATCGCCACGTGCGGCGCGCTCGTCGCGACGGCGAGTTTGTAGCGACTGGCCAATACCGGCAATATCTTGTTGAGATCCTGAAACTCGATACGATGGTCGCGCAACATTTTCAACAGATGTCGCAGCTTGCGCTGAATCAATTCGTCCGTCGAATATGTGAGTTTGTGTCGCTCAATGAGATCACGCAGCAACATCCGGTCAGATCGCCCAATGTAATCTGCGAAGACAATACCATGATTGTGAGCGAGGTTGAGTTCCGTAAACAACGCCCGCCACGCACGGTCGTGGACCGGTTCGCTGTTCACGAGAACCCCGTCCATGTCGAAAATAACGGCGGAAAAATTTTTCATAAACGTCGCATCCGAACGCGCTCCTCCCGCGGACGCAACAGCCAATTTAAAATTCCACTGACGATACTGAGCGCGAGCGCACCGCCGGTTGCCGTCCAAAATCCCTCAACGTGAAATGACGGGATTAACCAGCTCACAAGCTTGAACATACCGGCATTGATGACAAGCGTGAATGCTCCGAGCGTCAGACAACTCACCGGCAGCGTCAACGTCACAATCAATGGACGCAAGTAGGCGTTGACCAGCGCAAGCGCTGCGGCAGCGGCGATAATCACGCCGGGTGAATCAAACCAAATACCATCAAACAATCGATCCACCACGAGCAACGCAAGCGCGTTGACCGCGAGATTCGTCAACAAAATGGCGAGTTGTTTCAACATGCGGCGGGCACAATACCGAAACCGCGTACGATTGCAATCACGGGGGAGCCACACAACACTTGAGCGCATGGCGGATTTCTGCTACAGGTTTATTGCTTATGAACGAAAATCAATGGCTTATTCAAGCGCTAACCGTCGCGACCCTCGGGGCCACGACAATCACGTTACTGTTGTATTGGTTTGTAGTCTGCGTCAAACTCTACCGCAACGGCGCCTCTTTCCCGACCGGCTTGGCCTTCTGGCGGTATTTCAGCGACCTTCGTGCCTACAAGGAAATCGTCATGGCCGAAGGCCGAACACCGACCCTGTACTACACCATCATCTTCTTCAGTTGGGCCTCTGTCCTACTAGCTTGTGTCCTTGGCCTTCATTATTGGCGGCATATCAATGAGCTCCAAAACGCACGCCGCCGCCCGCGGTGACCTGACGGTGGCGCCCTAAAAATGTTCCGTCAATGTTCCGGCGGTGATTTTACCAGCGTAATTTCTGCTTGTTCCGGCCATGTCAGTGATGACCGCAGCAATGGCACGATGATTCTGTTGTTGCGGCGCCCGCGACATCATATTTCTCTGCCAACCCATCCGCAAGCGCGAGGAATTTCTCATGCGTGACGGCGACGCGGGAATCCCTTTGCTTCCAGTGCGGGAAACAAGAGGTCCCCCTCTTTGCCGTGGTGACATTTGTCGGCGAAGGCGCGGAAGAACGAGGCCGCATCACGCGCATCTTGTTCGTTCAACGAACCGGCCCGCTCGGCTTGTGTGGCTATTTTCTCCAGACAGTTCAACACCTGTTCATAACACGGTGTTCTGCATTGAGTGTTTGGGGCGCTTTCATGGTGGCAATGTAGTGAGCGCGGCACGATGGCGTGTTGACGCAGGTCCACCCGGTGGCATTTTTGCAAAAGACCGAAATGTTTCGGTTGAAAATTCGGTTGAAAATTTTTTTGACTTGAGTCGTATTGACATGATAGAAACCCCGTCATGCGGGGCAGTCCAAACATGATGTACGGAAGTCCATATCTCAGCCTGCCGCAATACTGTGGCAACGGAGGTTTGTTGTAAGCGGGAGGTGGTTATGCCGCGCGGCACCGTAAAATGGTTCAACGAAAAGAAAGGTTACGGCTTCATCCAACAAGACCAAGGCGAGGACGTGTTCGTCCATTATTCACAAATCCGCAGTGAAGGATTCAAGACGCTGGAAGAAGGCGAAACCGTCGAGTTCGATTTGATCCGCGACGACCGCGGCTCGAAAGCCCAAAACGTTGTCAAAGCCTGACGACTTCTTTCTCTTGGCCTCCAAAGCCACGTCACACTCGCGACAACCGCCACAATAACCAGAGTCCGAGCAACTCGAACGAAAGATTGGGCAACCACAACACCGCTTCCGGAAACAAATGCGGTTTGTTGCGGAGCGCATTTGCCAGCACCATCGCGAAATAATATGTCACCGCGAGACCAAGACTGATTGCGATGCCGATGGACGTTTCGCGCCGGCTCGTCTTGATACCAAGCGGAATCCCGATCAATACAAACGCCACGCACGCCACGGCCGCCGCGACGCGCTGGTGCGCCTCCATCAACGCTGCCGATGGATACACGCCTTTCGCCTGCAAGTTGCGGATTTCCGCGAGAAGCTCCGGCATCTGCAAATCATTCAACTGCCGCGTCGCCATCGTCTGATTGAACACCGCGCCAAGATCCAACTCGACCGGATAATGTTCCGCCGTGATGCCGGGCCGAATCCTCCGCAAATCCGTCGGATCCTTCGCGTCGCGAACCTCGCCGCGCACGTTGAACAAATCGAGCAACACCTTCCGCTCCGCCGGTTTTCCTGTCACCGTTCCGCGTTGCGCCCGCAGGCTTTGCACGACGTTCCCCGCCGCGTCGAGCGTATACAACGTAACGTCCTCGATCACGTTCTTGTCTTTCTTGCCGACATAAATCACGTAACCGGGAAAATCCTTCACATACGTTTTTTCTTCAAGCATCGCTTCCGGTTGATGCGTGCTCACGTGCAGAAACAACATCCGAAAATGAAACCGGCACCGCGGCGCCAGCGTCGTGTTGATGTACAAACACAACCCCGCCATCAACACCGATAACAAAATAATCGGCGCCGCAACGCGACCGAGGCCGATTCCGCTCGCGCGCATCGCCGTGATTTCGTTGTCCGCGCTCATCCGTCCGAACGCCAGCAGCGCCGCCGCCAGCAACGCCATCGGCAGCGTAAAACTGAGCACGTACGGCAGCAGCAGCACGATGAACGTCCCGATGGATTCGAGGCTCACGTGCCGGTTCACGAGCATTTCACTCAGCTTCTTCAACATCCGCGCCAGCAACAACACGAACGTGAACATGCCGAGACTGAAAAACAGCGTGATGACCACCTGCCGTGTGATATACTTCGACAAAATTTTCATCGTCTCGTGGGAACAACTAACAACTTTTCGGCCAGAACGCCACGGAAACTTTTCGTCGGCGCGTTCCGCGACCTCGAAACGTCGCTCGCCGCCGAAATCGCCACGCACAAACAAAACCTCGGCCCGCTCGCGCCGCTCCACGTCGTCTGCCCCACGCGACTCCTCGCCCTCCACCTTCAGCGCCTGCTCGGCCGCGCCGCCAACGGCCACATCAACATCCACTTCACCTCCCTCGCCGACTTCGCCTCTCCAATCTCCAATCTCCAATCTCAACTCGCGCCGCCGCTCGGCCTCCAACTCCTCTGCCGCAACATCGCGCTCAATCTCCTCTCAAAAAATTATTTTGCACCGGTACACGACACTGTCGGTTTCGCCAGCGCGCTCCTCGCCACGTTCACCGACCTCCACGAAGCCGGCGTCAATACACTACCCGCCAAGACACCCAAGCTCCGCGAACTCTCCGCCGCGTACAAATCCTATCGCGCCTGGCTCGCCGACCACAACTTCCACACCGAACCCGACCTCTACCAATCTCCAATCTCCAATCTCCAATCTCCAATCTTTCTCTACGGCTTCTACGACCTCAACGCCTCGCAACGCAATTTCATCCAGCGCCTCGCCCCCGCCGCCGTTTTCTTTCCCGCCGGCAACGAATTCACCAAACCGCTCCTCGACTGGTTCCAATCCCTCGACTACAAACTCACACCTTCCACTCCCGACGAACACACCGACCTTGTAGGCCGCGTGACCTCACGCGGCGCCGCCGCGCTCCACCACTCACCAATCACACTCCGTTCCTGCCCCGGCGAACCCGCCGAAGTCCGCGAAGCGTTCCGCGCCGCCCTCGACTGGCTCCGTGAAAATCCGGATCGTACCTGTAACGACGTCGCCATCCTTTGCCGCAGCCGCGATCAATACGACGCGCTCTTTCGCGACACACTCAAACACCTGAACATCCCCGCGCTCATTCGCGGCGGACGCCCGCTCGCCGAACATCCCGACGCCAAACTCTTATTATTACTGCTCGAAACCATCGCCACCGATTTCTCCCGCGCCCACGTGATGGAACTCGCCAACCACAACATCGCCCGCCCGCGCTGGGACGAACTTTCGCTCGAACTCGGCATCACCAACGGACGCGACCGCTGGCGCGACCGGCTTGCCCGCGATCCGAATCCGCGCACCCGCGAACTCGCCGCGTGGACCGGCGAACTGTTCCGACTCGCCGACGCCGTGCCCACCGTCGCGCCATGTTCCGGTTTTGTTCCGGCGGTGCTGGACGCGTGGCGCGCCCTCGGCGGAACACACGACGGCGTCGCCGGAACAATCCGCGCCCTTGCCGACCTCGATCCATTTCAACCGCGCGTCACACTCGCCGAGTTCGCCGCGTGTTGCCGGCAGGCGCTCGAACAACAATGCGAGCCGACGCTGCCGTTCGAGGGCGGCGGAATCTTCATCGGCGACGTGATGAGCGCGCGCGGCCTCTCGTGGCCGCTGGTCATCGTCATCGGTCTCGTCGAAAAAAGTTTCCCGCGTATTATCCGCGAAGACCCGCTCCTGCTCGACGACGAACGCCGCCGGATCAGCGACGACCTGCCGCTGAAACAGCGCGGTCACGCCGAGGAACGCCTGCTCTTCGCGCTCGCCGCCGATTCCGCCCGCGAAAAACTCGTGTTCACTTTCCCGCGCATTGACACCGGTTCGGCGCGTCCGCGCCTGTCCTCCTGCCTGCTCCGCCCGCTCGCGTTGACCGCGGAAAAAATCCCGCTCGCGCGATTCGCGCACGACGCCGACGCGCTCGACTCGCGCGAGTTCGACCTGAATTTGTTCCGGGCAAAACGATTGCCGCTGGCGTTGGCGTCGGAGATTTCGCCGCACCTCGCGCACGGTCTCGCCGCCGAACGCGCCCGCTGGGGTGAAACGAAACTGACCGCATTCGACGGCATCGCCACGGCGGCGGGCGTTGTGCTCGGCGAGCTGGTCGTGTCGCCGACGCACCTGGAGACGTTCGCGTTTTGTCCGTTCAAGTATTTCTGCAAACAGCAACTCAAACTCGAACGCTGGGAAGAACCGGAACGAATCTGGAGCGCCGATCCCGGCGAAATCGGCAATGTCGTTCACGACATCCTCGAATCGTTTTATAAACACGCGACGGTGCCGCTCCAACCAAAACGGCGCGCGGTCTACCGCCGCCAACTCCGCGACATCGCGGAGAAACGCCTCGCCGAATTCGAACGCGACAATGTCACCGGCCTTCCCGTCGTCTGGTCGTTGCGCCGCGCGGCGTTGTTGCGCGACCTGATGCGGTTCCTCGACCTCGAGATCGCCCGCGCCGACGAACTCGTGCCGCGCGAGTTCGAAAAAGAATTCGGACCGACACCGGTATTAAAGGTGACGGTGCGCGGACGGATTGATCGCGTGGACACCGACGGCAAACGCGCCCGCATCCTCGATTACAAAACCGGCAAGCTCTACCACAAAAAGAACAATGCGTTCGACGGCGGCGAAGCGTTGCAATTACCGCTCTACGCGCTCGCCGCCGAACGCGCCTTCGGCCTTGATGTCGTCTCCAGCGAGTACGCCTACCTCAGCAGCGGCAAGTACGTCAGCTTCAGCGGCAACGCGCTCCGTGATCGCGCCGGCGATCTCGCAAAAATTCTGGAAACGCTCGCCGCGATGTTGCGCGCCGGACAATTTCCGCAATACACCGCGAAAAACCGGTGCGACCGGTGTGATTACCGTCCGATCTGCGGCAACGCCGTCGAAGCGCTCGCCGCGAAAAAATCCGGCGACGCCCGGCTCGCGCCGTTCCTCGCCGCGAAGGAGATCGCATGAGCGCCCTCCGCGATCAACGCGCCCGCGACCTCGCCGCCACCGACCTCGCGACGACCTACCTCGTCGAAGCCGCAGCCGGCACGGGTAAAACAACGTTGCTCGTCAACCGGATTCTCGCCGCCGTCGCCGACGGTGTTCGCCTCACGGAAATCGCCGCGATCACATTTACCGAAAAAGCCGCAGGCGAATTGAAAGACCGGCTCCGGCAAAAATTGGAGGAGCAACATGCCGGTGGGAGCGGCATTCCTGCCGCGACCGATCGCGACAAGAATGTCGCTCCCACAGAACAAAACCAATGTGGGAGCGGTTTTCAACCGCGATCCGTTTCCCAACCCGGTCGCGGATGTAATCCGCTCCCACAACCGGAAACAGAACAGGCGCTCGCCGATTTGGAGCGCGCGCAAATCTCGACAATCCACTCGTTCTGCGCCTGGCTGTTGAAAGAGCGGCCTGTCGAAGCCGGTGTGGACCCGCAATTCCAAGTCGCCGACGCGTTGCAGGCCGACTTGCTCCGTGAAGAAGCGTGGGCCGATTGGTTCGCGAACGAAGCGGCGCAGACACCGGACGAACGCTCGCCGCTGCGCCGCCTGCTCGCCGTCGGCGTCACGCCGGAACAACTCTGGTCGCTGGCGGAACTCGTCGTCGAAAATCGTCACCGGCTCGATGCCGCGCCCGCGCCGCCGCCGGCGCGGCCACCGGAAAAAATTTTCACGGAGATCGAATCGCTCGTCAGCGAAATCGAAAATCTCCGGAACAAAGCGAACGCCGATGACGCCTACGCGGCGTGCATCGAGAATTGGTTCGACCGGCTCGCGCAAATCGAAGGCGCGGCGGCGTGGGAAGCCGAAGCGCTCCTGCTGACCGCGCCGCCGTTGACGACGGAGTTGAAGGGACAACAATGGAAACCACGCGAACTGTTCGAGCAGGCGAAGAAACTCGGCGCGCAAATCGAGGCGAAACGCGGCGAACTGGCCGACGCGTTGTTGCGCGACGCGCTGGCGTGGCTGCGGGATTTCGTCCGTCACTACGACAAGTTGAAACGCGACCGCGTGTTGCTCGACTTCGATGATTTGCTGTCGAAGGCGCGCGACCTGTTGCGGCAACACGCCGACGTTCGCGCGGAGTTGCAGCGGCGGTTCCGCCACATCCTCGTGGACGAATTCCAGGACACCGATCCGGTGCAGGTCGAGATCGTCGAGATGCTCGACGGCGGCGCGCCGGGAAAACTGTTTCTCGTCGGCGATCCGAAGCAATCCATCTACGCCTTCCGCGGCGCGGACATCGAGTTGTACCAGGCCGTTGCCGCGACGAAAAACAAACTGACCATCCAAACCAATTTCCGGTCGCGCTCGACGCTGCTCGACTGGGTGAACACGGTTTTTACTCCG
>Ga0233425_10008449_pt1 | contig 13670 bp, 9 predicted proteins | sample Watercolumn_Towu_2_FD_181712 | JGI IMG/M metagenome (GOLD analysis project Ga0233425, IMG submission 181712) | Freshwater microbial communities from Lake Towuti, South Sulawesi, Indonesia - Watercolumn_Towuti2014_140_MG | ecosystem: Environmental > Aquatic > Freshwater > Lake | place: Indonesia...
TCCCGCGCACACGTCTCGTAGTCCCGCACCAGCCGTTTGACTTCTTCGGGATCATCGTCGAGAACCCACGGAATATGGATGCTGCGCAGGAGGTAGCGTGCGCGGGACGCAATCTCGATGTCACTGTGGAATTGCGCGTCCAGCAAAGCATCAAATGCAGCCACGCCCAATTGCTGCAATTCTTGTTGGGCTCGATCACGAATCACATACTGGGTGGCGCCGAGCTGTTCGATCCACTGCGCGATGCGCTCATCGCTGGCAGCGGCGGGCGATTCCGCGGCCGGCAAACATGTTGCCGGCAAGAGTGAGCTGCTGCAACAAAGTACGAGCAAGGGCAGACAACGCCACATCATGTACATCGCACTCCACCTGCCGGCCGTTTCGCGGGGGTGATGCCGGCGCGGACGTCGGCGACCGGACCGCCTGCAGGATACTCGACGTGCGACCTGAGCGGCAAGGGAACAGAATCGGGGCCGAAAGCGGCGTTTCCGGCGGTCGGGGTTCGGACACGGTCCCGAACCGGGGTCGCCTTTCGATAACGGGGCCTTTCGGACAGAATAGACGTCAACGGCGACCGACAACTTCCAGGACCATGGGAAAGACCAATGAGACCAGCGGACGAGAACAGTGCGAGCCGAGTGCGCGTGGGGATCCTGATGGGCAGCGACAGTGATTGGCCGAAAGTGCAGCCGGCCGCCGAGGCCCTGCGGGAATTCGGCGTGGGGTTTGAGGTGCACGTGATGAGCGCTCATCGGACGCCGCACTTGGTGGCGGACTACGCCACCAATGCCGCGGGGCGCGGGCTAGGCGTGATCATTGCGGCTGCGGGGGGCGCCGCGCACTTGGCGGGCGTCGTGGCGGCTCACACAACGCTGCCGGTGATCGGCCTGCCTGTTCCCACACCCGAGCTGGGTGGGCTCGATTCACTGCTGTCCACCGTGCAAATGCCCGGTGATGTACCGGTCGCCAGCATGGCGGTGGGCATGGGGGGGCCGCGCAACGCCGGCTTGTTCGCGGTGCAGATTCTCGCTACGGCCGACTCAGGCCTGCGGGAGCAGTTGGCCGATTTCAAGCGCCGACTGGTGGAGAAGATCGTCGCCAAGGACACACAGTTCCAACAGAATCTCCAACGGCTGTAGTTCCCACCACCATCTCTGTCACGCCCGAACTGCCCCGATGACCGTCGCACAACCAGGGATCGAAACGTTGCGCTGGGTCGGCCAGGCCGACGGCCACCTGGTGCTTCTGGACCAGACACGTTTGCCGCAGGAAGTCTGCGAGCTGGAGTGCCGCACGGTCGAGGCCGTCTGGGAGGCCATCCGCGCGCTGCGCGTCCGCGGGGCTCCCGCCATCGGCATCGCGGCGGCTTATGGCGTGTGTCTGGGGATCCAGGTTGCGGCGGGTGGCACGCGCGCCGATGCGGAACGGCGATTAGCGGACGTCTGCCAGTTTCTGGCCGGCAGTCGTCCCACCGCCGTGAATCTGTTCTGGGCGCTGAAGCGCCTGCGGCGGGCTGCGGCCGGTGTACCGGCGACGTCGCCGGTGGAAGATCTGCGGGCACGGCTGCTGGCCGAAGCGCGAGCGATCCACGAGGAGGACCGCGCGATGTGTCACGCCATCGGCCGCCATGGGGCTGAGTTGCTCCGCGACGGTCAGGGAGTGCTGACGCACTGCAACGCGGGCGGCCTGGCTACCTCGGAATACGGCACCGCCCTGGCGGTCCTTTTCACCGCTCAGGACCAGGGCAAGCGCCTGCACGTTTTTGTGGACGAGACGCGCCCGCTGCTGCAGGGCGCTCGCTTGACCGCCTGGGAACTGTTGCGCCGCGGCTTGCAAACCACGTTGATCTGCGACTCCATGGCGGCGCACGTGATGCAGGCAGGCAAGGTGGCTGCCGTGATCACGGGCGCCGATCGCATCGCCGCCAACGGAGACACCGCGAACAAGATCGGCACCTACGGACTGGCCGTCCTGGCCCAAGCCCACGGCATCCCCTTCTACATCGCCGCGCCCTCATCGACGTTCGACTTGTCGATGACTGACGGATCAGCGATTCCGATCGAAGAGCGGCCGGCCGAGGAAATCACTCAGAGCTTCGGTCGCCCGATTGCTCCCGACGGTATCGACGTCTTCAATCCCGCCTTCGACGTTACGCCGGCCCACCTGATTCACACCATCATCACGGAACGCGGTTGCATCAGCCCCGTAACGGCCGAACGCATCCGGGCACTCCTGGATGCTACGGCGCTTGCTGCTTCCGAGTCGTAACACGGTGCAGGCAGCCGAGCGCGGCTGCTGGCCCAGGCGCAGAAGAAAACGCCGGCGTAGCGGCACCAGCCACCACTCCGGCGTTTGAATCATCCGCTGCCAGGCAGCGACCCGCTTATCCGCGAAAGGGTTGGGGGATCTCAGATGTCGAAGTACAGGCAGAACTCGTAGGGATGCGGCCGCAAGCGTACGGCATCCGCCTCGTGCGTGTGCTTGTACCAGATCCAGGTGTCGACCACGTCCGGTGTGAAGACGTCGCCGCGCAACAGAAACTCGTTGTCGTTGCGCAGGGCCTGCAAGGCCTCGTCCAGGGAACCAGGCGTCTTGGGCACGGCCGCCAACTCCTCCGGCGGCAGATCATAGATGTCCTTATCCAGCGGTTCACCCGGATTGATCTTGTTCTGAATGCCATCAATGACGGCCATCAGAATGGCGGAGAACGCCAGGTACGGGTTGCAGCTGGGGTCAGGGCAACGGAACTCGACCCGCTTCGCCTTCGGGCTGGGACTGTACATCGGGATGCGGCAGGCTGCGGAACGGTTCCGCTGCGAGTACGCCAGGTTCACGGGCGCTTCGTAGCCGGGTACAAGCCGCTTGTAGCTGTTCGTCGTCGGGTTGCTGAACGCCAGAATGGCGGGGGCGTGTTTCAGCAAGCCGCCGATGGCGTGCAGGGCCATGTCGCTGAGTCCCGCATAGCCGCCGCCGGCAAACAGGGGCTCGCCTTCTTTCCACAAGGAGACGTGGCAATGCATGCCGCTGCCGTTGTCCGCAAATAAGGGCTTCGGCATGAAGGTGACCGTCTTGTTGTGACGTCGGGCCACGTTCTTGATGATGTACTTGTACAGCAACAGTGCATCGGCCATCTTCACCAGCGGTTGGAAGCGCAGGTCGATTTCCGACTGGCCGGCCGAGGCCACCTCATGATGCTGGGCCTCGACATCCAAGCCGCAGTCAATCATCGTCTGCATCATCTCATTGCGGATGTCCATCAGCTGGTCGGCCGGCGGCACCGGGAAATAGCCTTCCTTGTGACGCAGCTTGTAGGCCAGATTCGGCCCTTGGCCAGCCGCAATCGTGTTCTTGCCGCGGTTCCATTCCCCTTCGATGCTGTCGATGTGGTAATAGCCCTCGTGCGCGTTCTGGTCGAACCGCACGTCGTCGAAAATGAAGAACTCCGCTTCCGGCCCCAGGAAGGCCGTGTCGGCGATGCCGGTGCTCTTCAAGTAGTTTACGGCCTTTCGTGCCACGTTCCGCGGATCGCGCGAGTAGTCTTCGCGGGTGACCGGATCCTGGATGTTGCAGATCATGGCAATCGTGGGGAGCGCCGTGAACGGGTCAAGGAACGCCGTGTCCGGCTGCGGCACCACCAGCATGTCGCTTTCGTTGATGGCTTGCCACCCGCGAATGCTGGAACCGTCAAAGCCCAAGCCGTCCTCGAAGACGTCTTCCGTCAATTTTGAAACGGGAATCGTGAAGTGCTGCCACAGACCCGGAAAATCCATGAACCGCAAATCCACCGCCTTGACGTCTTTCTCACGACACAGAGCCAGCACCTCTTTCGGAGTCAACTTGTCTCCCTTCACTTTCATTTCCCCTTTCCACATCAAAACCAGAAGGAACAAACACCTTCGCCGGCCCGTCCGCCACCGACCAGTCTGCAGCACGCGCAGAACCAACACCGAATGTGCATGGTCCGGCCGGTCAACCCTACAAGCAACCGTCGCGCCGTTGACACTTGATATTTCACAATATCCGCAAGTGATGTATGGATAATGGCTTGCGGCTTTGTCTTCTGTCCGAAGGTGTGCCGGCGCGGAGCCCCACTTGCCTGCAAAGCGCGCACGCCGTGAACAGCGAGCGAGCATTGGGAGGAGGCCGCCGCCACAACTGTTTGCCGGGCATGCAACCAGCCCGCCGGGATCGTGCGCGAGCGACACCCATGAGCATTCACGGGTCGGTGAAGAGACGGGGATCAGCCCATGTTTTGGATCAATGTCTGGCCCTGACGGCAAGCCGTCCACGCCGAACCGTGCGGGTAACCGTTCACGAGCCGGTGGCCGTTTACAGGGACGCGGCTTGGAGAGTCGCCTTTCGCTCCGCGAAAGTCGCGCTACTTTCGCGGAGCGAAAGGCGACCGTGGCGGGCTGTGAACGGTTACCCATGCGTCAATCCCCCACCGACCCGTGAACGCTGGCGCGAAATGTACCGTCCCGAGGCGCCGCGGACACGGCGCAGCGCCGGCGGCGCGGTGTCTACTGCGTGCTCATCGCCTGATCGGAGTCGTCTTGCGATCCGTTCGCTGGTTTGCCCGCGCGGGACCAGGTGCTCCAAACCACCAGGAACGCGGGCACGATCAGAGTCCGGACCACGAACGTGTCGAGCAGGATCCCGAAGGACAGGGCGAATCCCAATTCCACGATGGCTCGCAGGGATCCACTCATCATCGACACGAAGGTGCCCGCCATGATCACTCCGCAACTCGTGATGATCCCGCCCGTGCGAATCAAGGCCTCGCGGAGACCGGCCAGCGGGCCGCGGATCTTCTGCTCTTCGAAGACGCGCGCCACGAGATAAATGTTGTAGTCCTCACCGACGGCCACCAGAATCACGAAGAGAAACACGGGCACCTTCCAGTCGAGTCCCTGAAAGGTCGCGCCATAGAGCCAGCGGAAGACCAGTTCGGAGCAGCCGATCGATACGAAGTAGCTGAAGAGCACCGACAGCACGAGGTACAGGCAGACTGCCGGGCGCCACAGCAGGAACAGCAGCACGGCAAACACGGCGGTGACGACCAGCACCTGAATGCGCCGCTGATCCGACGCGGTGACGACGCGCAAATCGCGAATGCCGGCGGTCGTACCCGCGTAGGAAAAACTGGCCCCGTGCCAGAAGGAGTCCGACTTGGCGGATTCCCCCTGGAAGAATCGATCCACGCGATCGAGCGTTTCGAGGGCCGCGACCGAAAAAGGATCGTGGTTCAGCAGGATTTCGAAACGCGTCACGTTTCCGTGGTAGCCGGGGCCGGTAGCGAGAAACAGGGACTTGGTCAACGAGTGTTCGCGCAGGAACAACTTTCGTCTTCCTTCGCGGGAGACCAGGGAAATCCGTTTCGGCGGATCTCCGAGTGGCTCGGCCAGGCTGCGCACGGCGACCACCCCGGGTACCTGCAACAGTGACTGGTTGATACCGAAGATGGCGGCAGAGGCTTGCGCGGCGATCTGTCGATCAGGGTTATCGAAGCCCGCGCCTGTCTTGTGGGCCAGGACCACGAGAGGTCCCCCTTCGCCGACCGGGAAATGCTGCCGCAGCACGTTGCTTCCTTGCCGGCTGGTGGCCGTGGCCGGCAATTCGTTCAGCAGATCGAAGGTCACGCGGCGGTCGGAGAACAGACCCAGCACGGCCAGCGGCGTCATCAACACCAGACTGGTGACTAGTACGAGTCCGGGATGGCGCACAATCATGTTGGCGATGCGATGCCACCAGACGGATGCTTGGCGCGAAGAACCTGCGTCGGCCGCAGCCGAGGACCGGTGCGAAAACGGCCAGAAGACGGACAGGCCCACGATGCGCAATAGCGCTGGCGCCAGCGTCAGGCAGGCGCACAGAGTTACTGCCAGGCACAGGCTGATGGCCGGGCCGCTGTTGCGGAACTTGCCATAATCCGCAAAGGCCATCATGCCCAGTCCCAGAATCGTCGTCATCGCGCTGCCGGTCACCGCGCCGCCGACGCTGCTCAGCGCTTCGATCCGCGCCGCACTATGCGGTTGGCCGCTGGCCAGCAGTTCCCGATAGCGCGCGATCAAGAACAAACAGAAGTCCGTACCGGAGCCGAAGAGAATGACGACGATGAAGATCTTGGTGGTCTTGAAGATTTTGAAATGCCACCATTCGAAGCCGGGCAAGGTGTCCAGTTGGGTCAGGAGGGCCAGTAGTCCCGTGGAGATCTCCAGCGACGCGAGGATGGTCAGCAGCGGGATGATGGTCAGCAAGGGCGCGCGGTAGACCACCAGCAGAATGACGACGACGAGCACCACGGTCAGGACTTCCGTGTTCTCCACGCTTTTTGCCGCATAGCGCAGCATGTCCCCGCCGACAGCGGCGGAGCCGGAGATGTGGATGGACAGACCGCTGATTTCCGGTGCGGGGATGTCCCGTTTCAGAAGGTTGACTTCCTCTTCGACGCGACTCAGAACGCGGATATTATCGGTCGCCATGAACTCGTTGCTGAGCTGCAGCACGACCAGTTGTGCCTGGCGGTTCTCACTGCGCAGCTTCGTGCCGACCACTTCCGTGTGGCGCGTCCAGACGCCCACTAAGGGCAGGGGAGCTGGCTCCGCCGGTACGAGCTCGCCGCGCGCGGCGGAGAGGCGCGGGGCCAATTGCCAGGCCTTCTCCTGGTCCTGGTCCGCGAGGCTCAATTGGTCCAGCAGGCGATGGACGATCGACCGGTCATGCAGCGCCTCCGGCCAGTCCTCGCGCATGCGCAAGGCTTCGTCCAGGGACGCGAGGGCGGCCGTGAGCGCACGGTCGGCTTGCCGTTGCCATTGCTCGGCGCTGGCAGCATCGCGGGCAGTATCCTGCTCGCGTACGCGGTCCAGCAGTTCCATGGCACGTCGCGTTTCGCTCACGCCGTGCAGCAAGTGGAATCGGCAGGCAAGCGCGTCCGCCACGCGGAGATCGCTGGGACGGAGGGGCTCGGCTTCCCGCGAAACGATCAGCGCTATCTGGCTCTTGGCGCGGTTGTCCGGAAATGCCGCTTCGATCAGTTTCTGGCCCACAGAACTTGGCGCCGTCGGAGGCAGATGAGCCATGTCGCCGTCTTCGGTGACCTGATCCCAGGAAGGCGCGACAGCGCGGACCAGCAGCGCCAAGGCGAGCCAGCCAGCCACTACCAGCAGGGAGTGGCGTTCCACGAGTTTTGCCGAACGAGCGAACATGCGCCGCCTGCCAATCAGGACTCATTGCCCGCGTGCTTCAGGGGCCGCGAGCGGAGTCAAAGGCCCTTCCGTCAGGTCCTGAGTATTGGCGACGGGAGACCCGCTGAAAAGGTGAGGCAGCGGATTGCCGGTCGGGCAGGCACGGCTCGGCGCGGGCCTGCGGCACGGCGGCGTGCTCAACGTTCAGCGACGTTCTGGCGCGCGATGCCCACGGCGGCGTCGAGCACCACGTCGCTGCGGTTGAGATTGACCGTGGCGCCCGAACTATCGGGCTTGGCGGCCACGTGGACGAGCACGTCGGGTTGCACGCCCCGCCGGCTGATCGGTTGACCGCCGGGGGAGTAGAATCTCGCGGTAGTCAGACGCAGGCCGGCGTGGGTCGTACCCAGCGGAAAGATCCCCTGCACGCTCCCTTTCCCGTAACTGCGCGCGCCGACCAGGGTCCCGCGGTGGTGATCACGGATGGCGCCCGCAAAGATCTCGCTGGCGCTGGCCGAATTCTCGTCGATCAGGACCACCAGCGGCACGCGCCACGTGCCGACCAACTGCGCCTGGTAGTCATAGTCCTCACCGGGACTCCGGCCGCGCGTGGACACGATTGCCCCCTGAGCGACAAAGCGATCGACCACATCCACGGAGGCGGTGAGCAGTCCCCCCGGATTGCCGCGGAGGTCCAGGATCAGGCACTGCATGCCTTCACGGTGCAGCTTCCAGAGTGCGGCGTCGACGTCGCGCACCGTGGTCTTCTGGAAACTCGTCAGGCGCATGTACGCCACGCCGTGTTGCCTGTCCAGGAGGGACGCCCGGTCAACACTGGGCACTTCGACACGGCGGCGCTGCAACTGCAGTTGCCGGGTCTCGCCGGTGGACGATACGACGGCGACTTGCACACTGCTGCCTTCGACGCCTTTCAGCATGTCGGCGGCAGTCTCGGTCGAAACCTCGCGCAAGGAGCGTCCATCCACCTGCACGATCCGCTCGCCGCCGCGGATCCCCGCGGCATCGGCCGGTCCGCCCGGGATCACGTTGACGATGAGGAGCGCATCGATATCCGCTTTCAGCTCGACGCCCAGTCCCACGAAGTTGCCTTCAATTTGCGAGAGCACCTCATCCATCTGGTCGCCGGTCAGGAACGACGAGTACTCATCCAGCGACGTGGCAACCGCGCACGCGAACTCGAGAATCACCACTTGCGGAGCCAACCCCAGTTCCCGTTGGCAGGTGCGCGCGATCAGGGCGGCACAGTCCCGCGCATCGTGCCGCGAGCGAATGGGCCGCCCGGCCATCGATTGACGCAGGTGCGAGACCAGTTGTTGGGACCGCTCCGGGGTTACCTGCAGCGTGTAGCGTTGCAGGAACGCGGTTTCACCGAGGGCGGTTTCCGTCGCGGATATGCCCTGTTCCACGAAGCGCCGCCAATCGGGTGTCTCCACGTAGTGGGACTCCACATTCAGCAGAACCTCCCCGTAGAGATCCAGGGCTTCGGCTTCTCGGAGTTGCTGCAGGCAACTAAGGAAGCTGCGGTCCGCGTAGCGGCTGATGATTTCGTAGTGCAGTCGCGCGCCGGATAGCCGCTGCTCCAAATCCGGGAGATCAGGATGCGCGCGTAACGCTTGTTCGTAGTAGGCGAGGGCCTCGCCCCATTTACGTGCGCGCTCCAGTTCGTCGCCCGCGCGCAGCACCTGGTCCACCTCCGCCACGTTGATGCGCCCTGCGAGCGGGCGAAGGTCCTGGGCGCGCAACGAAACGGTAAATGGGCAGAGCGGGACCAGCGCGAGCAGGCCAAGAGCCACACGCAGCGCCAGAATCCTTAGTCGCATGAGCTCGTTCCATCTAGGGCGGGAGCAGTACTCCGGGGAGCGACGGCGGGCGGCACCGCACATCGACCCCAGCGCACTCGCTGGTTTCAGGATTGCCAGGCTGCTACGGGCGGAGCCGTTACGGAGCACAGCCTAAGCAAATATAGGACACGGTTTGCCCGTCGTCAAAGAAACCGCGTAATCGTGATTACGGACGATCGCTGCAATCACTACGACCTGACGGGGTGCGTTTGCATCGTCCGGATCGACCCGGATATCGGGCAGATGAGCATTACGCCGGCCGCGCTTCCTGGCGCGTTGGTACATCCTGAACCGTCATTCCTTGGGCTTCGCGCTAATCGTATGCTTGTCCTGCTCGGCGGTCAAATCGCGGCGCATTCCCCACAGCCGGCAGGTTCAGCCTTGGCCGGCTCCTGCCGTTACTGTCGGTCTTTTCCCTCCCGCCGGTACGCCGGCCGCCGCTCACGGACCGCAGGTCCCCGCGCGGATCCGTTCCGGGGATTGCTTGCGACGACTGGGGCAGGGCAGTAGATTAATGGCGGTTTCATCACTTCACAGCTTCAGGACGCGGGAATGAAACTCTCCGTTCAACCCCACAACGGGGACGTGGTGCGCCTGCGACTCGAGGGGAGAGTCTCGCAACGAGATATCGCTCCCAACGAGGAGCCGTTGAGCGATCTGCTGGGTGAGACCGGGTATGCTCAGAAGCTGGTGATCGATTTGAGCGAGGTGGCGTCTCTCGACTCGAGCGGTGTCAATTGGCTGCTGATATGTCAGAAGCGAATCCGGCAATCCGGTGGGCAGATCGTGCTTCATTCGCTGTCTCCCATCGCGCGCAATGTGATCAAAGTGCTGAATCTCCAGACGGTGTTTCGCCTCGCCGACGATGAGGGGGAAGCCGTCCGGTTGCTGGAGGGGGACGCCTCATGACGGACACACCCGTCGATCGTTCGGAGGAGTTCCGGCTCCACGAACTCGTGAATATGCCCGCGGAAGAAGCGGTCACGATGTTGTTGCAGCGGGCCGCGGAACTGCGATCCAGCGATCTCTTCATCATGTCGGAAAATCGCTATGTCACGATCGCCGTCCGTCGCCTGGGCATGGTGGAGAAACTGGCCGTAGTCTCGGTCGAGCAGGGCCGCCAGCTCATCTCCCACATCAAGGCCAATTCCCGGATGGACATCGCCGAGCGTCGCCGACCCTTGGACGGACGCTGGATACAAGAGCTGGATTCCCGGCGCTTGGATATGCGCCTCAGCACGGTACCGACACTGCACGGTGAAGACCTGACGATTCGCCTCTGGGACCACTCACTGGGCATGCTCGACCTGGAACGGCTCGGCATGTCCCGGACGGAACAGAACAAGCTGGTTTACCTGCTGAATCACCCAAGCGGCCTGCTGCTGGTCACAGGTCCCACCGGCACCGGCAAGACGACAACGCTGTACGCCTGCCTCAAGTACCTCAACGACGGCACGCGCAAGATCAACACGCTGGAAGATCCCATCGAGTATGCATTGGAAGGTGTGCGCCAGTCCCAGACAAATGCGAAACTGGGGTTGGACTTCCCGGAACTCCTGCGCAGTGTCCTCCGCCAGGCCCCCGACATCATCATGGTGGGTGAGATCCGCGATAAAGACACGGCGACCACGGCAGTCCGCGCGGCCAACAGCGGTCACCTCGTGCTGGCCACCTTGCACTCGCCCACGGCCGCCGGCGCCGTGCAGAGCCTCGTGGCCCTCGGCGCTCATCCCTACTTCCTGTCGGGATGCTTGCTGGGAACAATTGCCCAGCGGCTGGTGCGCACGCTCTGCCCGAAATGCCGCGTGCGCTATGATATCAGTGAATCCCCTGATACATTTCGAGATATTGAGGACTTGCTGGAATCCGGAGAAGGGACGGCCATCTACGGCCCGGGTGGCTGCGACGAGTGTTTCCAGGTGGGATACACCGCCCGCACGGGCCTGTTCGAGATCCTCACCGTCAACCAGGAGATCCGCCGGCTGGTGGCCCGGGGGGCCGCGAGTCACGAGATCGAGCAGGTGGCAGTCCGGTCCGGTCTCGTCGTCTTCCGGCGCGGGGCGCTGCTGAAGGTGGCCCGCGGCGTTACCAGCACGGAAGAGATCCTGCGTGACGTCCCCGCCGAACAACTGGGGCTGGAGGACTGACACGGCGTCCCCGTCCCGCCTTAGCACGCATCCTCGCGGGACACCACCTCGAATGCGCCGGAAACTTCCGCAGGCACGCGCCGCGGCACTCGCCGCTGGTAGCAGATGAACACCCAATTCGTTTCGGCCACTGCCAACAGGGTGTCGTCCGCGGGACGGAGAATCCGGTACTTGCGTCGCGACGTGGTCTTCCGGAAATCCGCCACCCACGTCCGGACTACGACTCGGTCGCCGGCAAAGGCAGGCCGCAGATACTCGATGAAATGTGATCGCACGACCCAACCGGCTCCCAATTCCAGATGCCGCTCCGGAGGCCAGCCCTGCGCGGTGGAGTGGGCGATCGCCGCCTGCAACATCCACCGGAGGTAATCAAGGTTGTTGACATGTCCGAGTGCGTCGATCTCGCCGGCCGTGACGTGGTGCTCAAACTCAAAGATCGCAGGCATCCCGATTCACACTCCACAACGTCTCGCGACCGCCAGACGTTTCAGTGACCACTGGTCCCGGTTCACATTGCGGATGCGACCGACGGTAACGGTCGTGCCGCGCAATCCTCCCCCTCCAGGAGGTGCCGTATTGTAGCAGGTGGGCAATCCCCAGATGTGAGAGAGGCTCCTGCATGGCGGTACACCGCACGACAATTTGACGAAGTTCTCTACGAAAGCTAGAGCTTGAGGTAGGCACCGCTTGCACCGACCGCGTTTGGTGAATGGCAAGCTGTCTGCTTGGCCGTCACCAGACAGCTTGCCGCCGCCCGATCGAGAAACGGCAACCGGAGACTGCTATGGGATCGGTCCTCTTGCTTACAGTCATGCTGGCAGTGGCCGCCGCGCTCGGGTTCTTCGCCGGGTTGTTCATCCGGGGCGCCGATCGGCAACGGCAACTCCAGCACCACGAATCGTGCGCGGCGAGCCACGCGACTGCCGTCGCGGAGCGGGCGATCTCCGTCGAGACGGCCGCATTGCAGACGTTTCTGTCCGGGCTGCAGCAACTCACGCGCAGAGTGGCCACGGACGTTGGTCAGCACAGCCATCGAGTCCAGGAGATCAACGAAGAACTGGTCGCTGTCGCTCCCACGGAAACCAAGATCCTGGCAACCGTGAAGACCCTGATTCACGCGAATGAAACCGTGCAGCACCAGCTCAGCACGGCGGAGATGCGGTTGCAGGCGCAAGCCCAGGACATCGAGCGCCACGTGCGCGATGCACGCACTGACGCGCTGACGAAACTGGGAAATCGGCGCGCTCTCGAGGAGGAACTGCGGCGGTGCACGCAGAGTACCGACGAGGGCGGGGCCCCCGGCTGCCTGGTGGTGCTCAATCTGGATCGCTTCCGGAAGTTCAACGACACCTACGGTCATCCGGCGGGAGACGAAGTTCTGCGTGGTGTCGCGCGCGTGCTACGTGAGCAACTGGCGGGTAGCGAACTCGCGTGCCGCCACGGTGGCGAGGAGTTCTCCGTCCTGTTTTTCGGAGCGGAACTCGAAACCGCCAAGACCAGGGCGAGTCGGCTGCGACGCGCCATCGGCCAGGAGATCTTTCCGTTCGAAGACCTCGATTTGCGTGTTACCGTGAGCGCGGGGCTCGCCCGATTCGTTCCCGGTGAAACGCCGGAAGATGCTTTCCGACGCTGTAATGAAGCGCTGGCTCAGGCGAAAAAGAACGGCCGCAACTGCGGTTGCTGGCACGACGGCCAGTCTGTGCAGTCACTGGAATACCCCGGCGACGCGACGCTGCTGAATGCGTGTTCCGAGGGGTCAACGGCGAGCAACTCTGAGGCGGGCGTTCCCGGATCCGAGGCCGCTACCAGCGATTGGACGGGAGCCGAGGAGTTCGTGGCGGACCTGGACCGACGCATCGCGGAATGGAAACGTGGCGGTACCACGTTGTCATTACTCGTGCTGGAATTGGACGGCCAATCCCGGATCACGGCGGCCCTCGGAGAGACGGGCATCGAGACGGCCTCACAAGCAGTCATGACGTTTCTGGCCGCATCCCTGCGACCATCGGACCACGCTGCGCAAGTGAAGCCCGGACGTTTCGCCGTCATCTTGCCCGGCGTGCCCCTGACGGCCGCCGGCGAAACTGCCAAACGCATACGCACCGAAATGGCGCGATCCGGATTGAAAGCCAAGAACCAGAAGATCCACTTGACGGTCAGCGCCGGGGTGTCGGAAGTCACCGAGGGGGATGAACGCAACGACGTCTTGACCCGCGCCGCCAGGTGCCTGGCCGCCGCCAAGAAGGCCGGTGGAAACTGCAGCTTTCTCTCGTCAAAACCCAAGAATGCCGGAGCGACAGCCTGAACCGGGGCTGGATGCCGCCGTGCCACAGGTCCTCGCCGGGGTCGCTGGGTGCAGGAACGCACTTTGATTAGATTGCCATCGACGTGTCACGGTCCTGCTTGGTGTTGGGGCGAAATGGGTTGCCTGGGCGAGATCGCATGTGGCGACCTAGTCGGTCATCGTCGCTCAGCTT
>Ga0233425_10008450_pt1 | contig 13669 bp, 10 predicted proteins | sample Watercolumn_Towu_2_FD_181712 | JGI IMG/M metagenome (GOLD analysis project Ga0233425, IMG submission 181712) | Freshwater microbial communities from Lake Towuti, South Sulawesi, Indonesia - Watercolumn_Towuti2014_140_MG | ecosystem: Environmental > Aquatic > Freshwater > Lake | place...
GGGTTCTGCACAAGTACCCATGTGTCAAAACCGGAAGTGCTCCCTTCGGCAAGATACCATGTCAAAGCCATATTAGAAACTCCATTGGCATTATGTCCTCCCTGCCAACGCGTACCTGAAGAATCATACCAGTACATCGCTCTTTCGGCTATTACCGGCAATGTGCTTTCCACTTTTGTTGATACATCGCCGCTAGACACATACCAATTCACCTTGATCGTTTTCCTGCTATTTGCAAGCACTGTCTCGTTATGTGTTACCGTCGTGCCGTCGCCTTTCATGAATGTGTACAGCACTTCCGCGGCAGTGCTATTCGGGTTCTGCACGAGCACCCATGTGTCAAAACCGGTAGTACTTCCCTCGGCTAAATACCACGTTCTTGAGGTTTCCATAACCCCGCCGGAGTCATGCCCGCCCTGCCAATAAGCGCCTGTGGGATCATACCAATACATAGCCCTTTCGGCTATTATCGGAACATTGTTTGTACTTTCAACTTTTGTAGACACATCCGCTTCATTAGGCACATACCAGTTGACTTTTATCGTTTTTCTGCTGTTCGCGAGCACCGTCTCTGTATGTGTTACAGTCGTACCGTCGCCTTTCATGAATGTGTATAACACGTTCGCGGCCGCGCTATTCGGGTTCTGCACAAGTACCCATGTATCAAAACCGGAAGTGCTTCCCTCCGCCAAATACCAGGTCAAAGACGGCGATGTGATACCGCCGGCATCATGTCCACCCTGCCAAAATGCGCCGGTAGGATCATACCAATACATAGCCCTTTCCACTATAATCGGAACATTGTTTGTACTCTCAACTTTTGTTGATACGTCACCGCTGGGAACATACCAATTTACCTTAATGGTTTTCCTGCTGTTGGCAAGTATCGTCTCCGTGTGTGTCACAGTTGTGCCGTCGCCTTTCATGAATGTATACAGCACTTCCGCGGCAACGCTATTTGGATTCTGCACGAGCACCCATGTGTCAAAACCGGAAGCGCTCCCCTCCGCTAAATACCACGTAAAGAACTTCGTCGCGTAGTATTTTATTATCCCGTTAATCCCGTCGGTAATGGTATATGTCCCGCCGGAACTTACGTCGTCAGAACCGCCGTTTTTACCGAAATTGCCGCCAATGGTATCAGTGATAGTGAAATGTGTTGAACCGCTCGTGGCTGAACCGCCGTTACAGAAGGAATCACTGATAATTGAAACTGATGAAAACGCGTATGATTGAAAAGAAAGGAGAGAGAAACAAACTAGAAACGCTAGGCACTTTAATCGCGATGACATTCGCACCTCCTTAATGCTTACGCAGTGGCGTGAAAACCAAAAAACTTTTTCGTAGTGAATGGACATTACCGCAAAATCGGTGCTATTCTAGCACAGGCGGTTTTTTGTGTAAAGGTTTTTTACATACCCGCTTCCCCACAAGGGGGTGCTGTTTCTCTAACCTATAACCTAAAACCTACTTTTCCTACTTCCACCCCATCTTTTCTTTTATCGCTTTTACGACGTCGTTCATTAGTTTGGGTTCTTTTCTGAATTCGTCACGGACACTTTCTCTTCCCTGACCGAGGCGTTTTTCGCCAAAAGAGAACCACGCGCCTTTCTTTTCTATCACATTCTGCTCTATGGCAAGGTCTATTATGCTACCCTCTTTTGATATGCCTTCATTATATAGTATGTCGAACTCGCACACCGCAAAAGGCGCCGCGACCTTATTTTTTACGACCTTCACCTTGACTCTATTCCCGATCGCGAGATTTTGCGGATCCTTAATAACATTTATTCTACGTATATCAAGGCGGACCGAGGAATAAAATTTCAGGGCTAATCCGCCGGGAGTCGTTTCTGGATTTCCGAACATGACACCTATTTTTTCGCGAATCTGATTAATAAAAATAACGCATGTCTTTGACCTGGCTATTGCCGATGTGAGCTTTCTCAGTGCCTGACTCATAAGGCGCGCCTGCAGTCCCATGTGGCTGTCGCCGATTTCACCTTCTATCTCCGCCTTAGGCACAAGCGCAGCGACGGAATCTATAACGATAACGTCTATTGCATTACTACGCACAAGGACCTCGGTAATATTCAGCGCGTCTTCGCCGCTATCAGGCTGTGAAATAAGTAGTTTATCTAAATCAACCCCTAGGCGCTTAGCGTAGGCCGGGTCAACCGCGTGCTCAGCGTCTATATATGCCGCGACGCCGTTTTTCTGCGCGTTTGCTACGACGCTCAATGCCAATGTCGTCTTACCGCTTCCCTCCGGGCCGAATATCTCAATTATTCTTCCCCTAGGCAAACCACCTACTCCTAAACCCATATCCAGAGACAACGCCCCTGTAGGAATAACAGGCACGGCGACTTTTGACGCGTCTTTACCCAAACGCATAATAGCGCCCTGTCCGAATTGTTTTTCTATTTGTGAAACCGCGACCTCCAATGCCTTCTCTTTCCCCGCGGCCTCTTTGTCTTTCACGACCTCTTTTGCGGTTTCTTTTGCCACATCCTTCGCCACAGGTTTCTCTTTCAACAATGTCTCTGCCATACAATCCTCCTCCCCCTTGTCTGGGTGTTTTAAACAATAACCAACTCCGACTTTTGGATTATAGTATATATTGACCCGCCTTGTGTCAAGGTACTTTTTACTAACAATATGTTACGGACGACGGCGTCGGCAATTAAGTCATCCTTGTGCTTTTCTAACAGGCCATCGAAATACTTTGCGTCTTTAATAAATTTTATTCTTCCGAGAGTAAGATGCGGCACAAAATCTCTTTTTTCGGCGGGAAATCCCATTTTTTCTAATCTATTTTCTAATTCTTTCGCTATACCTTTTATTTCATCGGCGCCATCGGTAATCCCCGCCCAAAACACTCGCGGGTTCCTTGTATCCGGGAAAACGCCAAAACCTTTAATGATACAGGCATTTGGCTTAAATAATAAGGAGGCACTACTTATCGCGTCTTTAATCTGTGCGACTTTTTCTTCCGACACATCTCCTAAGAATTTCAAGGTAAGATGGATGTTTTGCGGCTGTACCCATGTAATCTTGTCTTTCGGATTTTTGAATATTTCGATTTTTTCGGCAAGTTTTGATTGGATACTAGAAGGCAGTTCGACCGCAATGAAAAGGCGCATAAGAGTCCTGAAGGCCGAAGCGCTGAAGGCTGGAGTACCTTCTTTGCTTCAGATCTTCAGCCTTCAGTTCTTCAGCACTTAATTAATGTTTAAAATGCCTCATCCCCGTAAACACCATCGCCATGCCGTGTTGGTTGGCGCACTCGATGACTTCTTCGTCCTTTACGGAACCACCGGGTTGAATAACCGCCTTTACCCCGGCCTTCGCCGCCTCTTCCACACCGTCTTTAAAAGGAAAGAACGCGTCGGAAGCTATAACAGCGCCTTGGAGATTTTTAACACTTTTCATTATCGCTATTTTTACCGAATCTACTCTGCTCATTTGTCCGGCGCCTACGCCTATTGTTTCGCTGTCACTTGCCAAAACAATGGCATTGGATTTCACATGCTTTACTATTTTCCAAGCAAATCTTAGACTAGCCCATTCACCATCAGTAGGTCTTCTCTCCGTAACAACCTTATACTCGGGTTCATCGGCTGTATCCCTATCCTGCACTAAAATCCCGCCCAAGACTTTCTTTATGTCTCTCTCCTGTCTCCACTCGGCAACGCCATTATCCTTCCACACCTTTAACTCCGGCATCGCCATGACACGAATATTTTTCTTTTGTTTTAAAATCTCAAGGGCTTGCGGCGTGTACTCGGGCGCCACTAAGACCTCGATGAAAAGTTTATTTAGCTCCTGCGCCAGCGGCTCGTCTACAACCTCGTTAAGGGCTACAATCCCGCCGAAGCTACTTAACGGATCTGTGGCCAGCGCCCTCACATACGCGTCTAATAAATTCACTCCGCACGCCACTCCGCACGGGTTTGTGTGCTTCACAATAACGCACGCCGGCACAAAAAATTCTTTAATCACATTCAAAGCCCCATCTAAATCTAGAATATTGTTAAATGACATTTCCTTCCCGTGAAGCTGTTTCGCCAAGGCCGCCCTAGGTTCTCCGGCTACAACACCTTTCGCGAAAACCTCTCGGTAAAACGCCGCCTTCTGATGCGGATTCTCGCCGTAACGAAGATCAAGCGCTTTCGAGTAATTTAATATAAGCTCATTCGGGAAATCCAGCGTCACCGGCTTCGTCAGATTCAGTAAATAGTTGTGTATGGCATTATCATAAACCGACGTGTATTTAAATGCCTCCACAGCGAGGCGCATGCAAAGCTCTTTAGTTAGTTCCGAATTGTTATTTTTTAATTCTTCAATTATCAGTTCGTACTTAGACGGGTTTACCACCACTGCCACGTCATTAAAATTCTTTGAAGCCGAACGGATAAGAGAAACTCCGCCGATATCAATCTGTTCAATCGCCTCGTCAAGAGTTGTCCCCGGCTTTGATACCGTCGCCTCAAACGGATAAAGATTCACTACAACCATATCAATAGTTTGAATTTTATGGTCTGCTAACTGCGCCATATGCGTTTCTTTTTCTCTTTGAGCAAGTATACCGCCGTGAATTTTCGGATGAAGTGTTTTTACGCGCCCATCCAACATCTCGGGAAAGCCCGTAACATCGGAAATATTTATAACGGGAATGCCGGCTTCCTTTAAAGACTTAGAAGTACCGCCTGTAGAAATAATCTCAATCTTAAGTTTACTAAGCTCGCGAGCAAACTCTACAATACCGGCCTTATCGTAAACACTTATCAAAACCCTGCGTATCTGTGCCATAAAAAAATTCCTCCTATGTATTTATCATCTCCGTACATGATTCTTTGTTCGTCTTCTCAACCGTCCCGATCACAAATCCATTTTTTATTTTCGAAACATCTTTTTCATTCACGATTACTACCATTCCGATACCCATGTTGAATGTCCTGTACATATCATCACTAGGCACACCGCCTGTTTCCTGAATCAATCTAAACAAAGCCGGCACAAGCCAAAGCGACTGATCAATCACAACTTTTGCACCCTTAGGAAGCACTCTCGGAATATTATCAATTAATCCGCCGCCTGTAATATGCGCGAGCCCATGAATATCTATTTTCTCCGCTAAATCCACAATAAATTTGCTGTAACTTTTATGCGTCTGCAATAACGCGTCTCCGACGGTCATTTCTAGTTCTTTCACGTAATCTTTCACATCGTATTTTTCCAGCAATGCCTTTCTTGCCAAGGTATAGCCATTGGTGTGAAGGCCGGTACTTGCAAGCGCCACTACGACATCGCGCGGCTTTATCTTCTTGCCGTTTATTATTTTCTTCTTTTCGACAACGCCAACCATGCATCCAGCGAGGTCATATTCTCCCTCGACGTAAATACCCGGCATCTGCGCGGTCTCACCGCCTATTAACGCGCATCCTATATCTTTACACGCCCTCACCATTCCTTTAATCAACTGCACCGCGATCTCACTATCCAAATGTCCGGTACCTATGTAATCAAGGAAAAATAAAGGCCTTGCCCCCTGAACAACAATGTCATTAGACCCGTGACTTACCACATCATAGCCAATCGGCTCATGATTCCCGGTAAGGCAGGCTACCTTCGTTTTGGTGCCGACACCGTCTATTGAAGATACCAGCGCCGAGTCTTTGCCAAACGCGTACAGCCCGCCGAAAAGTCCGATCTCACTAAGGACATTTTTATTGTAAGTCCCGCGCACCAGTTTTTTAATCTCTTTTTTGAAAACTTCCGCCTTATCAATATTTACGCCAACGTCTGAATATTTCATTCCTATTTTCTCCTTCTCTCCGTCATATATTTACCTTTTTCTTCAAATGGCACGCAATAGTCTCCCGTAAAACACGCCGTGCAAAATTTTGTCTTATCAACTCCTATACTGTCTAGCATACCGTCAACGCTCAAATACCCGAGGCTGTCAACCCGCAGGTATTGCGCTATATCTTCTAAACTATGATTAGCGGCGATAAGCTCCTTCTGGCTCGGAAAATCTATTCCGTAAACACAAGAATATTTGTGAGGCGGACAACTTATCCTCATGTGTATTTCTTTTGCACCCGCGTCACGAATAGTACGAATCCTCATTTTGCTGGTCGTACCACGCACGATAGAATCATCAACTACAATCACCCTTTTACCTTTCAAAACTTTTTTTATCGGATTTAATTTTATCTTTACACCGAAGTCTCTTATGAAAGGCGTCGGCTGAATAAACGTCCTTCCTATGTAATGATTTCTCGTTATCGCTAGATCAAACGGAATACCGGAACTAGCAGAATATCCAAGCGCCGCGGATTTACCCGAATCAGGAACCGGAATTACCAAATCCGCGTCAACAGGATGTTCCTTCGCTAATGCCATACCAAATCTTTTTCTAACTTCATGGACATTCTCGCCCATGTAGTTACTGTCAGGACGCGCGAAATACACATATTCGAAAATACAAAACTTTTGATTCGGTTGGGCGTATTTTACTGAACGCAGTCCATATTCGTCTATCACAACCATTTCTCCAGGTTCGACCTCTCTAAAGAACTCCGCTCCGACAAGATCAAGGGCGCATGTCTCGCTTGCCAAAACATACGCATTATTTATAACACCTATACATAACGGCCTAAAACCGTTAGGATCTCTCACGCCGATCATTTGTGTTTCCGACATTAAAATCAGAGAATACGCGCCACGCACTTCTGAGAGCGCGTACTTAATGGCGTCCTCAAGGCGCCCTTCGTTGTGCCTTGCCATTAACTGTATAAAAACCTCACTGTCGGTTGTAGTCTGAAAAATAGATCCTGTCTGCTCTAGTTTCTCCCTTATACTACCGGTATTTACCAAATTCCCGTTATGCCCGATGGCTACCTGCCCCCTAGCGTAATCAACCAAAAGCGGCTGGGCATTTTTAAGAATGCTTGATCCGGTCGTAGAATACCTTACATGGCCTATGGCCATATTACTTCTCAAAGACTCTATATTTTCCGCCTTAAAAACATCCGCCACAAGCCCCATGCCTTTAAAACAACGCAACTCATCCCCTACCTTAGACACAATCCCGGCGCTCTCCTGCCCTCTATGCTGTAGAGCATAAAGCCCAAGATACGTCAGCTGTGCCGCTTCGGGATGTCCGTAAATACCAAAAAGTCCGCAATATTCTTTCATAGAAAATTAAATCCCTATTCTCTCAAACACCACATCCACATTCTTCAAGTAATATTTTAGATCAAAACATTCCTTCAATTCTTCATCCTTCAAATATTTTTTTACTCTGTCATCTTTCAAAAGAAGGTCAAGAAATTTTCCTTCGTTTTTCCACACACGCATGGCGTTATCCTGAACTATTTTATATGCCTCGTCGCGGGAAATACTTTTATCAATCAACGCAAGCAAAACCCTCTGTGAAAAAATAAGCCCGCCCATAAAATCAATATTTTTCTGCATGTTTTCAGGATACACATTAATGTCCTTCACAACCTCGATCATCTTGTGAAACATATAGTTGAGCGCGATAGTCGCGTCCGGCATTATAACCCTCTCACTAGACGAATGTGAAATATCTCTTTCATGCCACAGCGTAACATTTTCATGGGCCGTGACGCTATATCCTCTAATAAGCCTCGCCAATCCGCAAATACGCTCGCAAATAACGGGATTTCTTTTATGCGGCATCGCGCTGGAGCCCTTTTGTCCTTCACGAAACGGCTCTTCGAGCTCCCTAACTTCCGTTTTTTGCAATGCCCGAAATTCCGTCGCCCATCTTTCCATGGAATCGGAAACCAAGGCAAGCATGGACATATATTCTGCATGATGATCACGCTGGATAATCTGTGTCGCCACCGCCGCTGGCCTTAGCCCCAGTTTTTCACAAACATATTCCTCTACACTGGGTTCAAGATGCGCGTATGTCCCCACAGCGCCTGACAACTTCCCATAGCTGGCGATTTCCTTAGCCCTCTGCAATCTTTCTTCCGCCCGCCTAAATTCCTCTAGCATAAGAGCGAATTTCCAGCCCAGCGTAATCGGTTCCGCGTGCACGCCGTGGGTCCTCCCCATCATCGGGGTATATTTATATTGTTTCGCCTTTTCCGCGATTACTTCATTTAGTTTCTTTACGTCCTCCAGCAGTATATTTACCGCGTCCACCATCAAAACAGAAAGCGCGGTATCAACGACATCACTTGAGGTAAGTCCCATGTGGATAAACCGTCCGCTTGGACCCACTATTTCCTGAACAGATGTAACAAACGCGATAACATCATGATGGACTTTCGCCTCTATTTCATTTATTCGGGCGATATTGAAGTCGGATTTTTCCTTAATAATTTTCAGGTCTTCGGCGGGAACCCTGCCCATTTTTTGAAGCGCTTCACAGGCAAGAATCTCGATTTTTAGCCAAACACTAAATCTATTTTGGTCGGACCAAACAGCACCCATTTTCGGTAAAGTATATCTTTCTATCATAACCCTAACACCTTCCTTATTCTTGCCAAGAGGTCCTTGTCGCTAAAAGGCTTTTTAATATAATCTTTAGCGCCCTCCGCTTCGAACAATTCCTGCATCCCTCTCTTAGCCGTCATCACAACCACAGGAATATTACGAGTACTTTCCTTCTTTTTCAGTTCCTGAAAAGCGGTATAGCCGTCCATCGCGGGCATTAAAACATCAAGCAGTATCAGATCCGGTTTATCCGCGTCAATCTTTTCAATCGCTTCTCTTCCGTTAGACGCAATTGAAACACCAAACCCATCCGATTCCAGACGCATTTTCACCATATTCACCAAGTCGGCTTCATCATCAACAATCAGTATTTTCTTCTTGTTCATAACGCCTCGCTCTTGGACAAACCCCGTCCCGTTATAATTTACAAAAGCTCGTATATTATAATTCATATTCCCTTGCAATACCATAGAATTTTGGCTAAAATGAGCAAAATATTAATTTTGATTTTTATTTTTTATGATCTCTCAACTAACTATCCAAAACTTCGGCTTAATAGACAAGCTGACCATAGATTTCGGCAGACAACTAAATATTTTAACTGGCGAAACAGGCGCCGGAAAATCCATCATAATTGACGCACTCCGCTTCGCTTTAGGCGAGCGAATCGATTCCACTCATATCCGCGACACAGGGCTTTCATGCTCTGTGGAAGCGGTTTTTGATATTAACAGCAAAGAACTGCGCCAAAACGTCCTCCTCGCAGAATACTTCACGGACGGCGACTCAACACTTATAGTCAACAGGTCTTATCTTCCAGATGGCAAAAACAAAATAAAAATTAACGGTTCTTCTGTCACCGTATCCCAGTTAAAAGAAATCGGCAACCACCTCGTGGACTTTCACGGCGCCAACGATCATCAGATGTTGTTGTCGAGGGATTCGCATATCGGCATTTTGGATAGATTGTGCTCGATAGACGAGATTAAAGACAATTACTCCGGACACTATAGGGCATACCTGGACACACTAAAAAAGATTGAAGAGATAAAAACTGGCACTCAATCAAGAGACCGAGAATTGGACCTTTTGACACATCAGATTAAAGAACTCGAGGAGGTCCCCCTCAATAAAGAGGACTACGAAGATATCTCGCAAAAGCAAACACGCCTTCACAACTCCGAGAAGTTGTACGAACACGCCAACAATCTTATGCAGATATTGGAAGACGAAAAGGCCGGGATAAATACCGCTATCGGTAATGCCCTTATCACTATGCGCTCCCTTGGCAGTATAGACCAAAATACGGCCGAATTGTCCGACAAACTAGCCGGCATTCAGGCCAACACTCACGAATTATTAAGGGACCTTCGAATATATATCGACAACCTCTCGTTTGACCCGGATGAGGCAAAAGACATAAATAGAAAATATGACGGTTACTATGACATTTTGCGAAAATATGGCCCTTCTATCGAAGACGCGAGGGATTTCTATTTAAAAACCAAGGGACGATATGATTTTCTAAATAACCTCGAACACAATGACGAGGAACTCAAAGAAAAACTTGCGGCAATTATCAAAGACTTGGGTCGTGAAGCGCAAAAAATCACCGCGGAACGCAAAAAAATATCCGCCGCCCTTAAAAAAACAATTGAGGGCGAGCTTAAAGAACTCGGAATGCCCCACATACAATTTGAGTGCCGTGTCGAAAAAACAGAATTTAACACAGACGGTCAGGATTCGGTAACATTCTTTATTAGCCCTAACGCGGGTGAAGGTCTAAAACCGTTATCAGAAATAGTATCCTCCGGAGAAGCCGCCCGCGTCATGCTGGCGTTAAAAAAGGCATTAGTGAAGGTTGATCCGATCCCAGTACTAATCTTTGACGAAATAGACGCGCAGATCGGAGGAAGGCTTGGCACCATAACCGGCCAAAAATTACGTGATCTTTCAAAAAACAGGCAGGTAATTCTTATTACTCACCTGCCACAGATAGCTTCCTTCGCGGACCTACATTTTAAAATTACTAAAAAAGTTGAAAATAACCGCACCAGCACGGCAATTGAACTATTAACGAAAGACACAAGAATAAAGGAATTAGCCAAAATGATGAGCGGTGAAAAAGAAAGCGCCATATCAGTAGCCCACGCGAACGACATGTTGCAGAAGGCGCAAGTAATTTAATTGTTTTATTTGCTTATATATTCGTTTTTTGTTAGAATTCCAATACGATATAAAATAACCAGTACCGAAATATGACGGAGTAAAACATGGTCCAAAAATTTGAGATGCTTCAAAAGCAGACGCAAAAATTGATCCTCTCACCGCAAATGCAACAGGCGATTTACATGCTACAAATGCCTTTAATGGAGCTTCAAACATTAATACAACAAGAATTAACGCTCAATCCCGTGTTGGAAGAAAATTTAACCGCGGAAACCCCGTCTTCAGAAACAAAGGACACGAATACTCCGGAAGAATCAAAAAAGGAAGAATCTCTTGATTTTAAAGAAGAATTCTCAAATCTCGAAAAACTTGATGATGAATGGCGCGAATACTTCGCCCAAAGCGGTTCATTTAAAAAATTCACACAGCAAGACGAAGAGAAGCGCCGATTCATGATGGAATCTGTGACTACTTCCCAAACTCTACAGGACCACCTAATGTGGCAACTGGGGTTAATAGTTACGGATCCGCTCAAACGCGAGTTAGGAGAAGTTATTATTGGCAATATTGACGACAACGGCTACTTAAGGTCCTCGACTGAAGATTTGGTTCAGACCACAAGTAAAACAACCGAAGAGGTCGAGGAAGTAATAGCGTTAATCCAAACCTTTAATCCCGTAGGTGTAGGAGCAAGAGATATTAAAGAGTGCCTTCTCATTCAGCTCGACCGCCTCGGTAAATCTAACACTCTTGCATCAAAGATTATTGAAAATCACTTGGATCTAGTGGGAGACCACAAATACAAACAAATTGCCGAATTATTACAAGCCAGTGAAGAAGAAGTTATAAACGCAGTAGATATTATCGTCACTCTTGACCCTAAACCTGGGTTAATGTTTGGAGCAGAAAACACTCAATACGTGGTACCTGATGTTTACGTGGAAAAAACTGAAAACGGCTATACCATAACGCTAAATGACGAGAGGGTTCCGCATTTATATATAAGCAATCTGTATCGCACGCTAATGCACAAAAAAGACACGCCTAAAGAAACCATAAATTACATACGCGAAAAAATAAAATCCGGAAGTTGGCTTATACGAAATATTCAACAAAGGCAAAAAACAATATACCGTATAGCCGATGAAATAATACGTGTTCAACAACAGTTTTTCGAGGAAGGTCCGGTTTCCTTAAAGCCGCTGACCATGCAGGATGTAGCCAGCGCGATCAGTCTTCATGAGTCTACCGTAAGCCGCGCCATAGCTGGCAAATTCATGCAGTCGCCACAGGGAACATTTCAGTTTAAATACTTTTTCTCATCAGGTATCACCACTGAGGCGGGTGAATCTATTTCCGTTGCCAATCTGAAAAACCAAATTGCTGACATGATAAAAGAAGAGGACCCTAAAAACCCGTTCAGTGATCAGGAAATTTTAGATAAACTGGCCGCCATAGGAATAAAACTCGCCAGAAGAACAATAGCCAAATATAGAAATGACCTCGGAATAGCCGCCTCAAGTGTGAGAAGAAAGGTTTAACAGATTTTTTTACTCGGTGTACAATTCAACGTAAAGCGAACATCTATACTCACCCGCCGGCAAGTGCACATAGGCCGATGATTCAGCAACGCCGTCGTGGTCTGCGTCATAATATACGGTATTCCAATATTTTCCGGCTATAAAAACATATATATCCCAGTCATCATCCGTCTCTCCGTCACCGTCTTTATCTATAGAATCTTCATCAGTTAGAACAAAAGTACCCGAAAGTTCCGTTCCAGGATGCGTTGACATAGTCCCCCAAACATCACTTATTCCCCACGCCAAAAGATCATAATTCACTACAGTATCGGACCCTTCCATCCATGTGACCCCCGTATCATTATAGCCAGCATCACTTTTATCACCTAAGTATGCCCAATTACCATTAGAACTATAATCTTTATACCATTCGGTTGTAATGTTAGTATCCGCGTATGTGCTCGGATCTACAGTAGGCGCCGCCAGACTGGAAGCAGTAAAGCTTGCCGGCGAGTCATAAACCTGCCATGCTAAATTTACTCTATATGCGGGGTTATCAGTTATTCCTGTTATTGTACTGCCGCTTGTCGTGACAAATACTGCACCACCGTAATAATTCAAAGTGCCAGTGGCATCAGTATATGGCACCACCCTGTCCGTAGGATCTGACGGATTCGTGATATCAGCATAATTGTTGGAGATAATTCTAAGTCCCCAATAATTCCAGTCGTGATACTCAAATTCGACATGTAAGTATTGATCACCGACAACCCACGGATTGTCCGCTGTCGATGTTGTTGCACCGGTAAAAGTCAGGTTTGACCCAAACACTATTGCACCAGAACGGCTAACAAGCTCTACAGACAATGAGGAATCATCCACAGTAGCGGCAAAGGCACTACCGCTAAAAATACTTACAACGCAGATGATGAACGCTACAACTATCTTTTTCATTATTTATCCCATCGCCTTTGTCGAAGTCTTCTCAACTGAGGCTAATATACTTTTAAAATTAAAAGCTTTGACAACGTTATTTATCATACTGAATATTTTGTCCACAAAGGACCGCAGAAAACTCTCGCCCTTCTGTGTTTCCTGGGGTTGAGTCGTTTTCAGCGATTGCGCTATCTGAACAGGTAATGCAACCTGTGTAGGCTGTACTGTTTTACTTGGCTTCAATGCTTCCTGCATCTCTGACCTCGTAATCATCTTTGGTTCTGCCTGTGAGACATTCGGCATGTCTGACTCACCACTGCTCATAGCCTGTCTAAACTGTTCCAGAGGTGTTGCCTCGCTCGCAGATGAAGCATACGCTTCCTGAGGTGTCATACCCTGCGTTTCTCCACTTGCTAGCCCAGGCTGTCCCGAAGAACCCGCATCAGACACACCGCTTCTGTCACGTCCATAACTCCTAGCGTGATCGGAGCTTCCATTTCCACTTCCTGATGATGAGGAATCTGAATCCACGGCCGAATCGTTACCAGTATCCGGTGTAGCTT
>Ga0233425_10008451_pt1 | contig 13667 bp, 12 predicted proteins | sample Watercolumn_Towu_2_FD_181712 | JGI IMG/M metagenome (GOLD analysis project Ga0233425, IMG submission 181712) | Freshwater microbial communities from Lake Towuti, South Sulawesi, Indonesia - Watercolumn_Towuti2014_140_MG | ecosystem: Environmental > Aquatic > Freshwater > Lake | place...
CGATCAACATCCCGTTCTCGCCAACTGATCAAAACCAGTCGGCCGACTAAATCCCCGGGATGAAGGGGTCCTTTTTGCACGCCGATCACCCCACGAAGGGGGTGCCTATTGCACGCTGATCCTCACTAATGTCATTTTCGATCTCAACGGTGACGGTCTCGTAAACGGGGCGGACAAGGATCTCGATATCCCACGTCTCGCTCCTTTCACGGCAAATATCGGCCTTTCTGTGGAAAGAGATCTGCCAGCAGTTGGGACGACAACGCTCCGGGTGGGGTATTCGCATCGCGACAGCTCGGCTTATACCGATAACAATCGCGGTCAACTCAATGCTGCCGACCGGATCGATGCGAGCTTGGCCTTCCACGTTCTCGATGACAGGGGGACCATTACAATATTCGGTCAAAACCTCACAAACGACGTCCAGATCGGCGGGGATACCCAGTTGCCGGCACGGCTCGGACCTGTCCCCCTGGGTGGCACATTCTCGCCGCTCTCAAAAGGGCGCGTGTTTGGTGTTGAGCTTCGCTTCTCGAACTAAGTGACAGGATGGAATCTTGGGCCGGCATTTTGCCGGCCCATGCCAATTTAAAATCAGACTCAGGATGGTTGAAAATGCCCCCTCAAATCGGAACCGGCAATCTTGCCATCTACATCAGGGACTGCTGCACGGAATTTTCCGGGCGCGTGGCGTTCGTTGAGGGGGATCGCGAACTTAGCTATGAAGCCCTGTGGTTGAAAGCCGGAGCGCTCGCGAGTTTCTTGCGCCAGCAATGCTCAGTAAACCTGGGCGACCGGGTCGCCGTTATGCTGCCTAACATCATGGCTTTTCCGATCGCCGTTGCGGGGATCGTGCGTGCGGGCGCAGTCCAGGTGAATATCAATCCCTATTATACCGCGCATGAGTTGAAGCATCTGCTAAATGATTCCGAGGCCGACGTTATCATCACAACGTCGCTTTCCCTGCCTGCGATCAGAGGGGCCGATGTCCGTTCGATACGATCGGTCATCTTGGTCGACAATTTGCATGAAGAAGACTTGCTCTCTCTACCAGCTATCTGGCAGGTCGCCGATTTCGAAGATGCCCTCGGCTCCAAGTTCCCGGCGCCGGATATCGTCGATCATCTGGGGAAGGAGGATTTGGCGTTCCTTCAATATACGGGAGGGACAACTGGGCTGCCCAAAGGGGCGATGCTTAGCCACGGCAACATCATGGCGAATGTTCGGCAGTTTCAAGCGATTTGGGGTGAGGAGGATAACGTCAGGCAGATCAACGTCCTGACAGCCATTCCACTTTACCATATATTTGCGCTGACCGTGAACATGATGTGCATGCTTTCGCTCGGAGCGAAGAATGTCCTCATTCCCAATCCGCGCGATCTGAGGGAGATCTCTGCGCTCTGGCAACGTCACAAGATCAACTTTGTGACTGGGGTAAACACGTTGTTCAAGGCGCTTGCTGCGGAGCCATCCTTTGCGGAGTTGGACTTTGACCCCAAGCTGCTGGCGATGGGCGGCGGCGCGCCGGTGCAGGAGGTGGTCTCCTCACGTTGGAAGGCATTGACCGGCAGGCATATTCGAGAAGGCTATGGCCTCTCCGAGACATCGCCTATTCTGACTTGCACACCGTTTGCCGAGGAACGGTTTCTCGGGAGCATTGGCGAGGTGGTCCCGGGGACCGAACTGGCTATCCGCGACGAGAATGGCGCCGATATTCCAAGGGGAGAGGTTGGGGAGCTTTGCGCGCGCGGTCCCCAGGTGATGCAGGGCTATTGGCGACAACCGGCGGCGACATTGCAATTCATGACGAGCGATGGCTATTTCCGAACTGGAGACCTTGCGCGGCAAGATGAAAACGGCCGCTACTATATTGTCGACCGACAGAAGGACATGATTCTCGTGTCCGGCTTCAATGTCTATCCCAATGAGGTGGAAGCTACCGTCTCGCAACTGGCTGATGTGGTCGAGTGCGCTTGTGTCGGCGTTCCGGACCAAACCACCGGGGAAGCTGTTGTGCTGTTTGTTGTGGGCAGGACGCAAAACTTTGATGTGCAGCGCATTCGTGTGCATTGCCGAGAAAATATGGCGGCCTATAAGGTGCCACGTCATATCCATATGATCGAGGAAATGCCCAAATCGAGCGTTGGGAAGATCTTGCGACGCGAACTTCGCGAGCGGTTGATCCATGGGAAAGTTATGGAAGAAAGCTAAGTTGAATAAGTTGGATGCTGCTGAAAGCGGATTCGGTTTTGGCTAAGATCGAGTGCGATTGGCGTCAGGATCCCAGAAACTCTCGAAGCATAGCTTGTGGAAATCCTCGGTAAACTCTCTCCGAATAGAGGCTAGGTCCATTGTCTTGGAGCCTGTCGAAAGAATTCTCACAAGTTTGCCGACGAACAATGCAAAGCCAAGTATGCCGGTAACGGGGGGCAAGCTTCGCTTCGCCGCAAGTTCAAAGACAGTCTGCCAACCGCGATAGATATCGCGAACGAAGCCCCAGATAGTTTGCCGGAGCTCTGGTCGCCGCGAGGCTTCGATCCAGGTCGAAAAAAACGCGAGGTTGAGCGCTGAAAATTCAGTGGCTTCGCGGATGAAAATGGTCGTCGTCACTTCGACCAGATTTTCGAAGGTCACAGCTTGACGATCTAGGCTTTGCATCACCCCGCGGTAACGCTGCTTGGAATTCTCCACGAGAAGCATGCCCGCCGAAGCAAGCAGTGCATCTGTTGTCCGGAAATGATATGCGGGCGCCGTTGCTGTCAGGCCGGCTTTCTCCGCGACTGTTCTGAAGCTGACCTCTGCCGCGCCTTCTGATATCAGAAGGTCGATTGCAGCTCCGAGGATCAGATTACGGGTACGCTGCGCCTTGTTCGTCGCCGCTGGAGGCTTCGAGGGAGCGGAACATGTCGAGGGGGGCCAAAGGTCCGTGGGTTGGCCTTCGTGGTTCAGGACCTGGTCGACTTGCTCCTGATCCAGTCGCAGTGCCGTGACAAAAAACAGCAGTCCCATGACCAGATCGATCCCGGAACGAGCTATGCGGTGAGGATTGGGCTCTCCAGTAGCCTCAGCGATGTCAGACCATAATTTTGAAATGCTGACGTTCCAGGCTTGGGCGAGAGAAAGGCTTTCCTCACGGCGCACGGCGTCGAGGGAGATTTCCGCCCAGGCAAGCGTGAGCGTCCGATCTCTGTCTGTTGCATTTCCAACGAGCCGATAGGCGAAGTCACGAAAGCTGGGGGGCGCGCCCGATCTAAAGCGGGATGCTGCGCGTGCGAATGCGTCTGTATAGCGTTCCAGGATCGCTGAGGATGCGGCGGCCACGAGGCCAAATTTGCTGGGATAATAATAGTTGACAAGCGCAAGGCTAACTTTGGCACGCGAGGCAACCTGGCGGTAGCTAAGACCGGCGAGGCCCCTGTCGGCCATGACCGTCACAGTTGCGCGAATGATGCGGGCGCGCGCGTCGCGATCAGATTCATCGGCGCCGGATACCACGCGCTCGCCAAGGGCGGAGACTTGTCTGGCCTTGTTGTAATTCATTCTCTCTCTCCTAGCACGGCGGTTCGATTGAGCAACACAACCCACAGCATGTCGATTTGCCTTGACGTGAAACTGCATATCTGATTTTTGAGTGATCGTACAGGACGAGAGCCAAGGCAGTTTTCTGCGTGATTCTCCTGCAAGTGCCGAACCAGGTCTTGCTGATGTGGGCAGCGAAGGGCTGCGAGTTCGACGACTCGTACAGGGCTTGGGCCTTGGAAGGAGTAAATGGTGTCGCTTTTTGATCTTGCCGGCAAAGTAGCGCGTGAGACGGGGGCGTCGCGTGGGATCGACAGGGCTGTCGTGGAAGCGTTGGCAGAGGCTGGCGCTCGGGTGGCGGTTTCGAGCGGGACGCAGGCGGCATGCGAAGAAGTAGTCGCGACGATCAATGTGGTTTCGTTGATCGGGGCCATGATCGGGGCCGACAAGATCAGCGCCTATAACATGTCGAAGGCCGCAGACCTTCAGCCTGTCCGCAACCTCGCTGTCGAACCGGGGGATTCCAATATCCGTGTTAACGCGATTACTCCGGGGGGCATTCGTACTGATTTCGCCAAACCACTTTGGGAAGATCCGGCTGCCGAGTTCAGGCTTTGCGAAGCACTGCCCCTCGGCAGGATCGGTGAGCCGACCGGTATCGGCGGTGCTGCCTTTTTTCTCGCGTCTCAGGCAGCACCTTACATCACAGGTCAATCAATCATCATTGATGGCGAGGCAACGGTTATTCCGGATCGGATCTGCGAACTGGGCAGGTTCGGGCAGAAGTCGGGTAAAGGATTCTACCTTTATCCCGATGGCCGCACGGCGCAGGTTGACCCGGAAATAGAACAGCTCATTGTAGGTTACTCTGATGAATTCGGCATTGAGCGGCGCGAAATCAGCGACGAAGAAATTATAAGCCGCTGCCTCCTTGCAATGATCAACGAAGGTGCAAAAATCCTTGAGGAGGGTATCGCCTATCGTCCGATCGATATCGATATGACCTATTTGCTCGGATATGGGTTCGCACGTGAACGCGGAGGGCCGATGTTCCAGGCTGACCAAATTGGTCTGCCGTCGGTGTTTGAGCAACTCAACGCTCTTGCGCAAGGCCGCAACGGCTGGGCCTGGACGCCGTCCCCGTTGATCGGGCGATTGGCTGCCGGTGGCGAAAGCTTTGAATCTCTTAATCAGTAATTTCCTAAATTCTGCGGAGAATTCCATGACCAATGTCTATCTTGTATCGGCTGCGCGAACGGCGATTGGGTCTTTTGGCGGCGCGTTGAAGGACCAGCAACCCGGTGAACTCGGAGCAATTCCGATCCGCGCCACTATTGAGCGGAGCGGCTTGGCGCCCGAGTTGGTCGGACACGTCGTAATGGGCAGTGTGGTGCTTACCGAGCCGCGCGATGCTTATGTAGCTCGGATTGCTGCCATTACAGCAGGTATACCCAAGGAAGTTCCTGCATTGACGGTCAATCGGCTTTGCGGATCGGGATTGCAGGCCATTATCAGCGCTTCCCAGTCGATCATGTTGGGAGATTGCAAAGTTGCAATCGGAGGTGGCGTCGAGGTGATGAGCCGGGCGGCCTATTATTCCCCTGGCACGCGTTGGGGACAAAGAATGGGCGATACTGTAATGCTTGATGGCCTCAACGGCGCCCTGACCGATCCGTTTCACAAAATTCATATGGGCGTGACGGCGGAAAATGTGGCACGTGAATATCAGATCAGTCGCGCTGACCAGGATGCTTTGGCGCTCGAGAGTCAGCAACGGGCTGCCCGGGCGATTGCGGAAGGACGTTTTCGTGATCAGATCGTTCCGGTAGAGATCAGCTCGCGAAAGGGCTCTGTGGTCTTTGACACGGACGAGCATGTCCGCATGAACGCGCAAGCTTCGGATTTGGAAAGTCTTAAGCCTGTTTTCCAGCGCGAAAACGGAACGGTCACTGCAGGCAATGCCTCGGGTATCAACGACGGCGCGGGAGCTGTTCTCCTGGCATCGGAAGCTGCGGTCAGGGAGCATGGGCTCACGCCCCTTGCTCGCCTTGTTTCCTATGGCCATGCAGGCGTGGATCCTGCTTATATGGGGATTGGGCCAGTACCAGCGACGCGACAGGCTCTTGAACGTGCAGGTCTCTCGGTTGATGCTCTGGATGTTATTGAATCGAACGAAGCTTTTGCCGCTCAGGCGTGCGCGGTTTCGAAGGAACTCGGATTCAATTCCGAGAAGGTAAATCCCAACGGCAGTGGCATTTCCCTTGGACATCCGGTTGGGGCGACCGGCGCGATCATCACAACCAAGCTGGTTTACGAGTTGCAACGCTCCGGTGGTCGCTTTGGCCTTGCTACCATGTGCATAGGTGGCGGCCAGGGGATCGCCGCGATTTGGGAACGTATCTGAATATCTGGAAGGATTAGAAATGAAGATAATTGTGCCTGTTAAGCGGGTTATCGATTACAACGTAAAGCCGCGCGTGAAGGCGGATGGCACGGGCGTGGACCTGGCCAACGTCAAGATGAGCATGAACCCGTTCGACGAAATCGCCGTCGAGGAAGCCATTCGCCTGAAGGAAAAGGGCGCGGCGACCGAGGTCGTGGCAGTGTCGATCGGCGTCGCCAAGGCGCAGGAAGCGCTGCGCACGGCGCTGGCGATGGGCGCTGATCGCGCCATCCTGATCCAGACCGATGATGAGGTGGAACCGCTGGGCGTCGCCAAGCTGCTCGCCAAGGTGCAGGAAGAGGAAGGCGCTGGTCTGATCATCCTGGGCAAGCAGGCGATCGACGATGACAGCAACCAGACCGGCCAGATGCTCGCCGCGCTGCTGAACCTGCCGCAGGGCACCTTCGCCAGCAAGGTCGAGGTCGAGGGCGACAAGGTCAACGTCACCCGCGAAGTCGATGGCGGCTTGGAGACGGTGAAGCTCGCCACCCCGGCGATCATCACCACCGACCTGCGTCTGAACGAGCCGCGCTATGCGTCGCTGCCGAACATCATGAAGGCGAAGTCCAAGCCGCTGGCGACCAAGACGCCGGCCGACTATGGCGTCGATATCGCCGCCCGTCTGGAGACGCTCAAGGTCTCCGAACCGCCCAAGCGCTCGGCTGGCATCAAGGTTGCCGATGTCGATGAACTGGTGGCCAAGCTCAAGGCTCTGGGAGTTGCAGCATGACGAAGACGCTCGTTTGGGTTGAACATGAGGGCGGCGCCGTCAAGGACGCGACCCTTTCCGCCGTGACCGCCGCCGCCAAGCTGGGCGAAGTCCATCTGCTGGTCGCTGGCCAGGGCGTCGACGGCGTTTCCGCTGAAGCCGCCAAGATCGCCGGCGTCGGCAAGGTCCATGTCGCCGACGACGCGGCCTTTGGCCATGCGCTGCCGGAGAATGTCGCGCCGCTGATCGTCGAACTGATGGGCCATCATGACGCGTTCGTCGCGCCGGCCACCAGCAACGGCAAAAATATCGCGCCGCGCGTCGCCGCCCTGCTGGACGTCATGCAGATCAGTGACATCCTTTCGGTCGAGAGCGAAGACACCTTCACCCGTCCGATCTATGCCGGCAACGCGATTGCCACGGTCAAGTCGAAGGATGCCAAGAAGGTCATCACCGTTCGCGGCACGGCCTTTGAAAAGGCAGCCAAGGAAGGCGGCAATGGCGCGGTGGAAGCCGTGGCCTCGACCGGCGACAAGGGTATCTCCTCCTTCGTCGGCGCCGAGATCGCTAAGCTGGAACGGCCCGAACTGACCAGCGCCAAGATCATCGTGTCGGGTGGCCGTGCGCTCAAGGATGGTCCGACCTTCGAGGAATATATCATGCCGCTGGCCGACAAGCTCGGCGCGGCCGTTGGTGCCTCGCGCGCTGCGGTCGATGCGGGCTATGTCCCCAACGACTATCAGGTCGGCCAGACCGGCAAGATCGTCGCGCCGGAAGTCTATATCGCCGTCGGCATCTCCGGCGCGATCCAGCATCTGGCCGGCATGAAGGACAGCAAGACCATCATCGCCATCAACAAGGACGAGGATGCGCCGATCTTCCAGGTGGCCGACATCGGCCTGGTCGGTGATCTGTTCAAGGTGGTGCCGGAACTGATAGGCAAATTGTGACACAACGCCGGTCGTAGATCTCTTATACGCTAAAGGAACGTATCGTGACATTTCGTCCTCCAGTTGCCGAGCAGCGCTTCGTACTTGATCACGTCGTGCGGCTGGCAGAAATTACCTCGCAGGACCAGTTCGCCGCTGCAGAGTCTGACATGGTCGACGCCATTCTCGACGGCGCCGCGTCCCTGGCGGCTAATGAGTGGGCGCCGCTCAACCGTGTCGGTGACACCAATCCGCCTCGGTGGAACGACACTGTCGTAACAATGCCGCCCGGCTTTCGCGAGGCTTACCGGACATATGTCGAGGGCGGATGGGGCACTATTGCGGCCCCCTCCGCATTCGAAGGACAGGGCCTGCCCAGTACGCTCGCCTTCGGCGTTGCCGAAAGCCTGGGGGCGGCAAATCTTGGATTTAGTCTTGGGCCGATGCTCACACAAGGGGCGATCGAAGCCCTCGTGAAGCATGGCTCCCCCGAGCTCCAGGCTGCCTATCTTCCCAAGCTGGTCACGGGAGAGTGGACCGGGACGATGAACCTCACCGAGCCCAATGCGGGTTCGGATGTGGGGGCCCTTCGCTCGAGCGCAACGCCTGCCGGAGATGGCAGCTGGCGGGTAAAGGGAAACAAGATCTTCATTACCTTCGGCGAGCATGATCTTGCAGAGAATATCATTCACTTGGTGCTTGCCAGAACACCCGATGCGCCGGCGGGCACGCGGGGGATATCCCTTTTCCTGGTTCCTAAATTTCTGCCCGACGGAAGCAGGAATGATGTCCATTGCGCCTCCATTGAGCACAAGCTTGGCATTCACGCCTCTCCCACCTGCGTTATGTCTTTTGGGGACAATGATGATTGTCGCGGATGGCTGATCGGGCCAGAATTTGGCGGAATGCGCGCAATGTTCACGATGATGAACAATGCACGCCTCAATGTTGGCCTTCAAGGTGTCCAGATTGCCGAACGAGCAACCCAACAGGCCGTCGCTTATGCGCTCGAGCGAGTTCAGTCGCCCAGGGCGAGCAACCCCGAGGGCGGACCGGTTGCCATCATCGAGCATCCCGACGTGCGAAGGATGATTTTGCGTATGAAGGCGCAGACCCAGGCCATTCGTTCCCTTGTATATGCCGCGGCGGGCGAACTTGATCGTGCCCATCTTGGCATCGAAGGGGCAAAGCAGAGGCTGGATCTGCTCACGCCTCTTGCCAAGGCACATGGTACAGACGTCGGCTGTGAGGTGGCAAGCTTGGGTGTGCAGGTCCACGGGGGCATGGGTTTCATTGAGGAAACCGGTGCCGCGCAGCACTATCGAGATGTTCGCATAACCCCGATCTATGAGGGGACTAATGGCATCCAGGCCGCGGATCTGGTAGGCCGCAAACTCGTTGGAGACGAAGGCGCGCAAATGCATGCGCTCATTGCGGATGTCCGGTCGGAAACGAAGAATGCCGGATTGCTCGCTTTGACCGACCAGATTTCTACCTTGACCGGTGTGCTGGTCAAGGCGTCGACCGACGACAGGTTGGCAGCGAGCGCGCCTTATCTGACGATGGTGTCAGTGATGACCTGCGGGTGGTTGCTGGAACGTCAGGGAACGGCGGCTGCAGGTCTGCTTGCAAACGGGGAGGGCGATTCTGCATTTCTCAAGGCAAAACTCGCGACCGTAAACTGGTATCTTGCGCACATTGTCCCCGAGGCGAGTGGCCTTGCTGCATCTGTCGCCGAAGGTGGCAAGGGTCTTTATGATCTCACTGCGGAAGAACTGGCTGCCTGAACTGGTCCGTCCATTTTTGTCAGGACGATCGGCAATGTTGTGGATGGGGACTTCCTTGCGGGAGTCCCCTATGACATGCCGTTGCGGTCGGTTGATGGCCACCTTCGATCATCCACGCGGCTACAAAGGCGGAGGGAGAGATGCTGAAACTTGAGCAACTGCGCTGTTTTGTCGTGGCGGTCGATAAAGGCAGCCTGGTGGAAGCGTCGCGCGTGCTCAACATGTCTCCGTCCGCAGTCGCCTATAACGTCGAAACGCTCGAGAAGCTGCTTGACACGGCTCTTTTAATTCGTCGTCCGGCGTCGGGGGTGTCGGTTACCATTGATGGCGCGAGATTGCTGGAGCGCGCGCGCCCGTTCGTCCAGGAAGCCATTGAAATGGAGCAGCTATTTCCTGCCCGCGGACGTAGCCTCGAAGGCGAACTGGTCATCGGATGTCAAGAAGGATTGAGCTGGTCTCTTATTCCATTGGCCGTCGAACGTCTGAAACGCAAGCATCCGCATCTGGCCGTAACTCAGAAGACTGTGTTCATGGAAGAAGGGAATAACCCTATCACAAACGCGGCCGTTGATCTGCTTGTTACCTTTGTTCTCGAAACGACAGATGATGCGGCAATAGATACAGAAGTCCTTTGTAAGCCAAAACCTTATGCCTTAATGCGAGCCGCTCATCCGCTTGCCGAGCTTGGTCGCAGTATTTCGATGGAGGAGCTTGCTCAATTTCCTCAATTATTCATCCAGGACGGTCCCGCCCTGGAACTTTTTAGAGCAATGTTTCAAGATAAAGGCCTGTCGCCGCCCTATAGCGTTGGCAGTAATACGAGCGCCGGGGCGCAGGCTGTAGTTGGCCGGTGCGATAGCGTTTATTTGCGATACGTCAAATCAGCGCAGAATATTTCTCCGCTCGGTGATGCTCTCGCATTCGTTCCTGTGTCTGATATTGAACGCGGGGCCTACCTCGTGGCCTCCTGCGCCAGGCGCAAATATGGCGGCCGTCAGGCCAAGATCGAGAGCTTTATTTTCGAATGCCGTGCTCTATTCGACGACGGCACGATGCGCGATCATTTGATCTACTGAACGACCTTGCGGCCTTCAACATTGCAAGATGACCCGATCTGGCTGCAGTCCTGCATCCAGCGTCGCTCGGTGGAAAAGGCGCATTGCAGTCAGATCGTAAAGTAAGCGTGGCCTGAGTACCGCAGCTATGCGGCTTGGGCGACGTCTTGCTCGCTCGGATGCCAGTTCCACGGCATGAGTTCGTCCCAACGAGTAGCGGGCCAGTCGCCAGCGATTCTCTCGATGACATCGGCGATGTAGGCCTGCGGTTCGATGCCGTTGAGCTTGGCGGTCTCGATGACGGAATAGATGGCCGCAGCCCGTTCGCCGCCAGCCTTCGATCCGGCAAAGATCCAGTTCTTGCGGCCGATCGCCACGGGGCGGATCGCGCGCTCGGCGATGTTGTTGTCGATCTCGGCAACGCCCTCGTCGATGTAGCGGGTGAGCGCATCCCAGCGCTTGCGGCCATAGCTGAGCGCCTTGGCCATGTTGGATTTGGGCGACAGGCGGCGCAGCGCATCGTCGATGATCGAGCGTAACTCATTCACCTGAGGCCTGCTTCTGTCCTGCCGATACCGGCGGCGCTGGTCAGGCGGCTGCCCGCGTATCTCTTCCTCGATCCGGTAGAGAGCGGCGATCCGATCCAGCAGGTTGTTCGTCAACGGCGTCGGGCTGGTGGCGTGGTTCTCGAATATCTTGCGCCGGAAATGCGCCCAGCAGGCGACCTCCCGAATGCGGTTGCCCCTGTAGAGCTTATCGAAGCCTGCATAGGCATCAGCCTGTAGCAGCCCGGTAAAGTCCTTGAGCTCGCCTTGCGGGTGGACGCCGCTGCGGTCAGGGGTGAAGCGATACCACGCCAGCACGGGCGTGGATGCGCCAGCGGCACGATCATCGACGACATAGGCCCAGAGCCTTGCCTGCACCGTCTTGCCCTTGCCGGGCATCAGCATCGGCACGGGCGTGTCATCGACATGGATCTTGCCGGCCTTGATCCCTTCTTCCCGGATGCGATTGACGATCGGGTCGAGCAGATGTGCGGCCTGTGCTGCCCAGCCTGCCAGCGTCGATCGGTCGATATCGAGGCCCTGTGCCGCCATCATCTCGGCCTGGCGATAGAGGGGAAGATGATGATCGAACTTGGCGACGATGACATGGGCGAGTGTGGCGAAGCTGGCCTTGCCCCGGGCAATCGCCTTTACGGGTGCCGGGGCTTGCACGATCTGCTCGCAGGATCGGCAGCTATATTTAGGACGGACAGTGCGGATGACGCGCCATTGCACCGGCGCGACATCGAGCATCTCGTCGCTGTCCTGCCCGAGCGGACGCAGGGCGCCTCCGCAGGAAGGACAGGTGCAGATGCCTGCTTCCGGCTCAATCCGGCGTTCGGCCCGCGGCAGATGCGCCGGCAAGGCACGGATCGGCGCCGGTCGTTCCCTCTGACCCGCCTGGACCTTGCGGATGTCGGCAAGCTCGGCTTCGCCTTCTAACTCCTCAAGGGTGAGTTCGAGTTGTTCGATCTGGAGGGACAGCTTCTCCGAAGACTGACCAAAGGTGAGCCGCCGGAGCTGGGCCAGTTGGAAACGCAAGGTATCGATCAGCGTGTCGCGGGCCGCCAGAGCTGCCTCCAGCTCGGCGATGCGGGCGTCCTTATCGACGGGGGAAGAGCTTCGATCCGACACCTCGGAATGGTATCAAAGCGGCACCATCGATGCCAGATAAACCCACAGGAATCCGTACTTTTTAGCCCGCCAGCAGCGGCGCGGCTGTCCGCTCCGGGCGTCGCCAGTCAATGCCTTCAAGCAGCATCGAAAGTTGTGCCGAGGTCAGGCCGACCTTGCCCGTCTTCGTCACCGGCCAGACAAACCGGCCACGGTCCATCCGCTTGGAAAACAGGCATAGGCCCTGGCCATCATACCAGAGCAACTTCACCAGATCGCCACGCTTGCCCCGGAAGGCAAATAGCGCACCAGAATGCGGGCTCTGTTCCAGCACCTGCTGGGTCAGCACTGCCAGACCGTCAAAGCCCTTGCGCATGTCGGTCGCGCCGCAGGCCAAATAGATCCGGGTGGAAGGTGGCAGCGGTATCATCGCGTGAGAACGGCAATGACCCGTGCCAAGGCCTCGGCATCGACACCGGCGTCCACGGTCAGCTTCACGCCCGAGGGCAGTTCGATCCCGATATGACCGCCGCGCGCCGGTAACGCCGGAACCGGGGTTGAGAGCTCGACCTCCGCGAAAGTGGGCAATGCTGCTGGTCTGGCATCACCAAGTTCGCCCGACATTGCCTGCCGTCGCCAGGTATAGATCGACCCGCTGCCGATCGCGTGCCGCTTGCAGGCATCGCCAACCGAACCCTCGGGGCCAAAGGCATCGCGCAGGATCGCCAGCTTCTGCTCCACTGTCCACCGGCGCCGACCCGCAACGATCTCGATCCGAGTGCTCATACGACCGCTCGTATGAGCACTCATATGAGCGCTCGCTGGTCCACCTTCGATCTCGTTATCCATCGCCGCTCCCTATCCGAGCGGCAATCAGCCCTTCATCCCCCAACCGCGCAAGGCGGCCTCGGCGCCACGGTTAGCCCTGAACGATTGACAGTTATCAAGCCACAGCGCGAAATTCTCTAATGTCCGAAATAGGCGCTTAGTTGCCAGCCGCGTCAGCCTGAACGAACGTCTGCTCCCGGGAAATTAACGCGATCACTCGAATGGCCGAGATTGGGGCGCAAAGCTGACATTATTCGAACGTCGCATCGAGCACGGTGCGGAGCGGGCGAGTAGATATCCCGTGGATAACCTGAAAAGTTCTCGGGGAAGGGGGTATTGATGGGGGTATTAACGGTGAGAGGTTGAGAATATCAAAGCAATTACAAAGAGATAAGTCATCCGTTCTTGTCCCTCCTCCGCTACCATCCGGCATGAATGCAGAACGCAATTAGCATGGGATGATAAGGTCAGCCATCGATCTCGTCAGCCAAACTGGCGTCCGTGGACTTCCGCTTGCGTCCATTTTTTTTGGGGGCACGTTTGGGGGCGTTATTGCAAAAAGATTCTAGGATAATCTTTATAAACAAAGAGTTGCACTCACTATGCGAATCCCACCCTCAAGGCCAGGCCGGCGCCTGCCCAGCCCGATCCTGCCCACATGCAGGGCATGGCTCACGGTAAGGAGCAGATGCACGGCCAGATGATGCAGGGCCATCGAATGGCGATGCGGGATTCGCAG
>Ga0233425_10008452_pt1 | contig 13666 bp, 9 predicted proteins | sample Watercolumn_Towu_2_FD_181712 | JGI IMG/M metagenome (GOLD analysis project Ga0233425, IMG submission 181712) | Freshwater microbial communities from Lake Towuti, South Sulawesi, Indonesia - Watercolumn_Towuti2014_140_MG | ecosystem: Environmental > Aquatic > Freshwater > Lake | place: Indonesia...
ACTTGTGCGGTCGGCGACACGGTAGCCTCCTGTATGGTAGCCTGGATTGGGTTCGTGACCATCTATTCTACCACACAGGAATTTCCAAACGGACTCTCAGAGGAAGAGAGGCGACCTGAACGTCCCGCAACTCTCGGTGAGGCCACGGACAGATGACGACTCATGCGTCTTCAAGCCAGACGCGCTTTTGCCGTCAGTCTGAGCTATCGTCCGGCATTGACTGGTTTCCGTCGTGTATATGGCACATGCAGCAGACTGACGGCTTTCCGCTTTGCTCGTTCCCCGCGGCGATCATAGCGCGCGGTGGTGGTCACCTGGGCGTGGCCGGCCAGCTTCTGGACGGTGGCGATGTCGGCGCCCTTGTCCAGCAGGTCGCTGATGAACGTGCGCCGCAGGTCGTGGGGCGAGAAGTCGGCGAGCTTGGCGGCCGCGCCGCGCTTGGCCAGCAGGTCATAGATCGCCTGGCTGGTCAGCCGCCGGTCGAGCGCCAGCACGCCGCCCTTGTTGATCGGCACAAACAACGGGCCAGGGGCAGCCCCGCGCACGATCAGCCAGTCCTGCAAAGCGTTCAGCGCCCCGCCTGCGACGGGCAGGTTTCGTTCCTTGTTGCCTTTGCCGTGGCGCACAGTCAGCTTGCCCCAGTGTTCGCCGTCATCCTCGGTGATGCTCATGTCGGCCAGGTCAAGCCCGACCAACTCGGCGCGCCGCGGCCCGCACGCGTAGAGCAGGGCGATCACCGCCGCGTCGCGGTAGCCGGCTGGCGTTGGGTCGGCCAGGCAAGTATCTAATAGTGCCAGGATCTCGCCGGCCGCCAGCGCGCGGCCCGCTGGTTCCTCCTGACTGCCCTTGATGGACTTGACCGCGGCCGCCGCGTGGAAATCTTCTGCCGTCATCTGGTTAAGCTGCCAAGCCGCGCGCAGCACGCCCCGGACAGCTGACAGGATCTTGTTGGCGCCTGCGACGGTGTAGCGCTGGCCCAAGACGGCCTGAAGTGCGGCGGTGTGTTGGAAGCGCAGCGTACCCCAGGGCAGATCCTCAAGATCGAGCGCACCCTTGGTCAGGATATCGGCGCTCACGGCCAGAGCCTGACGCATGGTGCGTTTGGCCGCCGGGCTGCCCAGGCTGGCCAGGTAGACCCGGGCCGGATTGCGGTCGGCCGGCGTGTTGGAGAGGGTCGTCACCGCCGACGCGGGGTCGGCGGTGGTGAGCAAAGTGACTGTCATGGGGCCTCATCCTGGGCATGGAATTGCATGTGCGAATCTATATTCGCATAAAAAATTTTACCCAAAAACCGCCCTACGTCAAGGCCGAAAACGGCCGGTTGTATGCAGAAAGTACAGTGCCCTGCGACATTCTGCATACCTGCAGGCCGAGCTTGCCGTGTTACAGTGGTCGGTTGTCCGGTAAATAAGATTTGACAGACATCCCGAATTCGGGTAGGATTCTTCCATCACACAAGGAGAGCTTCGCAAGAGCGAGTATCGTCATGTCGTTACACAGTTGGCAGCGGATAGCGATGGTTTACCTGTGGCGGGAATTCCCGATCACAGATGCGTCCGCGCGCGGCTCCGCCTATGCAGGAGGTGGGGGGTAGGTTTCTATCCTCATGCCATCTGCAAGCAGCGAGCCGCCGAACAGGCGGCTTTTTTGTTGCCTGCGATCGTGCTTTGAGCGTGGGAGAGTAGTTCAGCGGCCAGAACGACCGACTCCAAACCGGTCGACCCAGGTTCGAGTCCTGGCTCTCCTGCTATGTGGGGTGTTGGTGTAGCGGTCAACATCACGGTTTGTCAAACCGTAGACCACCGGTTCGAATCCGGTACACCCCGCCTATTGAGCGTCATCGGTGCGAGGGGATGTGGCGCAACGGGTGAGCGCAGCGTTCTTATAAGGCGCCGGTTGCCAGTTCGAGTCTGGCCATCCCCATCTCGGCGTTGTGGTTCGGCGCTTCCGATGTCCGACCGGCGCGCCGGCGTTCTTTTGTTGCTGCGGGGTAGAGGAGTGGCCGTCCTCGGGGCGCCTTTCTACAGCTTTAGAAGATCGTGATCGTACTCCCAGTGATGATTGGGACAGAGAGCAACCAGGTTCTCTGGGCTATTGATCTCGGAAATCAAAGCATCATCGGGGAAAGCGGAAACCGCCTGGATGTGGCAGATATCCACGTGGGCTGCGTAATCACAGACCGAACACCGAAGCGGACGCCCAGATCGGCCATATGCGGCCATCGCATGCTGCCGAATGGCACTTCGGAAGTTCTGGTAACCGTTTTGGCTATTCTTGAGTTCTCCCTTGGTCACGGTGGCGATCAGAGTCGCGGCTTCTGCCTGGCATTTCTGACACAATTGCGCCCGGGCGCTGCGCAGACCGCCACACCGGGGACAGCTTTTGGAAGACTGAGACCTTGGTTTCCGGTTTCGATTGTTGTGGCTGGCAGCGCAAGCGCGATCACAGAAGCGTTTTCGTTTTGCGGTTGAGACCTTCTCGCCATCTTTGACTTCAATCACCTTGCCGCAGGTTTCGCAGTGATTGGGATGTGCATCGTAGCGGTTTAGGGCGTCACGCCGTTGTCTCTCGGCCATAACCTGACCGCCTCGTTCTTGAGCCGTCGCAGTAGTCATGGGAACTCCATGGTGGATAAACTGGCTGCATTATAGCATGGCGGGATAGAGTTGTGAAGTCGGCATTATCAGACCGTGGGTTCGAATCCCACCCCCGCTATTGGCGATCGTGGTGGCTGTAACCGCCAACCCTCCGGTAATAGGCTGCGCAAAGGCATGGTCAGGCCGAGCGTGTCAGACCTGCAGCCACCACGATCGCCAAACTGCCGAGGTAGCTCAGTTGGTAGAGCGCGCGCGTGAAGCTCGCGAGGTCCCTGGTTCGATCCCAGGCGTCGGCACTGATCCTCCTGGGAGGAGAGGAGGAAGACCCTATGGTAGCTCAGTCCATTCTGCTGCTCAACGCGTCGTATGAGCCACTGACCGTGGTGACGCTGGCGCGCGCCGTCAAGCTGCTGCTGCGGGGCCGCGCCGAGGCGGTCAGCGCCTCCCCTGCGTCGAGTGGCGCGCGGCGAACCTCTAGAGCCGGAACCATCGTTCTCGGCTCCACAGGTGGTACCACTCCCTATGGCGACTGACGCGCAACAACCCGCAGATAGAGACGATGTTCCAGCCCCAACTGGCTCCTGCTCCAGCCCCCCCACCAACTCAAAATCGGGCCGCCAGGATCGTGCCGCTGTAGAAGATCAGATCGGCCTATGGTTGCGGCTCGACGATGCGGTAGTAGTCGAAGTCTGCTGGGACGCTAGCGCCGGAGAGGTCGCGCCCGGCGGCCAAGCCAGCCCACGGAAGAGCTGTTCCGGGGTTGAGCGTGTGGGTGCCCAGCCGACGCCAGGTGCGGCCATCCTCCGAGTAGTTGGCCGTGACCCAGTCGCCCCGCCGGACCAACGCCAGAGAGATCTCATCACCGGAGGCGGCGGTGCCAAAGTCGCCGCCGACGCTTTCACCCTTCTCGATGCGGTCGAAGAAGATGGTGCCGCCGGAGCACACGCCCGGCAGATTGCAGTAGGCACGGACCAAACGCAGGTAGTTATCCTGGTCCTGCCACAGCACGAGACCAGCCGCCTGAAAGTTGGCGATCGGGTTGAAGAGCACGCGCGTGCGCAGCTCGTACGCGCCCTGGGGAGCGGTCTGCAGCAACAGATTGCGCTCCCAGATGCGCCCCGGTCCGGCGATGATGCGCAGGTAGCCGGGTCGCGCGGTCAGGCTCCAGTTGGCGGGGTCCTCATTGACCCATCGCCACCAGGGGCCGAGGGTTGGCGCGTCGAACTCGTCGCTGGTGGGGCGGTCGGCCAGGGGATCGTAGTTGCGGAGCACCAGCGGTAGCCAGATGCGTCCGGCCATTGTGGGTGGCGTCGCGGTGGCCGTCGGTGTCGGCGTGGCCCCGACCGCCGGGGTACGCGTTGCCGTCGGCGTCGCGGTGGGCGTAGGCGTTGAGGTGCTCGTCTCGGTCGCCGTCGGGGTGTTCGTCGGCGTTGGGGTCGGCGTCTCAATGATCGGATTCGAAGCCACCGCGCTGGCTTCCTTGCTGTATGCCGAGCGCACGCCTGCGGCATCGAATGCCTGTACCACGTAGTAGTGGAGGCGCCCGCCTTCGGCGAACCGATCGGTGAAGTTGCTGCCGGTTGTTTCCCCGACCAGCTCGTACGGCCCCCCTCGCTGGCCCGCCCGCAAGATGCGGGTACCCGTCACTCCCCCTACCGGTGGCGCATGCCACCAGAGATCCACGGCCTGCGGGATGCCGGCATGGGCGCCCGTCTGCAGCATTTCCGGCGCGGGGAGGGCGCCCAGGTCCGCCTGCGCCTGGTCATTGCTTGTACTCGCGTTCGTGCCGGTCGTACTGATGCGCGCGTAGACCGGCTGCAGACCGCTGCCGGCGGTAACCTGGAAATCCACCGTCGCAGACTCGTTCAACGCCAGCGCCCTGACCGGTACGCTTCGGATCAGGGATCCCCCGCCCGGCGTGCCGGCGTAGAGCTCGGCGGTGAGACCGGAGGCCTGGCCGCGGCCGACGTTGCGCACCGTGGCCCTAACCGTCACGCTGGCGCCGGTCTGCGCATGCAGCGGCGTAACCTCGAGCGCCGCATCCAGGGCCGGGTCTGCATCGGGCCCGAGCCCGGACACCACGATCGGATCGGAACCGGTGGTCATCACGGCGACCTGCGGAGCGGCCGGCGCATCCGCCTCCACGGGCAGGGCTGCCGCCCGTGCGCCATCTCCTGTCGCCCCGGCCTGCCCCCCCGCGCGACGCTCAACACAACGGCCTCGTTCGTCGCCGAGTCCACCTCCATCGCTAACTGCCACTTCTGGGTTGCGTCCGAGGCCAGGTACACCGGCGGGGTGACGCCGTGGCCGGGCTCGATCCGGCTCAGGGCGACCTGCCCCAGCGCGGCCGTCGTGCCGGCCTTGCCAAAGCGCCGAAACGCGACGAGCAGCTCGCCAGTGGCGCCGGCGCGACGCACCACGGGATCTTCGCCGCGCACCGCGTTGCCCGAGCTGTCCCGAATGGGCGTAACCTCCCAGGTGAGTCCGCTGCTGCCTGTGATGTAGTGCGCGACCCAAACGGTCGCCGCATTCCCCAGGCCGGCCGCCAGTTCCCGGCCCTGCGGATCGCGGCGCACCAGGAAGGCCAGGGCGCCGCCGGAGGGCGTCAACGCGCCGCTCGGCGAATCCGCGCCCAGGGGCAGGGCATTGTAGCGGATGCCCGTGCAGGGCGAGGGGCATTGGGCAAGGACGATGTAGCGGTCTGTGCTGGTCGCCACGTTGCCATCTTCATCCACGGTCCAGGCCAACGCCGCCTGCCCGCTCCGCCGGGCCACTGCCACCTGTGCGTTCATGACGTCCGGCCGGTAGGTCAGTAGCTGGACGGTGGTCCAGGCGCCGGTTGAGAGGCTCCAGTGTGTCACGGCGATCTTCCAGTCCTGCCGCGTCGCTGCATCGCCGTCGCCATCCTGAATCCAGGCGAGGGTCGCGCCCGACGCGTCGCCGGCCACGGCGGGCATCCCGTCCGGCCGCTGGTTGTTGGTGAGCCTTACCGGCGCGCTCCAGCGGGTCCCGTCCCAGAGCGCATAGAAGATCTCCTGGTAGCGCATGATCTCGCGCGCATCCTCGATCCCGGACGATGAAGGCAGCATGGTCTGGGTCCAAACGGCCATCGCCGCGCCCGCGGCGCCTACATAGGCCACGACCGGGTCGTTGGCGGTGTAGCGCGCATCGCTGATCGCCGCCGGCGCGCCGAATTCATGCGTGGTCGTATTCCATCGTCTTACCATCACCTGAAGCGTCGGGGAGGCCGCAGAGGGCGTGGTGTCGTCCACATAGAGCGCCATCATCCGGCCACCGGCTCCGCTGTCAAGGCCCGGCGCGGCCAGGGCACGCGGTTCCACGGCGGCCGCCCTGGCCACCCCGGCGGCAGAGGCACGGCAGCCGTCGGGGTTATCGTAGTTGACGATGTCCCCTTCCCAGATGGTCTCCTGCCAGCCGAATATCCTGGCCCAAACCTTAGCGTAAACAAAAGCGTAGAAACAGGGATCCTCCACCGTTGCGGTGGGCTGTGGGTTGATGTCCACTTGCAGCGGCCGAGATACGCCCAGGCCCGCAGTCACGGTCGCGCCGCCCTTGGCGAAGAGCAGCAGCGTGACCCGCACGCTCAAGGAGAGATAGGCCTCCACCGCAGGACCGAGATGGCTGTCCTGCTGATAGGCGAACCACGGCGCGTAGTCCCCCCAGAATTCGAGCTTGCCGCCGACGCCCACCGCGATTGAAAAACGCAGCTCGGCGATGTAAGGAATGCCGAAAGTCTGCGCGTAAAGCGGCGCCTCCACCGCAAAGTCATAGGGCCAGCCTGCTCCCCCGCGCAGGAAGTGGACATTGACATCCTCAGGATCCGGCCTGGTGTAGAGCCAGCCGGTGCGCCGCAACGCCGGGAAGGATCCGGCCGGCAGCGCATCGGTCCGGTTCAGCACGTTGATACTGAAGAGACGCGCGGCCACCTGGGTCTCAAAGACCCGGAGCGTCACGTCCCCGTTCAGGGCGAGCGACCCCTCGAAGGCGATCTTCCCGTCCAGCGAATTCTCGAGCCGCCCCAGCAGGGGGACATCGTAGGAGGTCACGTCGAGCAGCCGGGGGTTGACCAGGACCCCACTGAAGGCATAGGAGCCGCCCATCCAGGCAACCGAGCCGCCCACGACATACCTTTCGGGTGAGGTGGGGTTGTCCACCAGGATCACGTCGCCGAAGAAGGGCGCCGCGCACCCTGTGGACACGACGGGAACGGCTTTGATGCGCACATCTTGCCCTGTCAACGCGCCCACGTCGAACCTAAACTCGTACGTACCCGAGCCCGTGTCCGTGCCTCGGCCCAGTCGCACGCAGTCAGCGCCGTTGCACCGGTAGAAGTCTACGCCGCTCAGCAGGCCCAGGCGGCCATTCACATAGGCGACGAACGTGACTTGCAGGGGCACCCCGCGGATGTAGATGCCGAAGCGGCCCTTCGTCTCCTTGAGGTAGGGCAGATCGAGGCTCACCGGCGTCTCCAGGCCGTTGGGCGATGCCGTGAGGTTGGCGATCACCACCTCTGGGGGCTCGACCTCGCAGAAGGAACGTTCCGCCCGCCGGGCAACCACCCACTTCCGTTCTCCGGGCTGCAGGGAGATGTCCTCCGTTTCGACCGGGAACGGCAGACGGCCTGCCACCGCACCGGTGTAGACGCCGGGCGCCACGTCGGCCACGCGAAAAGTACCGTCAGCCAGCACCGCCGCGCTCCTGGTCACGTTGCCTTTCCGGCTGCGCAGCACGAAATCTGCCAGGATGTCGTCCGCGCCGGCCGCGCGCGCCGCGGCGACCAGGCTCGGCGGCAACGCGCCTTCCACGACGGCGACTGGCGGCGTCAGAACGGTGAACGGCGTGCATACGAAATCCGCCATCGCTGTGCCGCGGACGGCCGCACAAACCTGGGCGGCTCCGGGCGAGAGATCATCGGGCACAGTAATGGCAGCGCTGTAGGTACCGGAACCGAGGCGGTCGGCCAGAGCGGCCGTCCGAGTTGCGCCGCCGCTCTTCCATGCCACGCGTACCCCTGTGTACCCAGCAGGTACGCTGCCAGATACCACCAGTCCTTGCCCCATGTAGCCTTCCGCGGGGGAGACGCGGATGGTGGGAGCCTCGCCGTCGGGCGATGATACTTCGGCCGCCAAAGCGGCCGGACCGACGGCGGCGGTGAGCGAGGCGGTCTGCGGCGCTGCGCTGGGTTGCGCGGTGGCGGCCCGGATAAGTTCGCTCACCTGACCGCCAGCTCCGGTCAGGAAGGCAGCGCAGAGCAGCGCCGCCAGCGCCTTCAGTGCGAATCGAGTCTTGCCGTGCATGGTGCCTCCTCAGGGCTGCGACTTTCACTCAGCCGTGCAGAGCCCGCGTGCATTACTTCGGCTTGAGCTCAAACCCAAGCTGCTCCGCCATCCAGAGCCGATCCATTTCCACCCACCACTCGACGATTCTACCATCGGTGATGCGCACCATCTCCACCTGGTTGTACTTGATCGGCACATTCGTGACCTGCCGGCCCATGTAGTCGCCGGTATAGGTCGCTTCGAACGTGTAGAACTCCATCAGGATGTCCCCCTCGCTGATCTCGGCGTGAGGCGTCGCCTTGATGTTGCCGAGCGCGCCGTAGAAGACCTGCCAGCCTGCCTGCATCGCATCCAGCCCGACCACGTCCACGCCCCCCGGATAGTGCAGGACGCAGTCAGCAGCCACGACCTGGCTGAAGTCGTCCCATTTGCCTGTTTGGAAGAGCTCGATGAATTTGTGCATGACCTGCTTGTTCGCGGCCGCCTGATCTGTCTGTGCTTTCGACATGGTTGCCTCCTGAGTTGGCAGCGGGCTACAGCCCGCCAATACGAACATCACCACCAGCGCTAGCAAGGCGCATCTGCGCAAGGGTTGCGCGTCCATCGCTCGATCTCCTTTCTGGGAAGGAGTATAGCAACCCGGCGCGTGAGAAACGCGTGACGCTGTCTGATGGAGGCTGAAGGATAGAAGCGGAAGGTTAGGAACGGGGTGCCAGCATGCTGTACGCGGTCTGAACGAAATTGTCTCGGAGCGCCTGATCGGGCACGGTGCGCGCCAGATCCAGGATAGATGCCCCCGCGGCCGCGAACTGCTGCTCGGCCGCGGGCTGGCTAAGCAGGGCGGCGCAGGCGCGGCCCAGGCTGGCGTGGATGCGCCAGCGCAGAAACCGCTCTCCCGGCGCTTGGGCGCCGTCCAGCGCCACCTGCAGCAGCTCGCGCGCTGGCTCGACCTGGCCTGCCGCGGCCAGCGCGTCCGCCTGCAACAGCCACAGGACGGGCACGACCTGACCGGGCGCCAAGCCCGGCGCCGAGGCGATCAGCCGGTCTGCGATATCCAATGCCAGGCGCACGTCGCCCTGGGCAAGCGCCAGCTCCGCCCGCCTGATCCAGCAAGTGCGCCGGTGTACGGTGTCCATGGCTGGGTCATCCGCGATGACCGGCGTCAGGCACGCCAGCGCCTGGGTCAGGTCGCCACGCAGACGCCAGGCCGCAGCCAGCGCACTACATGTATAGTGGGTCCAGTGTCGAGAGCGCAGTTGCTGGGCCAGGGCCAACGCCTGTTCGAGGTGCGATTGCGCCTCCTCCGGTGCCAGCAGCTCCACGTACAGCCCACCCAGGATCGCCCGACCGCCGGCCAGCCACTCGCGGTGGCCCATCGCCGCGGCAAGGTCGAGGGCGCTGCGAACCTCCTCCAGGGCCTGGCCGAACTGGTCCTGCCCTGCAAGAACGAGGCTGAGCGCCCAGCACGTCCAGGCCTCGGCGGCCGGCGAGTTGATCTCCTGCGCGATCTGCCGTGCTTGCTCCAGATCGCTGCGCGCGTCTAGTGGGAAGGGCGGCGCAGGGGATGTTGGGTTTGCATAGGCGCCCCCGCCCGCAAGGCCTCTGCCGGTCAGGCTGACAGCCAGGCCGGCGCGATCGCCGAGCTCGTGAAAGCGCGCGATGGCCTGCTGATAGTACTCGACACCCGCGGTCAGGTCGCCATGGATGAGCGCGGTGAGGCCGAGCCGATCCAACGTGTGAGCCACCTCTGCGTCCGCCTGCAGTTGCTCCAAGATCCGCAAAGCTTCCTGATGATACCCGATGGCCGTGAGCGGTTTCTCGGCGTTCGTGTACCAGTTGCCCACCCAGTTCAGGCTGCCTGCCAGGGCGGCCGGCGCGCCGAGGTCGCGTGCCAGTGCCAGGGCTTGATCCACGAAGACACGGCTTTGGCCGTAGTCGCGCGAGGTCCACAACTCCGCCAGGTCGAGCAGGGCGCGCCATTCGCCCGGGCGCTTTCCCGCCGCGCGGCTCACCTGAAGCGCCATTTCATAGTCGGCGCGGGCACGTTCGAAGTCGCCCGAAATCTCATTAGCCCGCCCGCGGCTGCGGTGCAGGTCGGCCAGGTCGGCGGCGTCCAGGGCCACCTGCGGCGCCAGCTCGATGGCACGCGTATACAGCGCGCTGGCTTCGTGGTGCGCGTAGGCGCGAGCGGCGGCCGCGGCGGTCAGCCGGGTGTAGCGGAACGCCGCGGTGTATTCACCGGCCTCGTAGAAGTGGTGTGCCAATCGAAGCGCAACCTCGTCCGGCTGCCCGTCGTAGAGGCGCGCCAAAGCCCTGGCAACTTGCCCGTGCAGGAGCCGCCGCTCCCCCTGGCTAAGTTGCCGGTACAGATGCTCCTGCACCAGGATGTGACTGAACCGGTAGCGGGCCATCCGTTGTGTTCCCGCGTGCGCCTCACCCGTTTCTCGTACCAAATGGTAGAGCTGCTCCAGTCTGTGCAGGGCGTGCAGGACAGGTTTCCCAGGCGCATCCAAGACGTCAGCCACCACCTGAGCAGTAAAATGCTCCCCTTCGACGCTGGCGACATTAAGGATGTCTCGTGTTTCCGGGTCCAGCCTGGTGATGCGCGCCTGGATCACCGTCTCAACCTGCGCCGGCAGCCTGTCCCAGACCAGCGCGGGGCCGACGATCCAGGCCCCGTCGGCGCGCGCATCGGGAACAAGCTCGCCGCGCTCCCGCATAGCCCGCAACAATTCGACCGTGAAAAGGGGATGGCCGGCAGTACGGGCAAACAAGGCGGTGCGGAAATCGGCGCCCAGGCGATTGCGCTCGCTGTCAACCAGGGCATCCACGAACGATCGGCCTTCCCGCGCGTCGATCGCGTCGAGATCCAGCCATACATCGCCGTAAGTGCGCTTGATTTCGTTCACTGCCTGCTCGAGCAGGTGGCGCTCCCCGCCACGCCCGGGAGCCACCTCCTCCGGCCGATAGGCGCAGACGATGAGAATGTGAGCGGCGACGCTGCTCAGGCGGCGCACGAAATGGAACAGCAAGCTCACGGAGGCATTATCAGCCCATTGAAAATCATCGAGGATCAATACCAGTGGATGCTGGCGGGCCACCTCACGCAATACTTCAAAGTACTGGTCAAACAGAAAGCGCTGCTCCAGATCGGCCGGGTTCACTCGAGCCGTGACGGTGCGGAGCCGTTCTGTCAATGCAGGCTGGGGTGGGAGGGTCTGGGCCGCCCGGGCGAGCAGCGCTTCGCCGGGCAGGATGGGCCCGATCAGCGAGGCGCCGCGCGCCAGCAGCGCCGGTATTACGGCCGGCAGCGCGGCCCACAACCGGCGGGCGTGGTCGCGGCTGATGGAACCCGCAGCCCAGCGGCCTTCCACGTCGCCGGTGAGCATCGCCAGCACATCGCGAAACGGCAGGTAGGGGTCGCCGACGCCAGAAATGGCGCTGCAGGCGCCGGCGGCTACCAGGAGATCGGGGAAAGCAGCCTGCGCCTGCCGGGCGAAGGCCCCCAACAGCGCTGTCTTCCCCTGGCCGGGTCCTCCGGCGACGAGGACAACACCGCCGTGGCCTGCCCGCGCCTGGTCCAGCCAGGAGCGGAACCTCGCAAGCTGTCGCTCTCGGGCCACAAAAACCGGAGGCATGATGTCTCGTGCGCCTTCCTGCAGATAGGCCGGAAGTTGGGGCGCTCGACCGGGAGCCCCCAACTCGCCTTCCAGGATGCTCCGCTTGAGCGCCACCGTCTCAGGCTCTGGCTCGACGCCCAGCTCCTCCGCCAGGACGCGGCGACAGGCCTCAAACTGGGCGAGGGCGGCGGTGCGTTGGCCGGTGAAGGCCAGCAGGCGCATCACCTGCCGTTGGGCTGCTTCGTGCCAGGGCTCGATCTCCAGGCTTCGGCGGGCGAATTGGAGGGCGCGCTCATAGTCGCCGCTCCGTTCGCTGCCCTCCGCCAGCCGCAGCAACGCTTCCAGCGCCAGGCGGCCCATCTGCTCCCGCGTGATCAGTAGCCACTCCTCGAAGGCCGGGCTGTCCGTCACCGAGACATCTTCCAGAAAGGCGCCCCGGTACAATCCCGCCGCTTCTTCCAGCGCAGCGAGGGAGGGCAGGGCTGAGGGCGTTGAGGTTTTGAGCAGGGCCATGAACGCGGCGATGTCGGTGTAGACATCACCGGCGCGGTTGAACTGAAGCGTGGTGCGCGTGATCTGCAGAAAGGGCGGCGTGGCGTGTTGGCCGGCGCCCGGCGCGGTCGAGGGGTCGCCAATCGCCCGCCGCAAGCCGACGAGGGTATGCCGAAGATTGGCCTGCGCCGCGCCTGGGGGCCGCTCGGGCCAGAGCAGCTCGGCCAGGAACTCACGGCGGTGCGGCCGGTCAGCTTCGACGGCGAGGTAGGCCAGCAGTGCGCGAGCCTTCTCGGTCTCGAAGCCCGTGACCGGCTGACCATCCAGAGTCACTTTCAGCGACCCCAAGAGGCAGACGGAAAGGTGGGGCATGCTTTGCTCTGTCAAGGTTGATGCCAACGCCTGCGTCTCATTGTATCACATACGCCAGAGCTACGCCCAAAGCCAGTGTGCCGACAGGATCGAGCCGAAGGCCTCGCGCACCAGCCATCTGGTCGCCAGCGGCGACATGCCCGCGGCGTGGAAGGTGTGGATCGAGATGTAAGGGTCACGGCAACTTAAGAGAGAAGCGTCCATCCGACTGGCTATATAATGGACGGCAAAAACTAGACAGGGAAATGGCCGGAGTTAAGGTACAATACCGGCCATGCGCAAACAGTACACAGCTCAATTCAAAGCCCAAGTAGTGCAAGAAATCCTGAAAGAGGAGCAGACCCTCAATCAGGTGGCTGCTGAACACGGTGTCCATCCCAACCAGCTGAAACGCTGGAAGGCGACGGCGCTGGAAGGGCTACCCAGCCTGTTCAGCCGAAACGACCAAGCGGCCCAAACGGCTGCCGAACATGAGCGCCAAGTGACCGAGTTGTACGCCGAGATCGGGCGGCTGACGACCGAGTTGACCTGGCTGAAAAAAAAAGCTGGCCTCGTTGCCCAGGGCTGAACGGGTGGCGTTGCTCGAGCGGGAACAGCCGGCACTGCCGCTGACGACCCAGGCGGCCTTGTTGGACCTGAACCGCTCGGGGTTGTACTATGTGCCGCGGCCGGTGACGCCCGCAGAAGTCGCCATCAAGCACGCCATTGACGAGGTCTACACCCGGTACCCGTTCTACGGCTCGCGGCGGATCACGGTCGAGTTACGCGAGAACTATCAGATCAAGGTCGCCCGAGAGACCGTCCAACACTACATGCGCGAGATGGGCATCACAGCCATCTACCCGGGGCCGAACTTGAGTCGGCATAACCCGGAGCACAGGGTCTATCCCTACCTGCTGCGCAATGTGACGGCGGCGTACCCCAACCACGTGTGGGGCATTGACATCACCTACATTCGGCTGCACGGCGGCTGGCTCTATCTGGTGGCAGTCATCGACTGGTTCTCGCGCTATGTCGTCAGTTGGGAACTGGATCAAACGCTGGAAATGCCCTTTGTCATGGCGGCCGTCGAGCGAGCTTTGGCACAAGCCACGCCGGTGATTTGGAACAGCGACCAGGGGACGGTCTGAAGGCGCCAGATCCTCAACAGTTGTTCAGCTTTAGTTTCCGGTAAACCTGCGCTGGCCAGTGCGGGTCTGGCGCAAGTGGCAGCCGCCAGAAACCGGATCGTGGTTTCTGGGACGCTGTCTACGGCCCATTTTCAACGTCTTGGGGCCGTTTTCAG
>Ga0233425_10008453_pt1 | contig 13665 bp, 12 predicted proteins | sample Watercolumn_Towu_2_FD_181712 | JGI IMG/M metagenome (GOLD analysis project Ga0233425, IMG submission 181712) | Freshwater microbial communities from Lake Towuti, South Sulawesi, Indonesia - Watercolumn_Towuti2014_140_MG | ecosystem: Environmental > Aquatic > Freshwater > Lake | place...
GCTCAAAGTAACTGTTTTTTGACATATCTTTGCTATTTTGGATTAGACTCAGATCAGAGATAACAACATCCTCAAATGATCGTTTTTCATGACCACTTCTCACCCCAAGATAATAGTTAGAGTAAGCTCGATCCACTGGATTTCTTAGAACCGCAATTAATTTTGCATGTGGAAGAATATCTAGAATTCGTTGTGCGACGTATGGGTTGTAAATATAAAACGGTGTTACTTCAAACGTCATAAATTTTCCATATTTTTTGATGATTCTATTTTTGGTGAATTTGGTTGGAAACATTGAGCGATACCAGTTCAAACCAAGATGATAGTTGTCATCAAAAAAACCAAGCTCATCATATGCAGCCTTGGCAATGCACGGATGTTGCCCGAGATAATGATAAATGGATGTGCTACCACTTCTAACTACACCAATAACAATCAGATCAGGTAATACTCTGAGTGAGCTGGTGATGGCAAAAAAATGACGCCTGATGAGTTGATAATAAATAAACTGATAATATCTGCGTACAGTATTGTTCTTACTAAGATGTTTTAATTGTTTATAGTGTAATTGTGATCAACTCGCCTGTTTGTATGTCGTAATTTCAATTATTATTAGTATTAAATAATTCATTAAATAAAGTATAATTAATTTCAAATACTTTTACATGATATGAATAACCTAAACCCTTAGAATCATAAACTTTCTTCAGGTAAGGGTAATCTTCTTCATTATAAAATACACTAAGGATAAATTCTGGTGCGCTCCCTTTATCATCAACTACAATATGAGTCAGACCATACTGTTTGGCATATTGTATGAAATATTCTAATCTGTCAAAACCATCTGTGGATATCTTTGTAGTTTTTACTTCTTCTGGTGATTTGATCTTTGGCCAATTCTCCAAAACCTTGGCTGTCGTGATATAATTCCCTTCCATACTTGGAGTATTGATAATTTCAGCAATATTCATTACCTCTTGTGTTACGTGAAAAGTTTCTAATTCATTAGCATAGTCTTTTTTATTGATTTCGAGCATCAATATAGAGCTAGATATAGCAACACAAATAATCACTGATAAAATTAGAATTCGTTTTCCAAATCTATGATCAATTTGTTTAATGAAATAAAGAGCACAGATTGTAAATAAAGGAATCAAAGCAAATAAGTAACGAATTTCATCTATGCCTCTTCCATATGCGTAGAAAGCAGGAAATAGCATTGCTATGGTAACTAAAACCACGGTTAGTATCTTATAATCAAAATTTATACATGCTCTATTTCTAATTATAAAAATAAATCCACCCAAAACTACAACTAACAAGTAGGGAGTTAGTAAAAGAAAATTAAACTTGATCAAACTGGTTATAGTTCTTCCAAAAAAACTTGGAAATGATTCTTTTTCTTTAAATGCTTCGTCTGAAATATTCATCTTTAATTTTTGTTCTTCTGATAAATCTGCTAGTTTGAATAAATATATGCTATTTATTCCAGCAACCACATGACTAATTATGCCGTCTTTACCCATAGTCTCTATTCTAACAAATATGACTGGCGTAAGAACTAGTACTATGATCAACAAGCATCCCAAATATCTTAAGATGGATTTCCTCAAAAATTTATTTTTCTTAAAAAATATCACTGATATTGGTATGACTAAGAGTATGCCTTCATAGCGAATAATTGCAGCAAAACCAATAATCATAAATGTTAAATATACATAATTATCCTTTTTTAAGAAAAATACCATTGCTAGTATTATGAGGAATATGAATAGTGGTTCGGTTATACCAAGTAATGAATTGCCAATTATCCGTCCATCCAAAATAAAAATACTAGCACCAACAAGTGCAAAATCTCTGGCAAAAAATCTTCTATATAAAAAGTAGAGTGGTATAAAGGTTGCAATTGAGATTGATGCACTAACTAAGCGTACTAAGAAAATGTATTGAGTAAAATTATCAAAATTAAATATAAAGAAAAAAACCGACAAAAAAATTGACCAGCCATTATTTGCTAGATCATAATTGACTGGAAAATGTCCGCTTTGGCTTAGTTCATATGCATATGAAAAATATGTTAATCCATCAAGTTCAAAAGGAATTTGATATGGGAAGTAAATAATTCTCATAACAATCCCAATAGTTGAAATTATTATGAAATATAGAATTGGACGATAATGAAATAAACGGATTAAATTCTTCATTTTTTTTATCAAATTACATCCTAAATTCAAAATCTACACATCAATTGTTTCGTTTACTGGATATATAATAAAACATACATTCTACCACAGAGGCAAGAACCAATGCATATGCAATGCCAACAATACCATAGAACATGCCTAATATAACAGTGGCCACTGTCATGACTCCTAGCTTTATAAATCCGCCAAATAGTGTTATTGAGCTTCTTTCGTTTCCCATGAATCTTGAAACATAGAGTGTATTGATAGTTATTGGCAGAATGCTTAAACTCGCAACTTGAATCACTTCTATGGCCATTATGTATTCTTTAAAAAATAAAGGAATTAACAAAGGCAATACAACAACACCTGTAATCACTAGGCAGACTGATATGATTATTGTAATCAGTCGCAATCTCGTATTTTTAATTCCAGTTGAATCATTAGGTAATAGATATTTGAAAACTATTCCTGGTATTATTGTTAATAAACCCAAGATCTGTTGACCTAAAGAATAGTTTCCAAGTAATTCATAACCAAATATTGGAAGAATAATTAGCCTATCGATCTGCGTATTAATTCCATTTGCTGCCATCATAAGATAATTATTTATTATAAATCCTTTTTTCAATTTGAAAACTATAAAATCAATTTTTGAATTCCTAAAACTTTCATAAATTCTGTATGAAAAAATTAAATACGAAAAAAAGATACTATAAATTAAAAACTCTGATCCGAATAAAAAATATGTAGCTAATCCGCCTGTCGTCATTATGATTTTTTGTAATAGAAAAAACTTGGTATATTTCCTAAAATCTTTGTTTCCTAGTAAATCGCCCATTATAAGGACATTTAATATTAACCCGAAAACAAGCAAGGATGCATCTACTCTCATAAAAATAATCCATAGTATCAATGAGCATATGCCGCCAACGATTAATGATATAAAATAAAAAGTGGCTTCCACTTTCATGTTTTTTGCTATAAAAACTGTAATTGTATTTTGTCCCCCAATCAAAGAAAGTGAAGAGGATATCGTTGCAACTCCAATAAAATACTGTATTTCACCGAATTCTGCGGGGCTGATATTAGCTGCTATGTAAAACCAAAATATCCCAACAATTACAAGGCCAATTATATCTGCTGTTCCTATTGCTAAAAGATCCTTAAATATTTTCGACTCAAACATAATTCAATCTAATGAATCCTTCATAATGTTTTAACTAAAAAAGTTTCAGTCCAAATCGTACTTGGAAAATCTATCTTTTTCAAACCATGTTTGTTTTTTTTCATCAATTTCAAATTTTTCAAATTCAATTTTAAAATCTAAGTGAAAATCTTTTATACAAAAATATTCATCTACAACATCTCTCCATGATCTATTATCATTTTTTACATTGATAACATAATTTTTTGTTAAATAAGTTTCAGGGGCAACAGGATAAGATCCATCATAAAATTGTACTGAATTCCAAAATTGAAGCAAAATCTCTTTTGTTCCTATTTGGCAAAAATCTGATGCACGATAATCAGCTAGATATGTATTGAGATTAGTGATCATTATCTTATTGGGGAAACAGGAACCTTTGTAAATTTCAAAAATCTTTCTATTGTGGATTATCTGATCTGTTTTACATTTTAGAATTATATCTGCATTGATTATTCTTAATCCAACTTGAGCTCCAATAATCTGATGGTTGATATTTGATACGTGTGGAAATGTTGGTTTCGGTGGCTCACTCTGAATTACCTCACATGGTACATTGCTTACGTCCTCTGTAGTCCACGTTGAAAGTAAAATATGCGCAGCAGGAAATTTTTTTTTATATTCTTTAATTGCATCTATTGTCCAATTCGTTACCTTACCTTGTAACAAAATTCCTTCTCTTAACTCATTAACCATTTATTAATAACGTTACCAAATTATTGATTTATACTTTATCAGAAATTATTTCACTCTTCTGATTTATTGAAATAATTTGTGTTGCTATTTCTTTATAATATGGAGAATTAAACATAACTACAGTTGGCGCTTCATAATCTGACAAAATTTCAAATGGTTTACACATGATTTTTGTACCATAAAGTCTCTTTTCGTGTTTAGATTTAGAATTATCTAAAACAAATTTGGTTCTCTTTTTAACTTCGTCTGAAATAAGTAGTGGATATTGTGAGATGTGACTAGCTCCAACTAAAAACATACTCTTCACATCTCTTTTAATTAATTCTGATTCAATAATACTAATTGAATTATTTATAGAGCTACACCATTCTTTTATCCTAACGCCATCTTTTTCCGATCTAAATTTATTGGAATCTATTCCTTTACGTATCTCTAAAAATACTGAATGATTCTTAAAATATTCTATCCTTAATGATAAATTCAAACTATCACATAAAATCTTAACTTGATAAATTGTTGGATAAATTTGATGTTCTGGAGTTATACCGTTCCAATATTTTTCATTAATCCATAGAAGAAAGTTGGGTATGCTGAGGAATATTCTTCCATTCGTACTGAGTATTTCTTTACATTTCTGCAAAAATAATCTTGGATTTGTAGTGTGTTCAAAAACATGGGATGCTATTATTTTATCAAATCTGTCGACTGTGTCAAAATCAGGAAATCTATTTTTGTAATATTTCTCGTTTGGTTTTAACTTAAATGCACATTCATTAAACATGTCAATAAATACCGTATTTTCTCGTGAAATTGGATTGTTTGATGGTCCAATCTCTAAAATAAGATCGGACTGTTCTTTACCTACAAATTTTTTAAATGATTCATGATGTTCTTCCCATGTCCGTCCTATTGATTCTGAATGCACTATAGAATATGCTATTTCGTTAAGATTTGCATTAGTAAAAACTAACTTACAATTTCTACATTGTAGTATATCATAATCCATGAATGAATCTTCAACATATTTTTTTTCTGTACATCCCAATAATAACGGCGCATCTTTAACGGAACATATTGTGATGTTAATCTTGTTTTTACAAAAAGGACAAATTTGTTCTATCTTATTATTCTGAATTTCAAGCCGCATTATGCTCAACTATAACATCGACATTTCAAATCATATTAAATGATGTTAAATATCGTAAAATACTTGTTTTGACTTTTGACTTTAGATACAAATCTACGTCGCATGATATTTTCTGTTTAACGCATTCTTTTAATTTAATGAATTCTGTGGTAGAAAAAATGTAATGTCCACATATGATAGCTTTATCTGTTTTTTGTAAATTGTTACTGTCGATGACCCATTTCTTCCATTTTTCAGACTTGTAGGACATGTCTATAAATTGTTCACATTCTCTTGATAGATTATTTTTTTTTAGTAGATCTAGGAATGCACGTGTTTCAACAACTCCAAATTCAGGGGCTACGTTAGCTGCATGAATTCCTAATGTTGGATGTAATTTTAATAACTCATCAGATAGATAATCCGTGTTGTGTTCTTTTAACATGATTTTGTTATTATTTAACAATTTAATGATTGCAGTAATATGTGATCTTAAATGTGAATATTCTGGATTTGTAATTATTTCTGTAAAATTACCTATGTTACGTGTTTCCATTACCTGATTACCAGTACGAACAACAAAGAACAATGGCGTAGGTATTTCTTTCTTATAACAAAATTTTTTGATCATTGACAACGCATATTCTATTTCTTCAATAGAATGCACTCCGCCATCTTCTTTACCTATGCTGATTTCAAATTCAATCTTTCTACCTACTTGTTTAGATACATCCCAACAATATTCATACAGCTCAAAAGATCTTTCTAAAATATCGTCTATAGGCAATTTATTATATCTAGTATCTTCTGAAGCATCAATGTGAATAATCTCAAAACCGGATTCAATGTCTTTTTTATAAGATCTCTTGGAAGATTCTATTGCACTTGACAATGATGTTTTTTTTTCAAAGTTGTTCTGCCATGGTCCACCATGATCTCTACAAAGAATAATGTTTCTAGTACTGTCATGCATTTTTACATATTTTGAAAACTCCTCCGTCGACCAGTTATTGACATATCCACCTCCTAATTCTTCAGACTCTATTTGCCTTCTACTTGCAATTAGCATTAAAGGAATATTGTATTCCTTAACTATTTCTAAAACCGAATCAACACAGTTCTTACTCATTGGACCAACTCCAAGTAATGTACATTGATTCTTAGACTGAAATTCTTTTAATTTTGGAATCACACTGTCCATTTTGTAACTTTCTTTAATATTTTATTTGATGGTAATTCGTTTTTGACATGCCCTACAAAAAACTTCTTTAGTATGTGTAAACATGCTTCAGCTACAGCACGATCACCACCTTTACGTCTTGTAACAAAGCTTGCGTATTTTTTAGCCATAAAATCTGCGTTTGCAGGTGCTATAGAGTAACCTATTTTTTTGAAAACATAATGATCAAAAATTCCATCACCCATGTAAATTACCTTATCCAGTGAATATCTTTCTTTAATCCAATCCAATCTGTTTATTGTACTTACAAGTTCTAATGGAAATTTCATATCATCAACAATTCTTTTTTTAGATATGTTGTATCCTTTTTTATCTCCACTCAAAAATCGAATTTCTAGAAATGGCTTAAGAAGAGATAACCCATCATTGTCGTCTGGTCCAAATATCTTCAATACCTTCCCATCTTTACTATAAAGAAATTGTCCCGTGGTCATAACGCCGTCAACATCTACCAAAAAAATCTTCGGTTTAATCTTGTTCATCACTATTGATTTCAATTAAGGTGAGTAATGTTTAGTAAATCAACAAATATAGTTCAATTAGTAAAATGAAAGTCTGTATTCTAACCGCAGGTAAAGGCACAAGAATGGGCGAATTTGGCCCAATCATAAATAAATCATTATTGCCTGTTAATGGTAAAGCGATTATAACTCATTTAATTGAGTTTTTTCCTAGTACTGCTGAGTTTGTAATCGCACTTGGTCATATGGGACAACAAGTGAAAGACTATCTCTTACTTGCACATCCAAATAAAAAATTTGAATTTGTCTACGTAAAAAATTTTGATGGATTAGGAAGTGGTCCCGGGTATTCATTACTCTCCTGCATGTCTCATCTTCAAGAGCCTTTTTTTTATACTCCATGTGATTGTATACTCCTTGGCCAATTACCAAAAATAAAAAATCAAAACTGGTTGGGTGTTGAAAAAAGATCCAACACAGAATCTATAAAATTCTGTAATGTAGCAGTAAAAGAATGTAAAGTCTTTGATATTCGTGATAAAAAAACATGTGGTGATGATTACATGGCATTTACAGCACCATTGTTTGTGTATGATTATCAAAATTTTTGGAACAGCTTAAAAGATTCAAGCCTGATAGCAGGAGAGCATCAAATTTCAAATGGAATGAGAGGACTAATAAAAAATGAACTACTTGCCGTTGAAATGAAGTGGATGAATTTGGGTGAACTATCACAATATCGTAAAACACTAGAAGTTGAAAATCCATACGATTTCTCTAAACCTGATGAGTTAATTTATTTTGTTAACTCCAAAGTAATAAAATTCTTTTCAAACACTGAAATTATTAAAAAACGTATTACAAAAGCAGGATTCAAAACAAATATTTTTCCAAAAATTGTCGGAACATGTGATAACTTTTATTCTTATGATTTCTTTCCAGGAACAGTCTTCTACTCATCCGTGACGTCTTCCACTTTCTCGCGATTATTATCGTGGTTAGACGAAAATTTATGGACAGCTGTCTACAATAAAAATATCTCTTTACTATGTAAAGAATTTTATCATGATAAAACGATATCACGGTACAATCTTTTTCTACAGAGTTTTCCAGAATACTCGCAACCAAAAAAAATTAATGAACAAAATGTCGTTCCTATGGATGATCTATTAAAAAAAATTCCGTGGGACACAATAATGAATGGTACTGCATATTTTATACACGGTGATCTTAATTTTGGTAACATATTGTTTCACGAGGAATCAGGAAGATTCCTTTTAATTGATTGGAGACAAGATTTTGCAGGGAAAGTTGAATATGGTGACATATATTATGACCTTGCTAAATTATGGGCGGGAATAAAAATCAATTTCGAATTAATAAGAAAAGGAAAATTCTCTATAAAATCAATTGATGACGATATCTATCTAAAAATCCCCGAATGGGAACAACAACAAGATTGTGAAAAAATATTTGACAATTTTTTAGATGATAAAAAATTTAATAAAAATAAAGTACACTTACTAGGAGGTTTGACTTTCATCAATATGGCTCCACTACATAAACCGCCATTCAATTATCTCTTAATGGCATATGGAAACCTCATAATCCATAATGAGATTAAACGGGATCTAATTGATAATTAATATGTAATAATTAACCTACTGCAAACATGTTCATAGATATCACGGACATAAATAATGTCAAAACAATCAACAAACCCTGGGGCTATGAAAAATGGATTGCAGATGGAGCACCTGAATTCAAATATGCATTGAAGGAGATATTCTTCCGTGCTAAAAATAAATCAAGCATCCAATTTCATGAATATAAAGAAGAAACAACGTACGTTCAAAAGGGAAAAGGTATTCTTCATTATTCAGAAAATCAAATAGATGTTGAACGATATAACAATAATGGATACACTAATGATGAGATAAATCATCTAATCTCGACAATGAAGAAATTAAAAATTGGTTCTGGTACGATATATCACATTAAACCTGGATGTGTACATCAAGTAGAGGCAGTCGAAGACTTGTTGTTCATAGAGTCATCAACTATTGAATTAGATGATGTTATTCGGTTTAATGATCAGTGGGGAAGAAATAGTGGAAGAATAGAAAGTGAACATAAAGAAATAATTAGATATGGAGATTATTATCGAGAACAAAATGGTCGTTATAGGTTTGCTTCAAAATTTACACATGGAATTATACTAATAATCACTCACGGTATTAATACACAATACTTTGGCTCGAAATTGCTCTTAGAATCTGGTGTTAATGAGGTATGGCACTATGATTCATTTGAACCTGAAATGGAGCTAACTCGAAGGAAATTAGTTGGTATGAATTTGGACTGCGATATTATGAATACAATCAAAGATATCCCTGACAAAACCTTTGATTGTATATTATCCTTCGAGTCAATTCAATATGAGAAGGAACCATTACTCGCATTACAAGAATATCATCGTCTGTTAAAAAATGATGGAATGCTAATTATCTCCACAGCAAACAAGGATATCTTTTCACTATATGATAGAAATAATAATGGACCACCTACAGAACTCTCCAAAAAAGATTTTGTGAAAATTATTAAAAAATTTTTTCCCAAATGTGTATTGTATTCTCAAAGAAATTTATCAAACATAGAACTTCATAAGCCGTCAGGAACTATAAATTATATCGTTAATATGATACGTAATATTTCCATTAAAATATTACGTACACTAGATAAAAACTCAAACTTTTATAAATTACATTTACAAAAAACTGTTCTCAAACTACGTGATACTAAAGAACTGATTACAAAGAAAATATTAAATATTTCATATGATCCAATACCACATGAAGAATCTCATAGCCCACTATTCCTATTATCTGTCTGTACAAAATAATCCACATATTATATGCGGATAAAGCAACACCCGCCAATTTTTAATTAAAATATAAGCACAATTATTTTCTAATATCTATTGAAAATAAAAAAACCTACTTTAATTTCTATTTTATTTGCAATAAGCATGTCAATAACATTATTTATTGTCATAATGTCAACAATCCCTGATACAACTTTTATTAATCATAAAAGCTTCTATTCACAAGTTCTTCTAGGAAAAAAAGTCTTTATTCTGGGCTCAAGTCATGTCTATGCTCTTAATACTACTATTATTCAGAATACTATTGCTCAACACGGACTAGAATACACTGTTTACAATTTGGGACAAGGATCAGATGATCCGGAGGCGAGACTACGTACAATTGACTATATTATATCACAAAAACCGGACATTGTTATATATGGTATTGGTTTTCGTGATTTTGAAAGTTCAGGTAGATCAACATTAGAAAAACCAAACACGGTATTGCCTGAACCACCAAGACTTTCCGAGGTAATTACCCCTCTTGAAGAAAGACTAGATCTTAGCATACTTAAAAATCCTAAATTTGCGATGATAAGAACCATAAATGATTTAACGCGATCTCCAGATAAAATACTTGCAGAAGACAACCTTCCGAGAGTTTATCCTAATACTCCGTTTTTCCCATATTACGTTAAAGCGACAATCTCTGCTGATCCTTCATATTTAGAAAGAACTGAAACGATAGACAAATTAGGCGAAATTCTACCATACGAAAAAAATCTAAATGTAAAAGCATTCAAACAAATCCTAAAAAAACTTGAAGAAAATAATATCAAAACTATCGTATTTACAACACCACATACAAAATCATGGTTAGCTCATCAATCTGATCATCAAAAACAAACGTTTTATTCAATATTAGAGCATATATCATCCGAGTTTGATTTCCATATCTATTATCTTCATAATAAACACACAGAGATGGATATATGGGAAAATCATAATCATCTAGTCGTATCTCAAAAAACTAATTTCTACTCTGAAGAAATAGCAAGCATGATTGTGGAATCCGAACTATAATGTTATTCAATACAATTGATTTTGTCATATTCTTCATAGTTGTACTGACAGTATTTGCCATAATAAAACATAGACAATTTCAACATCTTTTTTTGCTTTTATCAAGTTATTTTTTCTTTTATTATTCAAGTAATTACCTAATCACACTTCTAGTTTTCACTACAATATGGGACTTTTATTTTGGCAATATGATTGCAAAAGCAAAGAACGTCAAGAGTAAAAAAATAATACTAATCATAAGTCTTATTGGAAATCTAGGATTGCTAGGATTTTTCAAGTATGCTGATTTTGCAATAACACAATTCAATTTTCTTGGGCAAGAGATGAATCTTAACACACAGATACCATTATTGCATCTTGTTCTCCCTATTGCAATATCGTTTTACACTTTCCACTCAATCACCTATACAGTAAGTATCTATCGAGGACAAATGCAGCCTGTCAAATCATTCACGGAATATGCAATTTTTGTAGCATTCTTTCCACAGTTAGTAGCAGGCCCAATACTTCGTGCAAAGGAATTCCTACCACAGCTAAGAGAAAAACTAAATGATGTAGAATTAGGAATAAAACTACGGCAAATAAAAATAGAAAATGTAAATCTAAAGCTTGGTTTAACTATTATGGCTTTTGGATTTCTAAAAAAAATATTCTTTGCTGATAATATTGCTCCTTTAGTCAATGACATCTTTGTCAATCCTATCAATCTGGATTCTTTTTCAGTTATCCTTGCTACTATAGCATTTGCAATCCAGATTTATTGTGATTTTTCTGGGTATTCAGATATTGCACTTGGTGCTGCAGTTATAATGGGATTCAAGATTCCAATTAACTTCAATAAGCCATACTTTGCAACATCACCGTCTGATTTTTGGAAAAGATGGCACATATCATTATCATCATGGCTACGAGACTATCTGTATATTCCACTAGGTGGAAATCGTAAATCCAAGACTCGTACTTACTTGAACCTCATGGTAACTATGTTTCTTGGAGGACTTTGGCATGGTGCATCCTGGAATTTTGTTATTTGGGGACTCATGCATGGTGCATATCTAGCAATACATAAGACAATACTCGACAGATGTCCAAGTCTACAGAATCATAAATTCTTTTCAACAAAGATTGGGAAAGTTACGTCCATCTTGGTAATGCAGTATTTAGTATTTTTAGCATGGATTCCATTCAGAGTTAATGATATTGATCATGCAATTTATGCGATGCAAAAATATATTATTTTGGATCTTCAAACTATGCAGGTTACGAATTTTGTTTTGACACACAGATTTCCAATTCTCTTTCTTACATTTTTTATCGTCATTCATTTTATCTCGTTTAAAACCAACATTCTGGAGCGTATCCAAAATCTTCAATATAGATACTGGACCTTGATGATGATGATTATCATCATGGCGATATTGTTATTTTATGATGGGAATCCAGAAGATTTTATTTATTTTAAATTTTGATAACAATATCAAAGCTGAAAAAATGAGCGTGATATATAAACAAGTATATTTATTTTCAATAAATGCCAAAATTGGATTTCTCAATTAGCTTACCTGCCTCATCTGACAAATTAGTTGCTCTAAGTACTGATTATGAAAAATTTCCGACATATCTACCAGATCAGCTAAAAAGTGTAAAAATTATAGAGAAGAACGATAATCAAATAATTACTGAGGAAACTCTTTTCTTTGCTACGGTTCTCAAGCAACAGATAATTCAACAGTCAATTCATCGTAAGGTGCAGCCTAATGTGCTTGAGACTGAGATAGTTTCTGGTCCGGCAAAAGGTACAATTGCAAAAATCATATTTGAAAAGATGGATAGCGGAACAAAAGTAACGATTGAGGTAAACCTGAAAGTCTCTCTTAAATACAAGATCTTCCAACCATTAATAAAAAAATGGTATGGAATGATACTTAGAGGTATATTGTATAAAATGAATGCAAGAGCTTTAGAGAATTAAAAATGATAATAAATAATAGAGATGACATAATATTATGAAAGATTTTCCTGACTTAATCAACTGGGATAATTTATTTAAAAAATCAACCGACTTCAAAAAACAGAAGCCTTTCAAATTTGCATTTATTGAAGAGTTTTTTGCCAGAGATTTCTATGACAAACTCTATAGTACATTTCCACAACTTTCGGAATTTGAAGACGGTTCAGATAATTCAAAATCTCAATTAGTAAAATATTGGGGAGATTCTGGACGAGGAAAAACCGTAGGTAAAGAAGAAGATCCAAGATTCAGCAAGGAATGGAACACGTTATTCAAATATGCTCATACAAAGAAGTTTTCTGAGAACTTTGAAAAATTCTCAGGTGTCCCAGTCACAAATGTGAAACAGTTTCTTTTCATATCGTATAGAAAAGGAGGTTTCCAATTACCTCATATTCATAATGTTGGGCCAAGCACGCTTATACTCATGTTTTATTTTTCAAAGGGATGGCAACAAGGAGATCCAGGTGGAACATATATGGCAAATGGTTTGGATGAATCAAAGATAATATTTGAACCGTATAATCTTGACAACTCTCTAGCTCTTTTTCATGATAGTCCAAAAGCAGCACATGGTACACGTTACATAGTCAAAGATGTAGAAAGACGTGCACTTCAGATCACATTAGAACAATACTCTGAAAAAACTGGGTGGAGTGGAACGTATCCAAACAAATCAAAATAAACAATGTTTATTTTTTCCTAAAAAATACCAGAAACTATGCCAGCAAGTGCTAACAAGGGTCTTAAAACAATCTATGAATCAATATACAAGAGAGAGGCCACAAATGT
>Ga0233425_10008454_pt1 | contig 13665 bp, 9 predicted proteins | sample Watercolumn_Towu_2_FD_181712 | JGI IMG/M metagenome (GOLD analysis project Ga0233425, IMG submission 181712) | Freshwater microbial communities from Lake Towuti, South Sulawesi, Indonesia - Watercolumn_Towuti2014_140_MG | ecosystem: Environmental > Aquatic > Freshwater > Lake | place: Indonesia...
CACCGTCCCTGGAATCCTATTATGAAACGCAAAAAGGCGCGTATAAACTCATAAAACTTACAAAGCGGATTGATGACAGGCCGCTTGCGCTTGTTAAGGTAGTAAATCTTAAGGAAGAAATAAAGAAATTTCAAAGACTGCTGACTTTTTCCCCTATTTTGTTGAACAAAATTAAAGACAGGCTGCTTAAGAAAGAACAGATCATGCTGTTTTTAAACAGGCGCGGATTCTGTTCATACATAATGTGTAAACACTGTGGGCATGTCATGAGATGCCATCATTGTACTACCGCTTTGACGTATCATCAAATGGGAGATAAGCTTATATGCCATTCGTGCGGATACGCGGAAATACCTCCAAAGATCTGCCCCGAATGTAAAGACATTCACATAAGATTTTCCGGGATCGGCACGCAACGGGTAGAGGCACAGATAGCAAGGTTTTTCCCGGCGGCGCGAATAAGGCGTATGGATACTGACGTCACGACACTTAAGGGCAGTCACAAGAGTATTCTAGATGCGTTTAAAAAAAGGGAGATAGATATTCTTGTCGGAACACAAATGATAGCGAAAGGGCTTGATTTTCCGAACGTGACACTTGTTGGAGTGATTTCAGCGGACGTGGCCTTGCATCTTCCGGATTTCCGGGCGGGCGAACATACATTTCAAATACTAACCCAGGTCGCTGGCAGGGCCGGGAGGGGTACAGTCCCGGGAGAAGTTGTTATTCAGACAATGACACCTGATCATCCTGCGATAAGATTGGCAAGCACGCAGGACTATGATAAATTTGCGGAGTGTGAAATGGCGATAAGAAAAGAGCTTGATTATCCTCCGTACGAACACTTTGTTAATATAACATTTAGGTCCAGAAATCCTAAAAAGGCGGAATTGGTCGCATGGAATTATCAAAAAATGTTTGCGAGTATTTCAGATTCTATAAAAGTATTTGGGCCGATACCCGCGCCGATAAGTATGCTTCGCGGACATTATAGGTGGCAGGTTTTATTGAGGGCTAAGAGTATTGAAGAGATGGCTCATTATTTCAGAAAATTGGATAGGCACGAGGGTGTTATTATAACATATGATGTCGACCCTATTTCTATGTTATAGGGCGCCGGCAATTTTTTGCGCGACGTCGCGGTAACGGATGTCCTGTTCGTAGATTTTCTTAAATTCCGCAACGGCCTTTTCTCTTTCTCCGAGCGCGGTGAGTGCCATGCCTAAGTTGTAGGTTATTTCTTTTCTTGTATCGTCCCACTCGTTCAAGTCATTGATGGCTTTCTTGAATTGATTTATCGATAAATCAAAAATGCCTTTTTTGTAGAAACATAAGCCCATATTATTCAAGGAGGCTATTTTGTACTTAGGGTCTTTTACGGACAGCTGAAATTCTCCTATTGCCTGATCCATCATGGAATTTTCCATATATACCGTTCCCATCTCGTAACGTAAGGGCAGGTGGGTTGGGAAATCTTTTACTCTATCCTGCGTGTCTTCAATTATTAGTTTTTTCATCTGGTCCGGTTTGTCTTTTAGCTGGAGTATTTTTATATTAAATACTTCTTTTCTTATGTCCGGGTCCCTTATGTCTACAGAACTGTACAGATTTAACGCCTTATCATAGTTACCCAAAGACGTATACAAATCCGCGAGTTTTTTTAATGTCGGTAGGTGGCCGGGACGTTCTTTAAGATTTTTCTCAAGACTGCTTATTAGGACACTCTTATCTTCCTCGCTTTTTACTATTTTTGCCTCTTTTTCAAAAATATCCGCCTGTATTTCATCCAGTATCTTGTCTCTGTAAGTGCTGGTGTCATCCCATCCCTTAGCGATCGTACCAAGCGCGGCCAAGTCCTGAATACCTTTTCTGGCTTCGTAATCCGCCGGCGCTATAAGTACGGCTTTTTCAAAATAGGCGCGAGCCTTTTCTGGATTATTTAATTGTCTGTAAAGTGCCCCAAGTTTTTTTAGAGTGCCTAAGTCAGAGGGATTTATCACATGCATGATTTCGTAGATACCGCAGGAAGTGTCTACCATTTCGGCCTGTTCGGAGGCCTCAGCAAGTTTTCTTAAAATAAAAATATCTTTGGGGTACGACCTTAGGGGTTTTTCTAATTCACGCATGGTCGCGGTCCAGTCCTTCTTTTGCCAGTAAATAAAGGCCTTAATATAAGGAGCAATGTTGAAAACTAGGGAAGATATCTTGAGTGCAATATGAAACTTACGGTTCTCGAGTTTGCGCAGTTCCGCTAAGTGGAGACGTGTCCTTGCCTCTGATAGCCCAGGCGCTACTTCTAGGACAGTTGTAAACAACGCAATAGCGTAATCCCAGTTTTGAGACTGAAAGGCGCTCAATCCTTTTTGGTATAAAGCTCGAGCCTTGTCTGATATTTCTATCATAGAACATTATATTAGCAACTTTATTGTGAAAGTCAATCGGATTTGGTATAATGAGGAAAACGAAAGAACGGAGAAACTGAAGAACAGCTATTGAAATGAAAAAAATACTTATCGCTATTATAGAACTCGTTTTACTAAGTGCCTCTCTTTTCGCGGCTCAAGCTGAAAAAAATGAGGATAGCTTCGCTATCAACAAAGTAAATTGCTTGGAAAAAATATATGTCATTCCTCCGGATAGGCATAATTTTTTAGGAAGCAGAGGTACCCAGAAGTATGATTATGAGCGATTGCTTCCGGACGCGGAGCGAGGCGAGCAATATGTTGTCGCATGGGGTTTTAAGGGTAAAAAACTTAACGAAGTGTTGGTGCTTAGGTTTGAATATGTCTACACAAATATGAAGGACGAAATTAAGAAAGACGAATTTGTTTACAATCAAATAAAGAGCGGTTCTTATAGTTGGACATTTAAAAATATTGGTGCGGATTTTAGTCAAAACGGCAAGATAGACAGATGGAAGGTTAGTTTGCTTTTGAATAATTTAGTAGTTGCTGAAAAGAGATCAGCGACGTGGAGGGCGTTAGAAGGCACATGACTTTCTCATGACTTTCTCATAGGTATTGACAATGGCCCTGCCGCATGTTATAAATTATATGGGAGTAGAGAGTTGAGAGAGTTGTATGGCGTTCGTGTTAGTTTGTGGCCGCGCCAGGGGGGTTGTATGATTAAAGACAAAGAGAAAAAGATAGTTAACGAGAGGCGCAGGTCTCCTAGGGTAAGGGGCGGTTTTAATATCGAAATCGCGAATTTCGAGACAAAAATTATTGCCGACACTATTAATATAAGCAGTTCTGGAATATATTGCCAGAGTAGCCAGCCGATTCCTCTGTTTCGAGAAATAGAGTTGAACATAATGTTGCCCAACATAAAAAAACCGATAGACTGCGCGGGTGTGGTGGTGCGCAGCGAAAAGGCCCCAAGTAAGGACCGTTACAATATTGCGGTATTTTTTAATGATATCAGCCCCGAAGACAAAAAACAGCTATCCGCCTACATAGAAAAAAGATTGGCCGGTTAATATTATGCGTTTATTGAATGAAATCCTAAAGGAAGCGGCCGACAGGACTGCCTCTGACGTGCATCTTAAGGTAGGGAATCCTCCGGTATTGCGTATTGGAAAAGAGCTGGTTAATCTCAAAAACGCGCCTCTAACAAACTCAGACATGGAGTCTTTTATCGCTGAGCTGCTCCCGCCGAAAAAACTGGAATATTTCAAAGAACACAACGAAATGGATATTGCCTATAGTTTGGATAATGTCGGTAGATTCAGGGTCAATGTTTTTTCTCAGCGCGGCAATATAGGCATAGTAATGCGACGGGTAAAAAGCGAATTTAGTGATTTTAGCGAGATAGGCCTGCCGGAGGTTTTGAAGAAGGTTTGCGGATATAGGCAGGGGATTGTTATTATATGCGGCCCGGCAAGGAGCGGCAAGTCAACTACAATCGCCACAATGCTGAATTACATAAATAATTCACGCCGTATGCACATTGTTACAATAGAAGATCCGATCGAGTTTTTGTTCAAGGATAATCAGAGCGTAATAAACCAAAGGGAAATTAGCATTGATACGGACAGTTTTTATTCGGCACTTAAACATGTGATCCGCCAGGACCCGGACCTTATTTATATAGGTGAAATGCGAGACAAAGACAGTTTTCACGCTGCGGTAAATGCCGCAGAAACAGGGCATATTGTATTTACCACACTACATGCCGATAGCGCGTCTCACGCCGTGGAAAGGGTATTGAATTATTTCCCGGCAGAACAAAAAGACCAGATTCGTCATCAGCTCGCAAACAATTTATCAGCCATTATAGCCCAGCGCCTGATGTCGGCGGCCGACGGAAGTCTTGTGCCGGCTGTGGAAGTTATGTTGGGTAATGGAATTGTCCAAAAACTTATACGTGATAATAAATTGATAAAATTGCCGGCGGCAATAGAAATCGGAAGCGTTGAGGGGATGCAGACATTTAACCAATCACTTATGTGGTTAGTTCAAAACGGAAAAATTTCAAGAGAAGAAGCTCTTGCCCGTTCACCGAACCCAGAATCCCTTAAACTTAATCTCCAAGGCATATTCCTCGACGACGCGAGAAGAATATTGGAAACCTAAAACCTGCCTATGTTCTCCATTGAGGGTAATATAAAAAGTATTTTACGCGATATTTCTCTTTCCTCGGAGAAATCTGTTTGTAAATCGGGAGATGTGTCCCTTGTCTGTGTGACGAAGACTATTCCGGCGGGGATGATTTCCGAAGCCATATCTGCCGGTGTAAAAATCGTCGGAGAAAGCAGGGTCGAAGAGGCGTTAGAGAAATATGAGCTGCTGCCGAAAAATATTGAATGGCACATGATAGGTCACCTGCAGACCCGGAAAGTTAAAGAGGCGATAAAAATATTTGACTTAATCCATTCGGTGGACACGCTGCGTTTAGCCGAAGAAATAGATAAAAGGGCAGGCGCCGCAGGGAAAATTCAGGACATTCTGCTGGAAGTGAATATTGCCGAAGAGGAGTCGAAATATGGTTTTAAGAAAGATGATGTTATTACGGCCTTGCGAGAAATGTCGCGGCTAAAAAACATAAGGGTTTTGGGGCTAATGACAATGGCGCCCCTCGACGAAGATCCTGAAAAGTCACGACCTGTTTTTAGAGGGCTTCGCGAATTGTCTGAAGCAATCAAGAAAGAGAATATCACGAATATTTTAATGAAACACTTATCCATGGGTATGTCGCAGGATTACGGGGTTGCTGTTGAAGAGGGCGCGACGTTGGTGAGGATAGGGAGCGCGGTGTTTAAAGAGGGAGGTTAATTATGAAAAAAATTGCGATCATTGGTGCCGGTAACATGGGAAATGCGATCATTCACGGCCTTGAAGGGAAGTACGAGACCATTGTTAGCGATAGCGATAAAACAAAACTGAAAAAATTTAAAGTTAAGACCACAACCGACAACATAGCCGCAGTGAAAGAATCGGATATTATTCTTCTTGCCGTTAAACCACAGACAATGGAAACAGTTTTAAAAGAGATTGCAGGTACAGTGGGTTGTAGGCACTTAATTATTTCTATTGCCGCCGGTATTTCGACGGAAAGGATAGAAAAGGCGCTTGGAAAAATTCCGGTTGTTAGAGTAATGCCAAATACACCGTTAATGGTGGGGGCCGGCATGAGTGTAATATGTCCAGGGAGGTACGCGGAATCACGACACCTAAAAATTACGGCCAAGATATTTGCAGAGATGGGGAAAGTCGCCCGCGTGGAAGATGAAAATCTTATGCATGCCGTAACCGCCGTGAGCGGGAGTGGGCCGGCTTACCTGTACCTATTTATAGAAGAGCTGGTGAAATCCGCGGAAAAGCTCGGGTTAAAGAAAAAGATGGCAGAAACATTTGTTCTTCAGACTATAAAGGGTTCCCTAGCGCTTCTAGAATATACGGAAAAAGCGCCTGAAGTGCTTAGGCGTCAGGTGACTTCCCCCGCAGGAACCACCGAAGCGGCCATAAAAGTTTTCGGAGAAAGAAAATTCGATGAAATTATAGAACATGCGGTCTTTTCCGCGTGCCGGAGATCTGAAGAGTTGGGAAAATAATAGAGCGAACAATGTCTACAATTAAACTAAAAGTCATTCCCGGTGCGAAAACGAATGAAATTGTAGGTACTTGGCAGGACATGCTAAAGGTAAAGGTGACCGCCCCGCCTGAAGATGGTAAGGCCAACAAAGCATGTATTGAGCTCCTTTCTAAGAAATATGGTGTTCAAAAAAATAAAATTCGAGTAGTTAAAGGGATAAAAAGTAGGGAAAAAGTATTGGAAATTTTAGATTAGACAGGATGGTGCGTTTTGAAATATATTTCACATTTTTTTCCAATAGATTTCGCAGACCTTGACGGTTATTAATTCCCTCGAAGTGTAAGTATTTGACTGCAAACATATTGTGTTCTGGCATCGAGAGTAGCAGTATTGGCATGAAACTTGCTTAAGATTTGGCAAGTGCGCTATATATGCGGCATAATAAAGGAATGGAGGATAATATTGTTGTTGCGCATTGTTCTTTCTTGTGGTAGTCTTTCTGGATTAAAATTGAAAAAAATAAGCTGAAGTTGATGAGAACCCCAAAAAGGAGGTGAGACTATAAAAAGAGACGGGGGATTCAGCTGTGAAAATAGATGCTTTAACTTTGGAAAAAACAGACGTTCAAAAGGTTTGAACGCAAAAAACATCTCGCCTGGTGGCGAGAATTACAAGGAGGTTTTTTATGGGTAAGATTTTGAGAGCTATTGTAGCAGTGGTGATGGTGCTCCCAATGGTGACATTTGGTTCATCAGCGTTTGCGGCTTCGGTAAACAGTGTACCGATTACCGTGACAATTTCGTTTACAACCACAGGAAGCAATTCACTTACAGTTACGAACGAGTTGACCGGTTTTAGCGTTGATTACTCGACTTTATCAAAAGACGAGGCATGGGTAGTTGCCGGCGGTGATATAAAGTTGGCAGTAACAACAACAATTCCTTCTCCGACATGGGGAGTCAGAATTTGTACAAAGAACTCGGAATTAACAACAGATTACACAGGACCTTTATCAGCTGCTGAATTAAGCCCTGGCGTTTATTCATACGGCGGTTTGATTTTAGTGAAGGCTGACGGTACAGCAACAGGTACAACAGATGGGTTACTGGATCTTTCGCAGAATCCTGCGGATAGGGCGTCATTAGCATGGCAGATAAGCAATTCTTCAACAGGCGCTTCAGCGGTTCCTACACAGGCTTCTTTTGCCGGTGGTTCATGGGATGCTCCGTGGGGTTATGTTGTTGATACAAGCAACACAGGATATAGTTATGTAGATCAGGCATGGGCGTCAGCGACAGTTCTAAACTATGACATCACTTGCTACGGAAGCTCACTCGGAACAGCCGGTCTTGCTTCACATCCTGACACAACATTCCCAGCGATGAGCGGTTCGGGAACATCAGCGGATCCTTACGTTGCATATGTTTATCTTGCGGCAAGATTCGCGAATTCCTATTGGAATTTAGTTGGTTCCACATACGTTGAAGTAGTATCATTTTTGCCGGTTGGCACATATGATGCGAGACTTTATGTAGAAATGTTCACTGAATAATCTGTAAGATTTGGGAGAGGGCGTAACGCCCTCTCCCTTGTCGGGGATTTAATGCGTTAAATCTCCGGCAAGGGAGGAAATTGAAATGGTAAAACTCAAAACACTTTTGTTATTTTTGTTTATTTCGGTGGTCTGTTGCTCCGGTATTTGTTTTGCCGGCATCAAGTTGGACCGTTCATATATTGAGGAAGTAGTTCCAAAAGGACAAGATAAGACCACTGTCCTGAAAATCAGTAATGATGGAGAAAGCGCGCAGGATATCAAAATTGAACTGAGCTCGTTTAATGACGGTCAAAAAGATATTCCATTTGAAAATTGGTGCAAAATAGAGCCGGTAGAAATAAGAATTCCTCAAGGGGAAGCAAGGGATATTAACCTCACCATTAAATGTCCAGAAGAGGCGGAAGGCGAATTAAGATGTAGAATTCATGTATATGCTAACGAAGTCACGTTAATAAAGAATCCTACTCAGGTAGGGATGTCGTACAACATACCTCTGTACGTTTTAGTTCAGGGTACTGTAAATGTAGGAGCAGCGATAAATAGTCTGGATGTATCGTACGCAAATGACACTATCTCCGGTAAATTTGAGGTAGACAATAGAAGCAATGTACACATTAGGCCGTTCATAAATTTTACGGTTGAGAAGATCGGTTCAGGAGATAAAAAAGACTACGAAGTCCCTTTTGGACAGGTAGTCCCTAAGTCCAATGTTAGAACTTTGGCTTTTTCCCAGAAGGACGTTAAACTTGATCAGGGTAAATACAAAATTACGATTAAAGCGGATTACGGGAAATTGTATGGAAATGAAGGGTTTGTAGCTGTTTTTGAAAAGGAATTTGAGGTTAAGTAATTAGCAGGGGACGAGACGAAATAAATTATGCTAAAAATGAAGCGCAGTTTACTACTATCGGTTTTGGTAATTATTAGCCTTTTTGTTTTAGGCGGGTTGTCGTATTCCGCTACCATAGGCGGTTCTGTCATTAATATGGTTACCCAAATTACCACCCATCCTCACCAGTATACCGCGAGTGACAATCTGCAAATGAAGACGCCTCTTATCGCGGATTTGGATTGCGATGGGGTGCTCGAGGTCATAAGTGTTGGATATAACTCAAGCGCAAAAACGGCTAACATATATGCTTGGAAGAGCATTGGTTCAAAAATGGACGGTTGGCCGATAAGTGTCAGCGCTTCCATTATAAGTAATCTGGCGGTTGGGGATATAGATGGAGACGGAGAGTTGGAGGTTGTGCTGGGGGTTCAAAATGCCGCGAGAACTTCCTCCTATATATATGCGTGGAACCCTGATGGCACAGTTGCCGGCGGATATCCGATGACAGTTGGTTTTGTTCCGGAGAATATAGCCATCGGTGACATTGAAAACGATTTTGCGGAAGAAGTAGTATGTGAATCGTCAAGTGAGGTTAGTCTAGCGGATATTGACGCTGACGGAAAGCAGGAGTCGATATTTGTTAGCGGTACGGAATTATCAATTATTGACGGCGATGTGACCGAGCTGGTGAATTTACCGCTGGGGTTAATATCTGTAAGTAATGTTGTTTCGGGGGATATCGATGATGATGGCAATACGGAAATATTTTTTGCTGGCAATGACGGAAGTTCTTCTTTGATATTTGGCTATGAGTATTCCTCGGGTTCTTTAAGTGAATTGAGCGGCTTTCCTATTGATGCCAATCCTATAAATAATACGAGTGAGGATTTCTTAACTTTGGCGGACATTAATAATGACGGCACACCTGAAATTCTTAGCGGGTCTTCAAATGGCTACCTTTCGGCGTATACCACAAATGGTGTGACACTATTCGATGCTCATCCTGCGACGTCAATAATTCATCAACCTGTCGTTGGAGACATTAATAAAGACGGCAATGTTGAGATAGTCGCTAGTTCCTCGGATCATAGGCTTTATTGCTACAATGGAGCAGGCGCGGTGGTGACAATTGCCGGGTGGCCCGGCGCGTATAGCTGTGATATATCTAATGGGCTTGTGCTTGCCGACATAGACGAGGGTGTAACCTCTGATGATATTAATCCGGAAAATGATCTGGAATTAGTTTTTGGCGCTAGTAACGGCAAAGTTTATGTGGTTGAAATGGCCGGAGATTTTATAGCTGAAGATATGCTGTGGTGTATGTACGGTTTTAGTAATAGATGCACAAATAGTTGGACGAACGACAACAATATCAGTGGTTGGACCGTGTCGGACTCTGCTCCGTCGTTTGCCAGCATTGCCTGTGTCTATGACTGGAATAGGGGAGCAAGAGTGATTGAATTAGACGGCGCTGGCATGAGCAATTGCTACGCATACATGAATGCAGACGGAACATATCTTGATACCACAAATACCCAGATGCAGTGGTCGATGAAATACAGTTATGACTTTGCAATATATGTAAGCGTAGATACCATCAATGGTAGAAGGTTTTTATATTATACGCCGGCGGATGTAGACCAGCTTGCGAGTTGTGATCCAAGCGGGAATTATATACATCATGGACTGGGCGCTGTCGTTGACGGGAAATGGCATACGTTCTCAAGGTCTTTGGTGAGCGATTTGAAAGAGGCGGAACCAAGCAATGAAATAGTTGATGTCAACGCTTTCTATATACAGGGTTCTGGAAGGATTGATGATTTGAGATTTTTAAGTGGTATTGCGGTGAGTGAGCTTACAAATTACGCGGAGACAGCCACTGTAAGCGTATCGAGCGGCGACAGTACAAAAGATAATGTGAATGATGGAAATCCTGATACAGTGTGGGTGTCCGATACGGAAGTCAATCCTTGGCTGCAGTATTCTTGGGCCGATGCCATAGTTTCTATAAATAAAATTTCACTTGAAAACGTTATTGGTGCGACGGGTGGTAAATTGTATGTTGTGCACGCGGATGGGACTATAGAGGAAATTTCTTTTAGCTTAACGGGTAGTTCGCTTGATGTTGTATTTGATACCCTGCACAATGTTAAAAGCGTTACAGTTAAATTTGACACCGGCGGCGGCAGTGTTTCTGCGGGCGAAGTCGGAGTCTATTATGATCCAAGTTATGAGCGTGATGTTATCCCGAGTGATATATATTTGGTCGGTGACTATATTAAACTGCAAAATGGTTTCTTCTGGAATCCTGAACTTAACAGCGGCGTCGGTGGTTACTGGATACCTCATGGTATAGCATATCAGACATGGGACTTTGGTGTTGGACTTTGGCAAAGCCTATCGGAACTTCGCCTTGATCTACAGGGTATTGCCGATGCGGGAGCCAACGCCGTAAATGTAAATATTCTTTGGAAGAATGTAGAATTGACCGAAGGCAGCTATACTTGGGGAAACTATGATGCACTTTTAGAAGAAGCGCAGGCAAACGGATTAAAAGTCTTCGCGAATGTCGGCGGGTTGCAGCCGCCGTCGTGGTTTGCAGATGGGGGCTATACCCTTTCTCCTCCGGTAACGGCATTTCCTGATCCTTGGAAATCCAATATTATAAGTATTGAGAACACTGATGCGCAGGCAAAATTGAAAGAGTTTTTAAGGGCCGTTGTGACTAGATATTCAGTTGGAGGCGATAGGGAAGATTTGTCGGGAGTAGTTGCTGGGTGGATAATTGGAAGCGAAACAGGGTATTTCAATTTATCTCAGTCAAGCTATGTTGGTTATGATGACGAAAGTAAAGTGGCATTTAGGACTTGGTTAAGTGATAAATACGGCGGAGATATAGATGCGTTAAATGCCAAGTGGGCTGATGACACATCGGTTGATCCTTTGTATCTGCCGAATTATCCTTACACGAGTTTCAGTGAAGTTGATATGCCGATACCTTACGGGTACAAAGATAGTACGGCTGGAATATACTTGGCTCGTGACAAGGCAAGTTGGTACGATTTGACAGAGTGGCGAGAAGAAAGTACGGCGAATTTTATAGCATTGTTGGCTAAAACAGTAAGGGATGCCGATCCTTCACATCTAATAACATATGCTTCACTTGGCACACCATACAGCGAAAATGACGCGCATGCAAATACTGAAGACCCTGCAAAGATAGTTCAGGCATGCTCTGATATAGGTGCCCCTCTTAGCTTCTGGAGTATCAATAATTATCCTTTTGGAGTGGAAAATGATGAATTTGTTTCTGTCAGATGGGGAATTGAAAAGGCAAAACATGACACAGGCTTGTCTATCATGGTGGCACAAACGGGCGCTTCGAGCACTGCTGTAAATGTTGATGAAAGTAAACAGGCTGTCTTAGATAGAAACGCGATTTGGGAATCCTTGGAAGCCGGAGCAATAGGTGTTTGTGTGTTTCATTGGAATGACAGGGATGCCATGGATTTGGCGGAGGGTGATATGGGATTTGGTCTTGTAAGCACAGGCAAAGAACCCAAGGCCGCGTACTCTGCCGTAAAAGAGGCATTTGAAAAAGTAGATGAGATAGGACTCAAAGATTTATTGCCTTTAATTATTGATTTGGCAAAAGACATAGCCTTTGTAAGAGAAGACGCGGTTGATACTATTTCAAGCAGATACGAGATTGAATCGAATGGCTTATTCGGTGCTTTAGAGAGGATGGGATTTAATCCCACGTTTATTAATAAAGACGAACTTATTGCCGGTGATTATTCCGGTTATAAAGCAATAGTGTTTTCAAGAAATCAGAAAATAAGCAGTGATATATTATCAATGTTGCCGTCAATTGTTTTAAGCGGCGTAAAGGTGCACGCGAACGCGGATTTGCCGGGTATCATGGACGAGTACGGTATAAATAGATCCGGTGACAGCGCGTGGCAGACAATAATTCAGGATGTTTTCGGAATAAATGTTTCCGCTAGCGTAATAAATGTCGATCCGAATATTGAAGATAGCGATTATCTGACATACGGTTATTTTGAGTCTAGTTCGGCTAGTATAAATTATCAGTCAAAGAAATTATATTCCTCAGTTTTGGGATTTAACTCTTTCGTGGATATGTGGAAGTATCAAGATAATATCGCGGTTGGCACAGGTACTGCTGTTGCGAAATTTGACAGCGCGTCAGGTGCTCCTGCTATCATCGTTAATAAATATGCCGGTTCCAGTGTTGGATATGACGCGGCGATTTCTTTATTTAGTTTAGGGGCTAGCAATCCATCCGGTTGGACATGGGAAGACAGATATAACTGGACAAATCTTATTTATAGAGATGCTACGTATGGTTTCGGATTAGTTCCGGATGTACAGGTTACAGGCAGTGCGTACGTGTTGGCAGATATAAGGGCAGCATCGGATGGAACAAAAATTTTGATAAGTTTAAAGAATTACAATGCGGAAGCTGCACAGACGGTACTGGTATCATACAGCAGCTTAGTTGGCGCCGTGATAAGTGATTTAATAAACGGGACGGAGCTAGAAAATCCTAGCGATGGGACAATACAATATACAGTTGATGCCGATGGACACGCGCTTTTATTAGCGACTGCCGTTGTCAGCGGCGGTGGTGATACAGGTGGCGGTACGGGAGAAACAGGTGGTACGACCGGAGGTACGACTGGCGGCGACACTGGCGGAACAACCGGCGGTGATACTGGCGGTACAACCGGCGGTGATGCTGGCAGTACAACCGGCGGAACAGATGCGGGCAGTGAAACAGGTAGCGGCGACTCTGATAGTGATACAGAGACAACAGGTGGTACTACGGGTGATAGCTCAACTAGTGCATCCGACTTGACTACGTCAGGTAGCGATGCAAGTACTGCGTCAACGACAGAAACAGCGAGTACGGCTTCTTCAGATGGGTTAACTTCCTCAAGTGACTCAACCGAGGCAACCGGCTCTACTGGATCAGTAGGATATTATCCATATGTTTTTGCGGCTGGTGGAGTAACTAATTCCGCGGATACTTTGGGTGCGGCGGACGCAAATAGTTCGGAAGACGCAAATGGCGCTGGGATTACAAAGGAACAAACTACACCGGATACTGGTAACGATTCGGCCGTGGATTCAGATTCCTCATCATCAGGAAGTGGAAATGGAAGCTCCGATCACGCTAGGAGTTATGGACGTGACAGAAGCGGTGTGTCTGATGCGGGTT
>Ga0233425_10008455_pt1 | contig 13662 bp, 9 predicted proteins | sample Watercolumn_Towu_2_FD_181712 | JGI IMG/M metagenome (GOLD analysis project Ga0233425, IMG submission 181712) | Freshwater microbial communities from Lake Towuti, South Sulawesi, Indonesia - Watercolumn_Towuti2014_140_MG | ecosystem: Environmental > Aquatic > Freshwater > Lake | place: Indonesia...
CGCGTGTTGCATACAAAAGGATCCCTGAAGCAGGAAGTTTTTACCAGAACTGCATCGGCCTTCACCCTGTTCAAACAGGAAGCAGAAATGATCTCAGGGAAATATGCCGCCAGATTGAGAGGGGGGAAGTACAGTATCCCTCTGGAATACTATGATCGGGGTGAGTTTGAGTTCCGGCTGAAGTTTGCAGGGGACATCCTGATCTTTATGATGCATACGAACGTATTTGAATTTTCACGTGATCATGAACTCATGCGGTCTTCCTATATCCGGGATGACAAGGAACGATCTTACACCGGCATCATCTATATATTCAATTTTCTGGCCGATTCCTTTAAATATAACCGGTTGAATGATATAGGATATCTGATCGGAAGGATCTTCGTTAATAAGGAAAACCACTATTTCGTGGAAGGCAAGAGGGAGGTGGGTCTGTTATACAGTAATTTTCCGACGGCAATTCTTACCCGCAAAGCTGTGCAGAGTGTTATCCGGTCGGCGATGATGTATGCGATCAATTTCGACCTCCTGACGCCTCCCTTTGAAAACATGAAAGAGATTACCGTTCAGGAGATCCAGGCGGCATTGGATGCCATGCTTATTCGCACCGGTAAACGCATGGGTTTCCGGTTTGAAGCCGATACAACGTAAAGGAAAATGAAATGCCTGAAACGGATTTCAGAGATATTACTCCACAACCAGTTTCTGGTTCACGGTTTCCCCATCCAGGGAAAGCCGGATGATATAGATCCCTTTCGGGAGGTTTTCCAGGAAGATTTCCCGGATATTTTCACCGGCATTCAGGGATAATACGTTATCCAATACTGTTTTCCCGATCAGGTCAAGAACTGTATAACGCACATCCATCGATTCCTTCAGGCTGACTTTCACATAGAATTTACCTGAAGCAGGGTTCGGATAAACCGAGAAAAGCCTGTTCTGGGGATCATTGATTCCCTGTGGGCCTTCGACCGTAAATTTCCAGGGAGTGCTCCACTGGGTGGTATCAGCCATGATGGTTCCATCGCTGAAGGCACGCATCCGCCAGTAATAGTCGGTATTATACGCCATCTTTTTTGTAATCTTCATGCTGGAGACAGTGGCTTCGGGTTTCACATCATAAAAGATGTCGCCGAATCCCAGGTCAGTGGCTATCTGGAGCTCATATCCTTCAATCCCGGTTTGTTCGGTCCAGGTCACTGTCGGATTCTGACTGACATTCTGGGCATTGTTGGCCGGTGTCTTCAAAATCACGGTATTGATGGTAGTGAACTTATTGGGGCCTCCCCATTCTGTAGTATCATTCTGATGGCGTGCACGAACCCTCCACCAGTAATCATTGCCGAAAAGGAGGAAATCGGCATTGACCTGGATCTCGACGGTTTCCCCGCTGTACACCTGGATATTGAATGTCTGATCAAGCGCAATCTGAAATTCATACCCGAGGATACCGTTGATCGCTTTCCATTTCAGCAGGGCATTCAGCATCTGGTTTGTGGCGTTGTTGGCAGGAGCATTTAGGGTAACCACGTCCACCACGGAAAAATTGAACGGATCGCACCAGGCGCCTGTTGATGAGGCATGACGGGGGCGAACCCTCCATTTATAGTTGGCGCCGAAATTCAGGAATTGGGTCGCAGCCCTGAAAACAGTCCCGTTTACCGTGCCCTCGATCAACAGCGGGGAATTGAAATTAGCGCTGGTGTCGGCCTGCCAGTCATAATACGCTATTCCGCTGACCGGATTCGATGCACCGCCCACTGTGTTTTTCCACTCCAGATTGACATTGGGGTCCTGGTTCGTATTGTTATTGGTGGGTTTACTGAGTTCCATGGTGTTCAGCACGGTGAAACTCCAGATCTCTGACCAGGATGAAGTGGTTCCGTCAATCGCTCTGACCCTCCAGTAGTAGGTGGTATTGAACCGGAGGTTATGAGTCTGGTAACCGGTTAGCAACGTCTGTGTAACATCAATCAGCAAGGGAGAATTAAATAAAGCTGATGTGTCGCACTGGACCTGGTACTGAAGGTTCAGGCTGCCCGCTACGGCATACCAGCTCAGGATCACATCCGGCATCCGGTTGACGGCATCATCGGCCGGACTTTTCAGTTCCGGCGTGTAAACGAGTGTCTGTGCAAAAAGGCCCAGACCGGTGATCATGGATGCCAGCAGGAATATTGCTCTTTTCATATTGCGTGATTTATTGGATTCAATGTTAATTGGGGATTTTACTGTGTTTTAACCACTTTGCCAAAAGCTTCATGCACTTTGATGATATAGGTCCCGTCGGGCAGCGAGCTCAGATCCACTTCCGATGTGTGAATACCTTTGGATTGCTTCCCAAGGCTGAAGGATTTTATACACCTGCCGGTCAGGTCATATATCCAGGCATTTACCTGTTCTGATCCGGGAAGCGAATAGGTGACGGTGGCTGTTTCTCTGACAGGATTCGGTCGTATATGCAACAGGGTGTATCCGGAACCCTGACCTGAAACCGGCTTGATCCCCAATGGGGTAAAGTATGTAGTATCCCAGAAAAGACCCTGACCGTATGAGGCAGCGGCAATATATCCCAGGTTCTGGATGCGGAAGTTATCCCAGGTTTGCTGATGGATGTCGGTGACAGGGACATCCCCCATCCCCTGGTATTCCTGGCTCCAGGTTGGGGAGGCCGAAAAAATATTGGAAGTAGAGAAGATCCCCATATCGGTCCCAAGGATTACCTTGTTACCGTCATGCATTTCGATAATGCCGTCGTAAACCGGCATATGGGGAAGGTCACCCTGCACCGAAATGAATCCCGGCAACGAATCCAGTGCATTCTGTGAAAGATACACAAAGTTGGTGTTCCCATAATTTCCGAGGGTGACCAATACATGCTCATTGTTATTCGGATCAACAACAACACTAGTGATATGTCTTTCATCCATTTCCGGATACTCAAAGATACTCCTGGAAACGATACAATAGGGGCTCAGGACGTTAGCCGATAAGGAGTCGGTGGCGCGTGTCAGGTTGGAAAAGCGGTAGATCTTCCCGTTTTGTGTGCCTGCCCAGAGTACATTCAGATCACCGGAAAGAGCCAGGCAGGTAACAATATCATTGGTTTCTATCACCCCGATCTGGGCCCATGAAGGAACCTTATAGAATTTGATAGCATCCTGGGTCATATATATACCCGGCCGGCCAAGACTGGTTCCGAAAAGGAAGAAACGGGAATGGAACGGATCCAGTACCGGTAAACTGTCTCCGATCGGGATGTCTACCGGAACGGTATAATCAAACAGGCACTCGAAACAGTTCATGCTTTCCATGGATACCACTGTTCCGGCTTCAATCGGAGCCTGACGGGCATACAGCCAAAGAGTGTCAACCGACCAGGGAAAGTTGTCCGTTTCCCAAAATGCGGAGGTCAGGTATCGTGTAACTGTGCTCGATATGGTTCCAAGGAAGCTCAGGGCAGCGGTTTCTCCTAAATCTTCGGACCGGATATAGGGCTCATTGGTTCCGAAGTTAGTACCGGAGTACATGATATAATGAGGTTTCAGCTGCGACCACTGACAGTATGTTCCGTTAATTAATCCGGTCTGCAGGACAGAGGTTGGCACATATCCTTCCAGCGGATCGTTGGCAGGTACAGCATTGAACAACTGTGTGCCGACTAAAACACCTCCTCCCATGGCCCAGGTTCCGATGGGAGCCAGTTCCACTGAAATAAACTGGGAGGTCATCAGGTTCCGATTGCTGGTCTGGAAGTTCCAGGTGCCGTTTTCCAGTGTGCCGATGGCAATCCCCATATCCGTTGCGATGGCAAACTGTTCGGGGTGGTTCGGCCGAAACATATAGCAATGATGGAACAGAAAAGCGAACGAGCCACTGGATGCAAAGTTGGCGAAGGAGATCTCCTGCCAGTCGAAATACCCGGTTTCATCATATTTCATTCCCAACCAGCAATTTGCGCCTCCCAGTAAAACAGAATTCGGGTCCTGTGGAAATACGGTCAGCGAATTGGCATAACATCCGGATCCGTTAAATGGCTCATAGGTGGTATTGGCCGGGAAGATCACATTCCACGAATTTCCCTTGTTTTCCGAGCGGTACACATTAAGCAGATAATAATCGCCCGCTCTGGCGATACTGGCGTAAATGACCGAGGGATCCGTAGGAGCGACAGCCACCGATATCCAGCCGACATTCTGATCGGGTAACATGCCTGTTTCGCCGGTGGAAACATCGACCAGGTTGGTCAGGTTACCGCCGGCAGCAATATAAACCGATCCGTCGACCACAAATACAACGGTTCCGTCGGAGCCCACCGCGACATCAGCTGCAAGCCCGGTCATCAGTGTATGCCAGGTATTCCCGTCATCAGAATAGTTCAGGCCGCTGGTAGTGGCTGCGAAAAGCCGGCCGCTGGCCGGGTCGCATGCCAGTTTTGTTACATAGGCCCAGTTGGACTGCGGGTCATTGAAAACGGGTTGGGTTCCCGGAACGGGTGAAAAGTTCAGGCCGTCATCAGAGCGGTACAACCCGGTACCCATGAAATCACCACCATCGCAATAGTATTCACCTGTGCCCACATAAATGGTACCCCCGGGAGTCTGGGTCATAGCCGAAACCCTAAGCACTTCATTGGTGCCTTCGTTGACGGCGTGCCAGGTCAGGCCCAGGTTCGTGGACTTCCAGATACCGCCGGTGACTCCACCGGTGAACAAGGTTTGGCTTTCCGGATCCTGATTGTCAAAAAGTACCACCCGTGAACGGCCCGCCCAGTTTGAAGGCCCGATATGCATCCAATCCAGCCCGAGACCGGCCGTAGATTTTGTTTGCAGCGCTCTGGCCTGGTTCCGTGCCTTCAGAACATCTGCCGGACTTACCATTCCGGTGACCTGATTGCTGCGGATCTGGTGCATCCGAAGATCGGAACCCGGGGAGGACCGGGAATTTTCCGGATTGACAGCCCTGAGCGATGGGGAAAAGAAAAGACAAGCACATCCTAGTAACAACGCTACCAAGCCAAATGGTAAAAGTCTGTTTTTCATATTTCTGGTTTTAATGAGTTGATCCGTTTTGTTGGTCATTCATGTAATTGCAGGAAAATCAAATCATCCCGAAGGTTGATCCACGCTTTTTTTAACCAACAAATATAATTGAAAAACTTAATCCTGCAAAAATTTTTTATCGATGCAGGTTAAAGGATGGTCGAGGGAATCGATGTTTTGGGGGAATTAAATTTCTTCCATGCTGGAATCGGGCAGCCATCCGATGCTGCCGTTTGCGATCCGTATTTCGTTCCAGGTTCCGATTTTATCCAGCACGTGAACTTTGGTTCCTTCATGGAGGACAAAAAGATCGATGCTCTTTTCATCAGGAGAGCTTTTAACCGTGACCGTTGGATCAAATACGATCGCTTCATGCAAGCCCCGGGCCTGCCGGTTTGCCGATACGGAAAAGATCAGGGTGCAAAAGGTCAGCGAGAGAAACAGGATCCCGGCCCAGAAACCGGTTTTCCGCAGGAATATACGGTTACCTAAAAGATAACAGGAAGCGGCCAGGAGCGTAAGGATAAAAAAGAGTATGGTTTGATAAGCCCAGCCGTTGACCGGGTAAAGGCGCACCAGTGCCTGAAACCATTTTACATAAAATAGCTCCGGAATGGCCTCTATTTTGTCGGCAATCCTGCTATTGGCGACCCGGAGGTTAAATTCAATGTCTTCGTTACCGGGATCCAGCCTCCGTGCCCGTTCGAACCACAGGATGGCATGGGAAAAGTCATTCACCTTGTAATAGCAATTCCCCAGATTGTAAAAGAGCTCCGGCGCCTGGAATCCTGCATCCACGATCGATTTATACATGCCAACTGCATCGTTGTACAATCCATCATTGTATGCTTTATTCGCCTGGTGCAGGGCGGCCTTAGGATCTGCGATCCCTGCCGCCGGTGCCCGGAGTGTCAGTGACAGGAATACAACGACGAAATACAGCCAGCGATCCGAAGTTCTCATTTCAACGATCTTTCTGTTTTTGCAATCAGCTCCATCGCATTGGTATATACTTCTTCCATCCGGAGGATCTTATCCCCGGGAGCAAACCGGGTGAATTCAGTTTCCTGCAGAGCGGCGATAAATGATCCGGTAATGCCGGTGTCTAAGTTCTTCTCCTGAAGCGCTTCACGCACGGAATCCAGACTGAGTTCCGCATTTGAGATCCCGAATTTATCTCCCATGTACCCCCAGAGAGCCTGGGAGATCTCTTCATAGAACGGATCCTTATCCCCCTGTTTAAGGAAATGCTCCGCTTTCCGGAGACGTTTTCTGGCGACCCTTGTCGCTCTCCGGTTTTTCATCAGGAGGGTATCCCGCCGGCGGGCTGCCTGTTTCTTGAAAAGTATTGCGACGATGAAAAACAAGACCAGGGGAACTCCCATCCAGAGAAAATAAGACACGGTTCCCAAAAACCACATGCTCCCCCGGTACAGAAGAAAAGGCCGCGTTTCGATATGCCGGATATCACTCCCGATATACTGAATCTCCTCTTTCCCTACACCTGAATACGTCATACCGGTGGTTGCCCCGGTGCCTTTCTCCACATTCAGGGTATATTCGGGGCTCAATAGAGTGATGTAAGTCTTTCTGCCAAGATCGAAGTATGTGAAAGGAACAGGTTTAATGCTGAATTTTCCCGGTTTTCTCGGAATGATAAGGTATTCAAAGGATTGCATCCCGCTAATCCCCGAAGTGGTCGTGTTGAAATCACTCACCACTTTAGGATCGTAGGTCTCAAAGTCGGGTGGGAAACTGACATCCAGCCGGTCGATCAACTGAATATTCCCTGTTCCTGCAACAATAAATTTCAGGGTGACCGGTTCATTGGCCTTGACAGTCGTTTTATCCAGTTCCGACCGGAAAGTAAAAGAGCCTACGGAACCGGAAAAGTCGGCCGGTCTTCCTTCCAGTGGTAAGGGTTTTACATCGATGGAAAGGGGATTTGACTTCAGTGTTTTCTCAACTGTCGCATAAGACTGGGAAAAGAAACTGTTATTAAAAAAATCATCAAAGAACGGATCCCCTGTGCCGGGTCTTGACTGCCGTTTCACCTGGGCGATACATTCCATTTCCATCGGGTTAATAGTCAGTTTTCCCGACTTCAGAGGGTACAGCACCATTTTCCGCAATTCAGCCACGGTGTATGCCTCTCCGTTGATAGTCTGATTATACTGGGCCCCCTGATCGCCTTCCTTTAAGAGGTTTTGTGACCAGAAACCCTGGAATGACGGATTCTTGCTTATGGAAAGGTTCCCCAGCCTGACTTTCGTAAATATTTTGTATGTGACAGTGATTCCCTCGCCCTGAAACGGATTATCATCGCTGGCAAATGCTTTCAGGAAGACATCATCCCCGCCCGAACGTCCCTCTTCAGGCACCTGTTGTCCCTGTTGCCCCGGCCTCCCCTGGGGTTGGGAAGTTGTGCCGGCACCTGCCACAACCTTTATCAAAGCGGGATCCGACTGGTAGGATTTTCCGTCAACAACCACGGAAGCGGGTGTGATCTCGAACGACCCCTCCTTTAAAGCCTGTAACAGGTATGTGTAGGTATAGGTGATGGAAATGGATGTGCGGCCGTTGATCGAACGGATACTGCTGGAGGTGGAGGTATTGGGACCTGAAAGGACTTCAAACCCGGTTATCCTGGGCTCCCGGAAATTCACGCCCTGGGCATCCAGTGTATAAGTAAGAGCAAACGTCTCTCCTACTGCCACGACGGGTTTGGTTGAAACCGTAAAATGGGCCTGCTGCGCAAAGGTTGAAAATGCGCAGATACCAAAGATTGCCAGGATTATCGGCCCGTTTTTCATCTGATCACCAATCTTTCTCGATCCCCGATACGACCACCTTTGCCTTTTGTTTTTTCACCTTCTCCATCGTCTTTTTTTCGTCGTTCTTCATGGCTTCGAGCATCCGCTCAGCATCTTCCTTTGAGATCTTATTGGTTTTTGGTGGTTGCTTTTGCTGGTCCTGCTGGTCCTGATTCTGCTGGTCCTGTTTCTCCTGCTGATCCTCTTTCTGCTGATCCTGTTTCTGCTGGTTTTGCTTTTGTTGCTGCTGCTGTTGCTGCTTCAGCATCATCTTTGCATATTCCAGATTATACTTGGTATCCAGGTCAGTAGGATCGCTGATCAGCGCCTGCTTGTATGCATCAATGCTTTTTGTGTATTCCTTGTCTTCCAGAAGCGAGTTTCCCAGGTTATGGAACACCTCCGACCGGGTCTTCCGGTCCAGTTTCTGTTCACCCAGTCCGGAGTAGATCCCTGCGGATTCTTTGTAATTCTTCCCCTGGTAAACGGCGGTTCCTAAGTTGAATTGTCCCTTTACCGATTCTTTGTTGATTTCCAATGCTTTCCGGTAATCCTTTTCCGCTTCAGCGAATTCCCTCTTCTGATATTCCCTGTTCCCCTCCCGGAGATACCGGTACTCTTTCTGGGAGAATCCGGATAGTGAAATGAAAACCAGGAATACGGCACTGAACGGCCTGATGTGTTTCATCCAGAACGTTTTCTTCTCAAAAATAAACAAATCCAGGATCAGCAGGACCAGCGCTATCACAAGGAAATACTGGAACTGGTTTTCGAAATCGGAAAACTGCCTGCTCTCGATCTCTGATTTCTGAAGGGCATTGATATCATCGAAGATCTTGTTCAATCCTGTCTCCGAATTGGTAGCCCTGACGTACATCCCTTTCCCGATGGTGGCGATCTGTTGAAGCAGGGTTTCGTCCAGTTTGCTGACCACTGTTTTCCCTTCACGGTCTTTTTTATATCCCACGACCGCATTCCCCTGGTACTGAGGAATGGGAACGCCTTCCGGGAGCCCCATCCCGATTGTATAGACCTGGATTCCTTTGGAGGCAGCAAGCTCTGTTTGGTCCAGAACGCTTCCCTGATGGTCTTCCCCGTCACTGATAATGATGATCGCTTTATTTTTAATGGAATTTCCGAAGGATTGGATAGCCAGCGCAATGGCGTCTCCGATCGCAGTGCCCTGGGTGGGGATCATACCTGGATTGACGGTGGAAACAAAAAGTTTTGCAGCTGCGTAATCGGTAGTGATCGGAAGCTGGGTATAGGCTTTCCCGGCAAACACGATCAGCCCGATCCGATCACCCTGCAGTTTGTCGACAAGCCGGCTTATGGCCTGTTTGGATCTTTCAAGCCGGTTGGGTTTAATGTCCTGGGCCAGCATGGAATTGGATACATCCAGGGCGATGATGAGGTCAATCCCCTTCCTCTGTATCTTTTCCAGCCGGGAACCCGTTTGCGGGCCGGCAAGGACAAATATCAGGAGCCCGCATACCAGCATCATCAGTACGAATTTCAGGATCAGTTTTGAATCCGTTTTTTCGGGGATAAGGAGCGCAATCACCGGCGATTCTCCGAATCGTTGCAATGCCCGCTTCCTCCACAGCATCATCCAGGAGAACAAAATGATGAGCACCGGGATCAGCGCCAGCAGGTAAAAATATTCACTATTGGCAAAACGAAACATATTCTCAGTCTGTGCTTATTCCTTCCTTTTCACTACTCATTTCTCACTTTTCTCACGGTATATTCCTTACAACAGTATATCTCAGCAATCCTTCCAGAACGATCAATGCGAGAGCAAACAGCACCAGGGGGATATATTCATCTTTTTTTCGCTTGAATTCGGTGACATCGATCTTGGATTTTTCCAGCTTATCAATCTCCTGATAAATCTCCCTTAGTTTGGCATTGCTGGTTGCCCGGAAGTACCTGCCATCTGTCATCCGGGAAATTTCCTTAAGCAGGGGCTCATCTATTTTTACCTCCATATTTTGAGTGGTCATGCCGAAGGGAGTCTGCACCGGATAGGGAGCCATACCCGTTGTACCAACCCCGATCGTATAGATACGTATCCCGTATAGCTTGGCTATCTCGGCAGCAGACAGCGGATCGATCGAACCCATGTTGTTCACTCCGTCGGTGAGCAGGATGATTACCTTACTCACTGCCTGGCTTTCCTTTAACCGGCTGACCGCCGTGGCAAGCCCATCGCCCAGGGCTGTACCATCCTCAATCATTCCGCTTTTTAAATCCGCAAACAGGTTCTTCAGCACCGAATGATCAATGGTCATTGGACATTGGGTAAAACTCTCACCGCTGAAAACCACCAATCCGATCCGGTCGTTTGGCCGGCCGTCGATGAACTCTGCAGCGACTTCCTTAGAGGCTTCCAACCGGTCGGGCTTAAAATCCATCGCCATCATAGATCCGGAGATATCGAGCGCTATCACCAGGTCGATCCCTTCCACCGTGATATCCTGACGGCTTAAACTGGTCTGCGGACGGGCAAGGGCAAAGATCATCGCAATAAGAGCCAGTAACCTCAGAAAATACATCCCATGGTAAAGCAGGATCCGGAATGATCTCTTTCCCCCTTCAAATCCTTCCGTGGTGCTGATCTGAAGCTCTGCATGATCGCGGTTCCTCCGAAGGAAATACCACCCGGCCAGCACCGGAATGACCAGCAACAGGTACAGGTATTGGGGATTCGCGTATGAAGTTCCGAAGAGCATTTCCTATGTATTTCCCGTCAGATGAAATGTCGAATTATTCACAAACCGTATCCCTTTTTCCAGGCATTCCTCGTTGATGCCTGCAGGAGGCCTCTCCCTGGCAAATTTCACCAGATCGGCCAGGACCAGCACTTCGCCCAGCAATTCGAGATTTCCGTTTTTCATTTCATCTTTCCCATGCAATCCATCCAGGATCTCACGGGTAGTGCTTTCCAGAGCCATGAACCCATAGCTGTCTTCAATGTATTTCCGCAGGATATCTGTAAGCTCTGAAAAATATTCCTTGATCTTTCCCTGCTGCCATAACTTCTTCACCCGGAGTTTTTCCAGTTCCGACAATGCGATCTCGTGGGGCTTAAGCACCACTCTGGGTCTCAGGCGGATCAGCGGCTCCTTTTTCTTTCGTTTCTTCAGGTAATAAATCAACAATGTGATAAATCCTATGCCTGCGGTTGCAAGCAGCAGCCAGGGTAACACTTCCCGGAACGTCAAAGGAGCCCGTAAGGGTCCTTTGATAGGTTTGATCGGTTTCGTCGTATCCACGGCTACCGTATGAACGGCAAAAAAGTGATTCCGGGTTCCGGCTGAATACAGAGTGGTATCGGGAAGTTTCCGGAAACAGAAAGAAACGGAAGGAACTATATAGAAGCCCGTATCGAAGCTGGTCAGCAGTATGTCCTGTGAATAAGTGGTGGTCTGCTTCGCAGGATCCGTAACCGTATCCAAGGGGCTAAGATCCAGCACTTCAATATTTTTCATGAAAGTATCCGGGATTACCGGCCAGAGAACCTGTATTCCGGATTGGCCCGTAAAGGAAAGGCGCAGATGGATCTGGTCACCGATCAGCAGATGATTAGTGTCAAGTGTAGCCGAAACCACCGGTTCCTGGGCATCCAGCCTGATAACCGGAACCATCAGTATAAAAAGGATGATATATTTGATTCTCTTCATCAATCCGGTGAATCGTCAATCCTTGCAATCCCGACAATCGTCCTCATACCAATCCCCTTATCTTCTTGCTTCCCGCATCTTAAACAGGGTGATCAGGGGCCTGACATAGTCCTGGTCGGTCCGGATACGTGCAGAATCCACGCCTGAACGGAGGAAAAGATCGTCAAGATATTCCTGGTGCCGGAGGAACCATTTCTGGTACCGCTGGCGCACCTGCCAGCTTCCGGTGTCGATCCATTTCCGCTGGCCTGTTTCTGCATGCCGGAACCGAACCAGGCCAAGGTCCGGCATTTCCGTTTCGCGTTCGTCGTATACCCGCACTGCGATCAGATCGTGCTTTTTTCCGGCGATCTTCAGGGCATCCTGGAAGCCCTTGTTTTGAAAATCGGACAGCAGGAAAGCAGTGCATCGCTTTTTGATGGCGTTGGTCAGATAACGGAGTGCTTCGGCAATATTTGTATCTCTCCGATCGGGTGTAAAGTCGATCAGTTCCCTGATGATGCGCAGGATATGGCTGGTTCCTTTTTTTGGGGGAATGAACTTCTCCACCTGGTTGCTGAAGAAAATCACCCCCACTTTATCATTGTTCTGGATGGCACTGAAGGCGAGCACCGCAGCGATCTCCGTGATCAGCTCCTGTTTCAGGCCTTTCCGTGTGCCGAACTGGTTGGACCCGCTCACATCAATCAGCAGCATGACCGTAAGTTCCCTCTCTTCATCATAGATCTTAACATAGGGATGGTTAAACCTGGCCGTCACATTCCAATCGATGCTCCGGATATCGTCGCCATACTGGTATTCCCGAACCTCGCTGAAGGCCATACCGCGTCCCTTGAAAACACTGTGATACTGTCCCGAAAAGATCTGGTGGGACAATCCCCGCGTTTTAATCTCGATCTTGCGGACCCGTTTGAAGAGTTCAGTGGCTTCCATGGTGGGTATCCCAACCCCTGCCCCTCCCCTTCAGGGGAGGGATTTGTGGAGGGGTATCAAGGTACTTCTACAGTATTGAGAATCTCGTTGATAATATCCACGGTGGTGATATTTTCCGCTTCGGCTTCGTAAGTCAATCCCATGCGGTGGCGCATTACGTCGTGAGCAACAGCCCGGATATCTTCCGGTATGACATACCCCCGCCGCCTGATGAACGCATATGCTTTTGCAGCCAGGGCCAGGTTAATGCTTGCCCGGGGAGATCCTCCGTAACTGATCATTCCTTCGAATTTCTTCAGCCGGTACTCTGCGGGGAACCGTGAGGCAAACACAATGTCGGTGATATAATTCTCGATTTTTTCATCGAGATAGACATCCCTGACTATCTTCCTTGCACGGATGATATCCTGTGGCGATACCACTTTGCCTGTTTCGGGGAAAGAATCCGCAATGTTCTGACGGATGATCAGTTTTTCCTCTTTTTTATCGGGATATCCGATAACGACTTTCAGCATAAAGCGGTCAACCTGGGCTTCAGGAAGCGGGTAAGTTCCTTCCTGTTCGATGGGATTTTCGGTGGCCAGCACCAGGAAGGGCTCCCCGAGTTTGAACGTTTCCTCCCCGATGGTCACCTGACGTTCCTGCATGGCTTCCAGCAATGCGCTCTGGACCTTGGCCGGAGAGCGGTTGATCTCATCAGCGAGGATGAAGTTGGCAAAAATAGGGCCTTTCCTGACCCGGAACTCTTCTTGTTTCTGACTGTAAATCAGCGTACCGATCAGGTCGGCCGGTAACAGGTCGGGAGTGAACTGGATACGGCTGAATTTGGCATCGATCGTATTAGCTAAAGATTTAATGGCCAGCGTTTTTGCCAGGCCGGGGACTCCTTCGAGCAGGATATGCCCGTTGGAAAGCAATCCGATCAACAGCCGTTCGATCATCTGTTTCTGACCTATGATCACTTTGTGCATTTCCATGGTCAGCAAGTCAACAAACGCGCTTTCCTTCTGGATGCGTTCGTTCAACTCTTTAATATCGGTTTCCACCATATGCAGAATTTTAGGGCAGCAAAAATAGCAAATGTGAAAAAAGGGTTGCCGGTTCGGCTGTTAATAATTGTTAACCCAGCCGTTAAAATGTTGTTAATATAGATCAGCAATACCGATCCGTCAATGGTGGTAAGGTTCA
>Ga0233425_10008456_pt1 | contig 13662 bp, 15 predicted proteins | sample Watercolumn_Towu_2_FD_181712 | JGI IMG/M metagenome (GOLD analysis project Ga0233425, IMG submission 181712) | Freshwater microbial communities from Lake Towuti, South Sulawesi, Indonesia - Watercolumn_Towuti2014_140_MG | ecosystem: Environmental > Aquatic > Freshwater > Lake | place...
TAAGCATACGTTCTATTTGCACCTGAAAGAGACTGAGTTTCGCTTTAATCATAGGGCTGTTAATATGTACCTTGAAATACTCAAATTATTAAGAAAAAATCCGCTTTAGCTTCCTAAGACCCTAAAATCAAAGCTCAGGCTACCTGTCGTACTGTTTACCGCACCAATCGCAGCAGACACCCCGCTCGTATCCACCAGCATCGGCGCGGTGGAAGCAAACACATGATAAGTACCGCTCAGCTTGTTCAACTGCCCGGGTGCCGGCCTTAGCCCAACGATATAATCCATCCACTCGACAGGCTCATCCACCACGCCATTTTCAAAGCTGCCGCTTGCACGCCCCCAGGACACGACCCCGTCGCTGCTGCTGTTCAGCGCATCGAACGTCAGCGTACTGATGATCACCGTCGGCACGTTGCTGTTTTCTATTTCTGCAGGCCTGCGCAAGCCGTCCAGTTTCAGACCGGCTTCAAATGCATCATCAATCCCGCAGGCACAGCCGGTTTTCATCAAAGTAGCCGCCATGCCTTTACCTTGATAAGCGGTTAAGGATGAACCATTGCTGATAATATTATTGGCACTGTCGTTAATCACATTCGGCAGGCCATTATCACCCACAATATCTGCCGCCGCGAACACCGGCTTGGCTGACTCAACAACCGCTGTTGATTGCGTGCCGGGCTGATTTGCCCGCGATGTGGCCTGAGTGTGGCTGAATTTCGGCTTCTGGCCAGGCCCGCCAACGGCTATCGACATCCCCGCATCTGCAATCAGACACCCCCCTGAATTGCACACTTCTACACTACCCTGATTGGTGGTCATCAGCAGATTGCCGCCGTTGAAATTGACGGTGAACTCCGTGCCACGGATGCCGATGGTCGCCACGGCCGTTTGAGCTGATAACGCTCGGGGTTTTTATGCCCTATCAAGCCGCTGATGGTGCGCAAACCGCCTTTAATCAGCTCGGTGAATGCATACTCGCTGCCATCCTCTTTACCGGAAAAAGCATATTTGTGGATTTTGTAAACGGAGTGCGGCTGCAAGGACACTTTACCGCCATCAACAAGCGAAAACTGAACGCGACCATCCTGCGTCTCGATAGTATCCCCTGCGCTCAAGGTCAAGCCTTTGCTCGCCTCTGTCACGGAGCTATCCGCATGCCGTACCTGCACCGTCCCCAACTTGAAAATGATTGTACCTGCCGCATTTGCCCAAACTGCAGATGACCAAAACAGGCACAACCATGCCAGCATGCAAACACCGCTACGATACATTTGAAATCGGGTCATTCCATTTTCCCTAATTACTGCCGCAAATACCGTATCAAAAACAATCAATTACGCAATTCATTGACATCAGTTATAATGCACGGTTTCAAATTCGGTTTACAAGTTCATTTTAACTTAAAAGTAAAAGCTAAAATCATGCCAATTTATGATTTTGAATGTAAACATTGCGGCCACACCGCAGAGCTGATGCGCAAAATGAGCGAAGCCAGCGTGACGACCTGCCCAAAGTGCCAGCAGGAAACGTTCGCCAAAAAGGTCTCCGCCCCCAGTTTCCAGCTGAACGGCACCGGCTGGTATGCAACTGATTTCAAAGGCGAAAGCAAAAAAACACCTGACCCAGAAGCCAAGCAGGACGCGGCTCCCAGCCCTGCCTGTTCAGCAAACTGTGCCTGCCACTAACGCTAAAAATGATCAAAAAATATTTCATTACAGGCCTGCTGGTACTGGTTCCCCTGGTGATTACCATTTGGGTGCTCACCGCGCTGATCGATTTGCTAGACCAAAGTCTGACACTGCTGCCGGAGTCCTGGCAACCCATCAACCTGTTTGGATTTCACATTCCTGGATTGGGCGCATTGCTCACATTATTGATTATTTTGGTCACCGGCTTGGTAGCTACCAACATTTTTGGTCAGCAATTGATTCGTTGGTGGGAAAAACTGCTCAACCGCGTGCCCGTCGTCAAATCCATCTATTACAGCGTCAAACAAGTATCGGACACCATCTTCTCGGATTCCGGCAACGCCTTCCGCAAGGCACTGCTGGTGCAGTTCCCGCATCAGAACGCATGGACGATCGCCTTTCTCACCGGTACTCCTGGCGGAGATGTGCGCAACCATTTGTCGGCAGAACACATCAGCGTTTACATACCCACCACGCCCAACCCGACCAGCGGTTATTTTCTGATCGTGCCAAAATCCGAAGCGATCGAACTGGACATGAGCGTGGACGAAGCACTGAAATACATCATCAGCATGGGCACGGTAAGCCCACCTGAAAAACACGGAAAAATCTTAACTCAATATACTCAAAACGAAACAACATGATGCGTACACACTACTGCGGCCATTTGAACCGCGAACATATCGGACAAACTGTCACTCTATGCGGCTGGGCGCACCGCCGCCGCGATCACGGCGGGGTGATTTTCATTGACCTGCGCGACCGCGAAGGCATGGCGCAGATCGTCATCGACCCCGACACGCCCGAAGCATTCAGCATTGCCGAGCAGGTGCGTAATGAGTTCGTGCTGAAAGTGGTGTGCAAAGTGCGTCACCGTCCGGAGGGCACAGTCAATCCGAACCTGCCGACCGGCGAAGTCGAGATGCTGGCCAGCGAGATTGAAATCCTCAACCCATCGCTCACGCCTCCGTTCATGCTGGACGACGAGAACCTGACCGAGACCGTGCGTCTGGAACATCGCTACATCGACCTGCGCCGCCCGGCAATGCAGAAGAACCTGATGTTGCGCTACAAAGTGGCCAAAAACCTGCGCGATTATCTGGACACCAACGGATTCATCGAAGTGGAAACCCCGATGCTGACCCGTTCCACACCGGAGGGCGCGCGCGATTACCTGGTGCCTAGCCGCGTGCATCACGGCATGTTCTTCGCATTGCCGCAATCGCCGCAACTGTTCAAGCAGTTGCTGATGGTGTCCGGTTTTGACCGCTATTTCCAAATCACCAAATGCTTCCGTGACGAAGATTTGCGCGCTGACCGCCAGCCGGAATTTACCCAAGTGGATATCGAGACTTCGTTCCTCGAAGAGAACGACATCATGGACATCGTCGAAGAGATGATTCGCCAGATGATGAAAAAAGTGCAGGGCGTGGACTTGCCAGCCAAGTTCCCGCGCATGCCGTTCTCAGAAGCGATGAACAAATACGGCTCCGACAAACCCGATATGCGCGTGACGCTGGAAATCACCGAGCTGACCGATGTGATGAATGACGTGGATTTCAAAGTGTTCTCCGGTGCTGCGAATATGGCAGGCGGCCGTGTCGCTGCCATGCGCGTACCCAACGGCAGCGCGATTTCCCGCTCAGAGATCGACGCTTATACCGAATTCGTCAAAATCTATGGCGCCAAGGGCCTGGCTTACATCAAGATCAATGACATCACCCAACTGAATGAAACCGGCCTACAAAGCCCGATTGTCAAAAACATCCACGTCAATGCGCTCAAGGCCATTATCGAGCGCACCGGCGCAGCTAACGGAGATATTATTTTCTTTGGGGCTGACAAAGCCAAAGTCGTCAACGAAGCACTGGGTGCACTGCGCACCAAAGTCGGCCACGAAAAGGGCCACGTGGATGGCCGCGCATGGGCACCGCTGTGGGTGGTAGATTTCCCGATGTTCGAGCATGACGAAGAAAATGACCGCTGGGTAGCCTTGCATCACCCATTCACCTCGCCCAAAGATGGTCACGAAGATTTACTCACGACCAACCCGGGCGCATGCTTATCCAAAGCTTACGACATGGTACTGAACGGCTGGGAAGTGGGTGGCGGTTCTGTGCGTATCCACAAACAGGACGTGCAGTCCAAAGTGTTCGATGCCTTAAAAATTTCCAAAGAAGAAGCACAGGAAAAATTCGGCTTCCTGCTGGACGCTTTGCAATACGGCGCGCCACCACACGGCGGCTTGGCGTTTGGTCTAGATCGCTTGGTCACCTTGATGGCCGGCGCGGAATCTATCCGTGACGTAATTGCCTTCCCCAAAACCCAGCGCGCACAATGTTTGATGACCAATGCGCCGAACGGGGTGGATGAGAAGCAGTTGCGCGAATTGCACATTAGAGTGAGAACTCAAAACGTCGCCGGATAAATTAAGGGGTCTATCGCATGCCGCTTACCGAAATCAACCACATCAATTTCCGTACCGATCGCGAGACGATGCACAAGTTACGCGATTTTTACTGCGATATTCTGGGACTGACGGTAGGTAAGCGCGTGGCCAGCACCACCTATGGCTACTGGCTCTACATTGGCGACAACGATGTCGTGCACCTGGCCGAATACAAGACGCCGGAGCCGCCGCAGTTGCATGTACATGGCACGTTTGATCATATCTCTTTCACCTGTACCGATATGCCGAGCATGGAGGCGCATTTGACCAAAAACAACGTGGCTTACACGACCCGCATTTTGGCCAATGGCGTGCGGCAAATCAACCTGAAAGACCCGGCTGGCAACGGGGTAGAGTTGAACTTTGAAGAGTTTGCCGACCCTAATTATGTGATGCGGCCATCCGGCGACCCTAGCAAGCTATAAAAGGCAAGCTGTAAGTACCCAACCACCGTTTGTGACTCGCATCACATACGCAATCAATACAATGATTAAAATGCGTGGTAATCGCAGCGGCTATAGACTGCGTTAAAGTGACTATTAGATTAGAGGGATTAAAAATGAAGCTGAATAAATTATTAAGTATTGCCTTGGGAAGCGCGATTCTATTGGCTTCCAGCCCTGCCGTTTTTGCTGAGGCCGATGCCAAGCTGTGGCCTGTGGTGAAAGAAGCTTTCTTTGCCAAGCGCGATATTCAGGAAGTGGACTTTCTGAAAATCGACGGCCCGCGCCGTGCCGAAAGCGGTGCGCAGGTACCGGTGACTTACACCTATGACAAAGCGGCTGCCAATGGCGTGGACATCAAGAAGATCTATGTGATCGTGGATGCCAACCCGATTCCGATGACGGCGACTTATCACCTGACGGATGCGCTGGGTGGCTTTCAGCTATCCACGCGCGTACGCTACGAGACCGATTCCTTTATCCACCTGGTGGGCGAGGATGCCAATGGCAAACTCTATATGGCCAAGCGCGAGATTCGCGCTGCCGGTGGCTGCGGCGGTACGGTAGAGAACAATGAAGCCGAGATTCGTGCGGCTGCGGGCAAAATCAAAATGAACGTGGAGCAGCCAGTGAAATTTGGCAGCCCGACGACGACCACGTTCAACATCAAGCATGTGATGCGTACCGGTCTGCAGCGCGACCTGGTATCACAAGGTTTCGTGCCAGCCTTTTACATCAACAAGACCGAGTTCAAATACAACGGCAAACCTGTGATGACCATCGACGTGGGTGTAGGCACGGCGGAAGACCCTTACTTCAAGTTCAACTTCATCCCGGATGCGCCTGGCGTGCTGGAAGTGACAGCGACGGATAACGAAGGCAAAAGCTTCACGCATCAGACGGAAGTCAAAGGCTAATCGTTTTTTGCCGGCAAAAAAGGCCTCATTACGAGGCCTTTTTTGTTTGTATCGGGCAGACAGTGATAAAATTAGCACATTGAAAATAAAGGGAGTTTTCTATGAAAAGCTATCGCAAGGAACTTTGGTTCAACCTGCCTGCCCGCATGGCATTCAAAAACATCACGGGCGAAGTGCGTGAATGTTTGCGCGAAAGCGGTGTCAAAGAAGGTCTGGTATTGGTCAATGCGATGCACATCACCGCCAGCGTGTTCATCAACGATGATGAGCGCGGCCTGCATCACGACTATGGCATCTGGCTGGAAAAACTCGCACCGCACGAACCCGTGAGCGGTTATCGCCACAACGATACCGGCGAGGACAACGCCGATGCACACATGAAACGCCAGGTGATGGGGCGCGAAGTGGTGTGCGCGGTGACCAACGGTCAGCTGGATTTTGGCCCTTGGGAACAGATATTTTACGGCGAGTTCGACGGACGCAGGAACAAACGCGTTTTAGTGAAAATTATCGGCGATTAATCACCCGAGAGGAAAATATGCCTCTGGAAGCCAATATCCACGCGGGTTCCAGGGCATCGAAATAATTAATACAAAAATTCAAACAGATTTAAACCGAAAATGCCTGCCGGAAGCAGGCCAGATTTTCAAGGATTAGGATAATGAATCAGCTGAAATCTCCAGAGCTACTGGCGCCCGCAGGCGATCTGGATCGCATGCGTACCGCTTTCGATTACGGTGCCGATGCGGTATATGCCGGACAGCCGCGCTACAGCTTGCGCGTGCGCGAAAACGATTTCTCGATGGAGAACCTCGAGATCGGCATCAAGGAAGCGCATGCGCGCGGCAAGAAGTTCTTTGTGGCCAGCAACATCTCGCCGCATAACGCCAAGGTGAAAACTTATATGCGTGACATGGAGCCTGTGATCGCAATGCAGCCGGACGCGTTGATCATGGCCGACCCTGGTTTGATCATGATGGTGCGCGAAAAATGGCCGGAAGTGCCGATCCACCTCTCCGTACAAGCCAATGCGGTGAACTATGCCAGCGTGAAATTCTGGCAGCGCATGGGCCTGACACGTGTGATTCTGTCACGTGAACTGTCGATGGATGAGATCGAGGAGATCCGTCAGGAATGCCCGGAAATGGAACTGGAAGTGTTCATTCACGGCGCCCTTTGCATCGCTTATTCCGGCCGTTGCCTGCTTTCCGGCTATTTCAACTCGCGCGATCCGAACCAGGGCACCTGCACCAACAGCTGCCGCTGGGACTACAAGGTACATGACGCGCAACCGGATGCCGCCGGGGTGATTCGCCTGAAAGAATTCGATTTCAAGGCCGAGATGGAAAAATCCAATCTGTCCGCCTGCGGCAGCCTGCCGAGACATCCCGAAGCTGATAAAGTGTTCCTCATTGAAGAAAAAGGCCGTCCGGGTGAACTGCTGCCCATTATGGAAGATGAACATGGCACCTACATCATGAACAGCAAGGACTTGCGTGCGATCGAGCATGTGGAGCGCCTGATTAAGATCGGCGTGGATTCACTCAAGATCGAAGGCCGCACCAAATCGCGCTATTACGTGGCACGCACCGCGCAAAACTACCGCCGCGCGATTGACGACGCAATGGCAGGCAGGCCGTTTGACTGGAGCCTGCTAGGCGAACTGGAGAATCTGGCGAACCGCGGCTATACCGATGGCTTCTATCAGCGCCACCATACCGCAGAACACCAGAATTACGTGCAAGGGCATTCCAGCTCCAACCGCAGTCTATACGTTGGAGATATCGTGGCTTACGATGCAGAAAAAGGGCTGGCCGATATCGAGGCGCGTAACAAGTTCAAGGTAGGCGACAAGCTGCAGATCATTCATCCTTCCGGCAATCAGGATCTGGTGGTGGAAACCATGTACAACAAGAAGGGCGAACCCATTCAGGAAGCCTCTGGCAGCGGCTATTACGTCCGCATGCCGATTGCCGCCAATGATTTGAATAACGCGATGGTCGCCAAATATCTGGCAGCATAACCTCAAATAAGGAAACCGTATGAACCTCAAAGGCAAACGTATTTTACTCACCGGCGCAACCGGTGGCGTGGGTATGCTGGTAGCGCAATTGCTGGCAGATAAAGGCGCGCAGCTTGCTATTGTAGGGCGCGATACCGCCAAGCTGGATAAGCTGAAAAGCCAGCTTGCAAAAAGCGGTGCCAAAGTATGTGCCATTGTGGCGGACCTGAACGAAACAGGCGCACCTCAACGTGTCGCAGATGAAGCAATTGCAGGTTTGGGTGGCTTAGATGTGCTGATTAACAATGCTGGCATACTGGATTTCATTGCTTTCGAAACGCAATCTCCCGAACGTGTCGACCAAATGATACATACCAACGTTACGGCACTGATTCAATTAACCAATGCCGCGATGCCACACTTTCTGGCCAAGAATGCCGGTCAATTCCTGTTTATCGGCTCGATTTTTGGCTCACTCGGCTTTCCGCATTTTGCCACCTACTGCGCCACCAAATTCGCTGTGCACGGCTTCTCACAGGCGCTGCGCCGCGAACTAGTAGATAGCAATATCGGGGTCACTTACATTGCGCCTCGCGCCATCAATACCCCGATGATGAATGACAATAGTGCCGAAATGATGAAAAAGTCCGGCAACCGGCTGGATGCGCCCGAGAAAGTAGCGGGAATCATAGTAAAAGCACTGGAAAAGGAAACGCAGGAAGTGTTTATTGGTCAACCGCAAACATTCTTTGCTTGGCTGAACGGCGTGGCGCCAAAAATGGTTAATATGGGGTTAAAAAAACAGCCTGGTCTAGCCAGGCCGTTTTTGAAGAAATAAACCGCGTATCTTCTATAGATACAACACCGCTGGAAACACGGTGAGCGCAAACACAAATACCATCCATTCCATATTCCAGCGCTCCAGATGGCCGGTAAAATGCAGCGTGAGTACAACGATCGCCAAAACGTAGTAAATTGCCAGAAGTATCATACGCGTCAAATCCGGTTAGTTTGCAATACCCGTATTTATAACATTTTTACAAAAAATACCTAAATTTTTAATCTCGGATAAAACATGGGAAGCAGCCTCAATTTCGAGTTGAGGGCGGTAACTTTAAGAATAACCGGATTCATAGGTAGTGTCTCAGTTTGAATTTTTCTTTTTATAATTTCCACGCTTTTTAGCTATAGGTTCTGGAACCAATCCAGCAATCTCTTCTAAGCTCCAAACGTGGTCAGTTACGCCAGCTTCCATAGCATGGGTGACGCGCAATGTTTTATGGATGCGCCCGAAATTGTAATACATAAAGTGCAATGCCACTGCGTGTTCAAGGTTTTCAACCTTTTTGCTGAAAGCATTGGTTAAGCGGGTAAAACGGCGCATGCTCATGCGCATTGTCAAGTTTTGGCGCTCAATATAGCTGGTTGAAATGTGCTTAACGTCAGGGTTGCCAGCTTCAATTTTCTTTTCAGCACTTACAAATTCGCTAGGACTATAACGCCTTTGTCCTTCTTTTAAATCGCCACCATACATTTTCACCAAACGCGCATAATCAATATCGCCATGAAAGGCGTTTTCAACTGCTTCAAGATATGGCCTATGACCGTCAGTGGTTAATTGCACACGGTTACTAAGGCGTGAGGCTAAGTCATCCATAAATAACGCGGCATATTCAGCATCGCGTTTACCAACCATAAAGCTCACCATCAATTTAGTATCAGCATCAATGCCAGTCCAAGTATAAACGTCACCATAGCCATACTCACCTTTGCGCTCGTCAGGCACGTTCTTTTCCTTCATGCCCATAAATGCCCAAATCTCGTCACATTGGATGCGCTTGCAGTGGAGGTTACGCAAATGCTCATGCTGGTATTGATTGCAAGCTGTACCAACCTCAATCAGCAACTTGGTAACTGTGTTGATAGAGCATCCAACCAAGCGCGTGATTGAGCGCATCGAGTTACCTTCAACTAATAAGCCGATGATTTGTGCTTTCTTTTCAATACTCAGTACGTTCATGACAACCCTCAAGCATTAAATTCAATATGAATATTATTGCTTGAGCGAATGGTGATTGTCAATCAAAATGATATGAATGCTTGAGTGATTATGCATATTGACATTTGAATTAAATTGGAGCATTATGAAAATACGAAGGCGTGCAGGCTTTTAGTTAACTAGACTTTAACCAATATCAGCTAAGCGCGTTTTCCGTATGCTTTTGCATACAGGCGTTTGCCTTTGACGGTAATGTAAGCAACGAACTTGATTACATGGCCTTCAGGCAATGGGAAGTTAAATTTTAACTGTTCCATAAGCAAACCTCCGTTCTCTGGGGTTTCACATGCGTCAACATGTGTTCCAGTGCAAAGTTAAAGGGATGCCCACAACGCCTTCGCAAGTGGTACCGCCACGGCTCGTAACTAGAATATCTTCTCTGGGATTGGCTAGTTACGAGCCTTTCTTTTTGCCCCTAGCGGGCGGATTTCACTAGAGGCCAATCACTCTTCTCATATTCGCCCCCTTAAAATCATATCGGTTTAACCTCTATATCAATAACTTTATTAACATCATTGCAGGTATACAAAAGGTCGAATATATTGGCTGCTGTAGACAACCACTTTGCGCGCCCTTCATATGTCCACTCAGATTCAGGTGCAGGCAATTTTTGCAATAAACCAACAATAAATGGGTGATAGTCATCGCCGCCGGAGCTACCGCCAGAGCCACTTTCTTTACCTTTCGGCTCATCGAAAGATTTTGATTCGCTGGTACCATGTTTATTTTTTGTATTTGGCGGGGTGGTGAGACGCTCCGCATCTAAATCAAAATATCCTGCTTGCTTAGCAGACCTCATAAACACTTGCCGAGCTTTATCTTTTTGCTTTGGAGCTACTCCAAGATTTTCTGCTATACGTTCAATAGCAGCAACCGGCGGGAGCAGCTGGCCGTTCAGCTTATCAAACATTTCTTTGAATAATGGAACAGCTAGGAAAGCGTCTGCGCACGCTGCTTTCTCGTGTTTTGGGTCGAGTATGTGTATACCAAGGTCGGTTAACTCAACATCACCCCTGTCGTAATTCAAAACCCCAAAAGAGCGGGCAGTCATTAAACGCAGACGAAACCCCCCGCCTTGCGGGGCTTGCTTCATTTGAGCTGCAAGTTGATTCCATTCGCAAGATGTTCCACCAACCGAATGAACAGCCTGAACTACTTCGATAGCGGAATCCAAATCTAAATAAGGGAACTCAATGGTTGAGCGACCACGAGCTGAAGAGTCACCCTCTTTTTTGCTTTGTAAAGACGGTTCTTGACTTGTCATGGCGAAAAATTCCTTTCACACATATTAACGTATGCGAAGCATGCGCAAACAAAAGATGGTTTGTCAACAACGAATGTGGATTTTCTCATTAAAATTATGAGAAAATTTTAGTGTAAGAATTATTTATCTATATGTATTTGTTTTTTATATATATTTTTTATCTTATTCATCTTTATCCCACCTTGCCATCGCGGCTTTTTTTGCAATCTCAGACCTTTGTTCTGGGGTTAGTTTATCCGCTCTTGCTTTTCCGCCCTTAAGCCCACCAAGCCGCCCTAATTCCTGAGCCGCTTTGTTTTTGGTAGATTCAGGTTGCGCTGGTGCATCGCCCGTAGCTTCATCTACGATGCGCTTTGCGAGTTGATTCAAGTCTAGTCTATTTGCCATGCGGCTATGATAACATTCATAGCATACAGTTCAAATATCCTAAATTTCAAACTGAGACACTACCGATTCATAAACTATCTTGCATAGCCAGTCCCAAGGCTTGAAACTGCACGATGAAACTTGCCTAAAACACCGTTTTCGCGTACATTTCGTCTATTGCTGGGGGTCTCTAAAACCTTAAGTTATTTAGGGTTTTAGAGTGAGAAACACCCTTTGAACCTGATGCGGGTGATGCCGCCGTAGGGAATGCAGTCAGACTGCTCCTTACGTTTTACGGAGCCAGTTTTATGAATGCCAATCCCAAATTTCTGAATTCCACCGCGCAAGTGGATGAAGCCGCGACCAAGCCCTTTGCCAAATCACGCAAAATTTACATAGAAGGCAGCCGTCCAGACATTCGCGTGCCGTTCCGCGAAATCTCATTAAGCGACACGCCATCCGCTTTCGGTGCCGAAAAGAACCCGCCGGTCGTGGTGTATGACACTTCCGGGCCATACACTGACCCAAACGTGCAGATCGACATCCGCAATGGCTTGCCCGCCTTGCGTGCCAAATGGATTGCCGAACGTAATGACACCGAGCAGCTGGACGGCCCGACTTCAAGCTACGGCCATGCCCGCAAGGTAGACCCGACCCTGGCAGAAATGCGTTTCAACCTGACCCGCAAGCCGCTGCGCGCCAAAGCAGGCATGAATGTGTCGCAGATGCACTACGCGCGCAAAGGCATCATTACTCCAGAAATGGAGTTCATCGCCATTCGCGAGAATCAACGCCGCGAAAACATGAGCGAGCTGATTCTGACCCAGCACAAAGGCCATGACTTTGGCGCGAACATCCCCAAAATCATCACGCCGGAATTCGTGCGTGATGAAGTGGCGCGCGGCCGCGCCATCATTCCGGCCAACATCAACCATCCGGAAATCGAGCCAATGATCATTGGCCGTAATTTCCTGGTGAAAATCAACGCCAACATCGGCAACTCCGCGCTGGGGTCTTCCATCAGCGAAGAAGTCGAGAAAATGGTATGGGGCACACGCTGGGGCGGCGATACCGTGATGGATCTTTCCACCGGCAAGAACATTCACGAGACCCGCGAATGGATCATCCGCAACAGCCCGGTGCCTATCGGTACGGTACCGATCTACCAGGCATTGGAAAAAGTGGACGGCAAGGCCGAAGAACTGACTTGGGAAATCTTCCGCGACACCCTGATTGAACAAGCAGAGCAGGGCGTAGATTACTTCACCATCCACGCCGGCATCCGTCTGCCATTTATTCCGATGACAGCCAAACGCATGACTGGCATTGTCTCGCGCGGTGGCTCCATCATGGCGAAATGGTGCCTGGCACATCATAAAGAATCGTTCCTGTATGAGAACTTCGAAGAGATCTGCGAAATCATGAAAGCCTACGATGTGAGCTTCTCGCTCGGAGACGGCTTGCGTCCTGGCTCGATTTACGATGCCAACGACGAGGCACAGTTTGCCGAGCTGAGAACACTGGGCGAACTGACGCAAATCGCCTGGAAGCACGATGTGCAAACCATGATTGAAGGCCCTGGTCACGTGCCCATGCACATGATCAAAGAGAACATGGATTTGCAGCTGGAGCATTGCGGCGAAGCCCCATTCTATACGCTTGGCCCGCTCACCACTGACATCGCCCCGGGCTATGACCATATCACTTCTGGCATTGGCGCCGCGATGATTGGCTGGTATGGCTGTGCTATGTTGTGCTACGTCACGCCAAAAGAACACCTTGGCCTGCCGGACAAAGAAGACGTGCGCGAAGGTATCATTACTTACAAAATTGCCGCCCACGCCGCCGATTTGGCTAAAGGCCACCCTGGCGCGCAGATACGCGACAATGCGCTAAGCAAAGCACGCTTCGAATTTAGATGGGAAGACCAATTCAACCTAGGATTAGACCCGGAAAAAGCCAAGGAATTCCACGACGAAACCCTGCCACAGGAAGGCGCCAAACAGGCACATTTCTGCTCCATGTGCGGCCCGCATTTCTGCAGCATGAAAATCACCCAAGACGTGCGTGACTTTGCCGCCAGCCAAGGCATTAGCGAGCAGGAAGCCCTGGAGAAAGGCATGCAGGAAAAAGCCGTGGAGTTTGTGAAAAAGGGCAGTGAGGTTTATCAGAAGGTATAGCTTTATAACTTAACCTACTTGAGAATGCAGAATTAGCCGACTAACGATGAAAGGCTGCTATAACTTAGGGTCATGAATTGAACGACTCAACTCTACAACTGTTTTGAATTCATCACTATCATCATCTATATCTAAGTCTAGTTTTAGATATTCTGCAATATTATTTAAGGGTCTTAGGAAGCAAAGCACTTGTTAAAGTGTGATAACTTCCTGAAATGGTTAATAAAAATAGATACTACAGTCGCTCTAAAATCACAGAGGCTAAATTCAGGCAACTTGTGCGCTGTTTTG
>Ga0233425_10008457_pt1 | contig 13662 bp, 10 predicted proteins | sample Watercolumn_Towu_2_FD_181712 | JGI IMG/M metagenome (GOLD analysis project Ga0233425, IMG submission 181712) | Freshwater microbial communities from Lake Towuti, South Sulawesi, Indonesia - Watercolumn_Towuti2014_140_MG | ecosystem: Environmental > Aquatic > Freshwater > Lake | place...
ACGTCGCCGTCAGCTTCGAAGAACCCGAATACACCGCCAACTCCGACGCCCTCGGCGCCCTGCGCATCCTCGAAGCCATCCGCATCCTCGGCCTGGAAAAGCAGACCCGCTTCTACCAGGCCTCTACCAGCGAACTCTTCGGCCTGGTCCAGGAAACCCCGCAGAAGGAAACCACCCCCTTCTACCCGCGCAGCCCCTACGCCGTCGCCAAGCTCTACGCCTACTGGATCACCGTCAACTACCGCGAGGCCTACGGCCTGTATGCCTGCAACGGCATCCTTTTCAACCACGAGAGTCCCATTCGCGGCGAGACCTTCGTCACCCGCAAGATCACCCGGGCCCTGGCCCGCATCAAACTCGGCCTGCAGGACTGCCTCTACCTTGGCAACCTCGATGCCAAGCGGGACTGGGGCCACGCCAAGGACTACGTCGAGATGCAGTGGCTCATGTTGCAACAGGACAAGCCCGAAGACTTCGTCATCGCCACCGGCGTGCAGTACTCGGTCAGGGACTTCGTCAACGCCGCCGCCAAGGAGCTCGGAATGAAAATCCGTTGGGAAGGCAGCGGCGCCGATGAAAAGGGTTTCCTTGAAACCTGCAACTTGAAACCTGCAACTGGCGATCGCAAAGCGATCGTCCAAGTCGACCCCCGCTATTTCCGCCCCACCGAAGTCGAAACTCTGCTGGGCGACCCCGCCAAGGCCAAGGCCAAACTCGGCTGGACCCCGAAAATCACCTTCGACGAACTCGTCGCCGAGATGGTGCGCGAAGACCTCCAGAGCGCCGAACGGGACGAACTGGTCAAGAAGCACGGTTACAAGGCCATGGACCGTCACGAGTAGCCCATGGAACGCAATGCCAGGATCTATGTCGCCGGCCACCGGGGCCTGGTGGGTTCCGCCCTGATGCGGAATCTTCAAGCCAAAGGCTACAACGCGCTGCTTACCCGCACCCACGCCGAACTGGACCTCACCGATCAGCGGGCGGTAGAGTCCTTCTTCGCCAGCGAGAAGCCCGATTATGTCTTTCTCGCCGCCGCCAAGGTGGGCGGCATCCACGCCAACAACGAATACCCCGCCGACTTCATCCGCGACAACCTCGCCATCCAGTCCAACGTCATCCACGCCGCCTGGAAAAATGGCGTGAAGCGCCTGCTGTTCCTCGGGTCCAGCTGCATCTACCCCAAGCTGTGTCCGCAGCCGATGAAGGAGGAATACCTCCTCACCGGCTCCCTGGAGCCCACCAATCGCCCCTATGCCCTGGCCAAGATTGCCGGCATCGAAATGTGCTGGAGCTACAACCGGCAGTACGGCACCCGGTTCCTGGCGGTGATGCCCACCAACCTGTACGGCCCCGGCGACAACTACCACCCCCAGAACAGCCACGTCATCCCCGCCCTCATCCGCAAGTTCCATGAGGCCAAGGTCAACAACAGCCCAACGGTGATGGTGTGGGGCACGGGCACGCCCAGGCGGGAATTCCTCTACAGCGACGACATGGCCGACGCCTGTATCCACCTCATGAACCTGCCGGACGAGCACTTCAACACCCTGCTGGGCAGCGGCGCCAAACTGAACCCCTCCCCCGTAAGCGGGGGAGGAGCTGGGGGAGAGGGGGAGTTCATGCCCCCCCTGGTGAACATCGGCGTGGGGCATGACCTGACCATCCGCGAACTGGCCGAGACCGTGAAAGAGGTCATCGGCTATGAGGGCGATATCGTCTTCGACCCCACCAAGCCGGACGGCACCCCGCGCAAGCTGCTCGATGTGTCGAGGCTGCACGGCATGGGGTGGGTGGCACGCATGCCGTTGCGCGTGGGGTTGGCACAGGTTTGTCGGGAATACGGGATATGAATCCCATGAACAAGTTCGCCAAGCTTCTTGACCCGGAAATCCGCGCCAAGAACCTGCGCGCGCTCAAGCGCGCGGCACGGGGCCTGGTTTTCGACGCCCTCAAGCCGGCCATGCCCGACCCGGTCTTTGTTCTCGGATGTTCCCGCTCCGGTACCACCGTCACCTACGAGACCCTGGCCGCCTCACCCGCCTTCCTCAGCCTGGGCGTGGAAATCCCGGAGTTCTGGAACGGCCTGTACGGGCCGCTCAACAACGGCTGGCTGTCGGAAGCGGCCGGGTCGGAGCAGGCGAAGCCGGAACATCGCCGGGCTGCCTTGCGGTATTTCTATGAACGCCTGGGCGTCGGCCAGGTACTGGACAAGACCTGCATCAACACCCTGCGCGTGCCCTATCTGCACGCTCTGTTCCCCAAGGCACGCTATGTGTTCATCCAGCGCGACGGGCGCGACAACATCAGTTCCATGATCGACGGCTGGCGGCTGGGCCGTACCGATGGGGCTTTCCATTTGACCCAGTTCTTCGGGCCGTTTCCCGAGCCGGTCACCATTAACGGCGGTGAATTCAATGAGTGGCATTTTTTCCTTCCCCCGGGGTGGCGCAACTACAACCGGGCCAGTCTGGAGGAGGTCTGCGCCTTCCAGTGGATTTCCGCCAATCGCCTGGCCCTGGAGGGCAGGCGCCTGATCCCGTCTGAAAACTGGATCCAGCTTCGCTACGAGGATCTGTTCGAGCGGCCGGTGGCGATGTTCCGGGAAGCCTTCGAGCAGCTGGGGGTGCCCTTCGATGCCGCCCTGCGCCAACGCTGCGCCTATCTGGCACCCACCAGCATCGTCAAGGGCAAGCCCAAGAAGCAGAAATGGAAGGAGCACAACCCCGAAGCGATCGAACGCATCCTGCCCCTGATCCGGCCGATGATGCGGGAACTGGGATATGACACCGATGCTTGACATCAAGCCATCCTGGCATGCCATGACTTGCTGCCTGTCTGAAGCATGAACCCTCCGCCGATTGTTTCCGTCGTGATCCCCGCCTACAACGCCGCCTGGTGTCTGGGCCGGTCGATTGAGAGCGTTCTGGCCCAGACCTTCCGGGATTTCGAACTGATCGTGGTGGACGACGGCAGTACCGACGGGACGGGTGCGCTGCTCGCCGCGCTCGACGGGGAGATTCGCGTCGTGCGCAAGCCCAACGGCGGCCTGTCCAGCGCCCGAAATGCGGGCATCGCCGCCGCCGAGGGACGTTTTGTCGCTTTCCTGGACGCCGACGACTGGTGGTCGACGGAGAAACTTGCGCGCCAGGTTGAACTGATGGAGGCCCGTCCCGAGTTGGTCTTCTGCTCGACGGCCACGGCGGTACGCACGCCCGAGGGCGGGGCGCTGCCCGACTGGCGTTGCGGCAAGGAGGGCGGCACCGTGCTGGAGCGCATCTTCGCGGCGAACGCGCATGTGGCCGGCAGCGGTTCCGCCGTTGTCGCCCGCCGTGAGGCTTTTGCGCGGGTCGGCGGCTTCGACGAGTCCCTGCGCAGCCTGGAGGACATCGACATGTGGATGCGCCTTGCGGCCCTGGGGGAATACGCCTGCATTGACGCCCCGCTCGCTGTCATCGAGAAGCGCGGCGACAGCATGAGCGGCAACCTGGACGTGATGCGCGCCTCGGCCATCGCGGTGATGAAAAAGAACCGTCAGCTTCTGCCTGCGGGCAAGCGGGGCGCTTTCTGGCGTGCCGCCTACGCCGGCATGCTGGGCGATTACGCCAAGTGGGAATACCGCCAGGGGCGGCGGGGTCAGGCGATCCTGCATCTCCTGCAAGGGTTGCTGCTGTCGCCCCTGGGCCGGGGACGCCTGCTCGCCGGCCTGCTCCTGGCTGTGCTCGTCGGCCAGAAACTCTAGCGCAGGCCCATGGACGAGGCGACCTTCCTGATCCTTGCGATCCGCGCCAGCAACATGGCTGGCCTGGCGGCGATCATGTTTTCCCTGCTGTTGCTGATCAAGTCCCTTCTGGACTACAGCCAGACCGGCCCGCAATTGCGGCAGGAGGTGTTGGCCAATTACCGGGCTTATTTGCTGTTCAGCCTGGGCAGGCTGACGCTGGCCAGCTTCCTGCTGGCCCTCTTCCTGGCCTTGCCCGGGGCGGTGGCGTACCTGCTGGGCGTGGTGATCCTGCAGGGCGTCTACCATGACCTTGCGGCCTTGCTGGCATCGGCCGCCTCCCTGGGGCTGTTGTCCCTGGCCCGGTTCTCCCGGGTGCTGCACGATTCCCCCGGGGTGATCGTGGCTTCGTCCCATTACGCCATGGCCCATTTCTATCCGCTATGGGAGCGACTGTCGCCGTCCAGGCTTCGCGTGGGCAGTCAATTGTTGGGCGGGCTCTATGCCCTCTGGCTGGTGCTGGGCGCACTGGTTCTGTATCGGAACGGCGCCGCCAATTCGGCTTCGTTGCTTGTGCTGGCGCATATCGTGGTACTGGCGGCACTCCTGCGGTTGCACCTGACCCGCGAGCCGGCACCGCTCGATCGGCCCGGGCAGGAGGCACGCCCCAACCTGCTCATGCTCGGCTCCGATACCCTGCGCGCCGACCGTCTGGGGGCGGCGGGCTATCGCCGTGCGTTGACGCCGAATCTCGACCGCCTCGTCCGACGCGGCGCCCTGTTCGGCCAGTGCTACGTGCCCTGCGCCCGCACGGCGCCCAGCCTGCTTTCCCTGTTGACCGGAACCTGGCCGCACCGGCACGGCGTACGCGACAATTTCGTGGCGGACAGCGAAACGGACCTGGACGTGCCGGCGCTGCCGCGCCTCCTCGCCGAGGCGGGCTACCGTACCGTTGCACTGGGTGACTGGGCAGCCGCGGACCTGGGCAAGTTCGACCTGGGATTCCACGAACTCGATGTCCCGGACGATCAATGGAACCTGAAGTTCTTCCTGCGCCAGGGCCCCAAGGATCTCCGCCTGTTCCTATCCCTGTTCGTCGACAATCCTTTGGGCCGCTATTTTCTCGAGGAGATCCACTATCTGGCCGGGGTGCCTAAAACCCGCCAGATCGGCCTGCGCGCTCGCCAGGCACTGAACCGCCTGGGCCGGGGGAATCAGCCATTCTTTCTCAACGTGTTCATGGCCAGCACCCATCCGCCCTTCGCCAGCGAGCACCCCTACTACACGCTGTTCGCCGACCCCAGGTATCAGGGGCCGTCGAAATTCGCCATGGCCCGCCTGACCGATCCGTTCGAGATCATCCGGCGCCAAGGCGAACCCCGCGCCGAGTTCGACCTGGACCAGATCCTGGATCTCTACGACGGCTGCGTGAAGAGCTTCGACGACGAAGCCGGGCGCATCCTCGATTACCTGGAGCACAGCGGCCTGGCAGGCAATACCCTCGTGGTCGTATACAGCGATCACGGCATGGAGTTTTTCGAGCACGAAACCTGGGGGCAGGGCAATACGGCCATCGGCGAGCATTCGCCGCGGATTCCAGTGATCCTTGCCGGCCCGCAACTGACAGGGTCCTGCCATCTGGAGGGGGTGACCCGGACGGTGGATGTCGCGCCCACGCTGCTTGACCTGCTGGGCCTGCCGATCCCTCCCGACATGGAGGGGATTTCCCTGGCGTCGGCCCTGCATGGCGCCGCCCAACCAGATCTGCCCGCCTTCCACGAAACCGGGATATGGCTCACCGATGTGCCGGGCATGCCCAGGGAACACCTACGTTACCCCAACCTCCTGGAATTGCTGGAAGTGCCGGACCACGCCAGCAGTACGCTGGCCATCAAGCCCCGGTACCAGGCAAGGGTCGTCGCCGCCAAGGACCGCATGATCCGGGTCGGCTCCTGGAAGCTGGTCTATCAGCCCCTGGAGGCGGGCTATCTGCTGAAACTGTTCGACCTGGAGGCCGATCCCCACTGCGTTTGCGACGTCGCTGCGGGCAATCCAGAAGTCACGGCGCGGCTTTGGGCGCAGCTGCGGGACTGGATGCGGGCCGATCCGAAGATGGCGTTTCCGGACAGAAACGGCACCAGGGATTTGTAGGCGACCCGACGTTGGCGGGGACGGTATCCAGGGGTTTCTGTGCCTCACTCGGTTTTTTCTGCGGCTTGTCCGCCTCCCTGTCGGTCGGTTTCGGCGCGGGCGCGGCGGTCGGCGGCATCGTGGCGGCCACGGACGGCGGGGTAGCGGGTGCCGTGGCCGGCTGCTGCGGAGCGGGGTTGGGCTTTAATTCCTCCAGTTGTATCCCCAGTACGCTGGCAAGACGGCGCAAGCCCTTGTGCTGCGGGTCGATGGCGAGGCCGGCCTTGGCTAATTCAATGGCCTTTTCCTTGCGCTTGGTTTCCAGATAGAGGGTGCCAAGGCTGAGATGGGCGCCGAGATGGCGGGGATCCAGCTGCAGGGCTTTCAACAGGCTTGCCTCAGCTTGAGGATATTGCTTGGCCAGCAACAAGCCACGTCCGCGCAAAGCATAGACCTCCGGCATCAAAAAATGCTCTTCGGGTACGTGTCCGATTACGTAACCAGTTTCCCCGACCACCAATTGCGATTCATATCGCTGTTTTCGTGCATCTACCGTCGAATAAAGCCTGTTCAGCGCGTTCATGCCAGAACAGTAATGATGGAAATGAAAATACTCATCGGGATGTGGATAGTCGGTCTTTCTTCCATCAGCTGACCACTTGTCCCTCCCTACGCACCAACTCTGCAAGGCCTGATATTCGGCTTGGGTGCCAGCCAGTCCCGTGGCTGGCGGCAGAGCGGAGAAGAAGGCCAGGGTGAGGAGGGGAAATTTCCATTGGGTCATATTCGTCATTGCGCAAGACCTTCCGCAGTTAGTGTGGCGAGGATAGCTTCCGCCACCAGTTTCTGGCCAGTCGCATTCCAGTGAGTGTCATTGGGCATGTAGACATCCCGGGTTCCGGCGGCGACGGCGCGCTGCAAGACCTGACCCAGCCTGGCATCGGTTGCCGGGAACCTTTCCAGCAAGAAATCCAGGCGGCTTTCCGGCAAGGCCGATGGTGACATCAACCACGGGCGGTAGATGCTCGACTTGTCCGGGGCGATGGCGGTGATGAGACGGGTGGCGCCGTTAGCCTGGACTCTGTCGGCAATGTCGGCGAAGCCGCAGCGGATGCGCGCCAAGTCTTCCGACCGCCACCCACTTTTGCGCAGGTCGTTGCGATACACCAGCAACCTGTCCGAGGCCTTGGAAGTGAACAAGTCGCCGCGCGACAGCGGGTAGATCAGGGCGTCCGAGATATTACGCCGGAGTATATGCCGCGAGAACGATTGCCAGGCCCATGTGCGCACGAAACCGGGGTTGAGCCCGTCATAAGCTGGCCTTGAAGCAAGCGCGGGCGGGTTCCCACGCGGCTGAACACGCAATGGCCTGGAAATGGCCTGAAGAGGGCGCATCCCGCAGATTCCGGGTGCTTTGGCGTATTCATCCACCAGGTCGCGCTCAACCACATTCCAGATCACGATTCTTGGGGGGGAGCGGCGATATGTTTCACTGGAGAGGAGTGTGTCCAGATTGACCTTGTGGACATCCAGGGTGTGGATGCGCCAGCCGGTTTTCAGCGCCAGCCAGTTTTGCCATTGCTGGTAAGGCCAGACGTTGGCGAAAGAATCGCCGATGACCAGGACGTCGGCGGCATGCTCGTAGGGACCGAAAGTCGCCAGGGTCGGCCGGAATTCAGCCATGGGCGCATTGCCGCCGAACTCACGCTCGGCAAAGCCGCCGATCCGGGTCAAATCGCCGTGGAGGGGTTGCAGCCAATAAGCCAGCACCCACATGCCCGCCACCATGCAAAGGGCCGCAGTCAGGGTGGCGATGAAGTAATGCTTCGCTCGCATCAGAACTGGAAATAGAGGAACTCGGAAACCGACTCGCCGCGAGTCAGTGCTGCGGCGAGAAGGAGCGCAGTCAGGCCGGCCCAGGGCCACCCGATGCGGAAGCGGGTCGCGCCGTGTTTTCCCACCATGTCCTTGTAGTCCAGTGCGGGCCGGAAGTCGGCCATGATGCGCTGGGTGTTGGGCATCCTCGTGGCGAGCAACAGCAAGGTGCCGATCATCGCCCAGCCCCAGGCGTCGGGTACATGCCCGCCGGCGTTGCCGATGCCGACGCCTGTGGCCTGCAGGATCGCGCCCAGTCGCCAATGGGCGTCCACCAGCCAGGCGCCGGGTACGGTGATGCCATTGCATCCGGCCATGGCACTGAGCATCGTCCAAGCGGCGGGGAATGATTCCGCGCGGAAAAATACCCAGGCCACCGCGACCGCCAGGAAGGTCAGGGCCCAGGCCAGCAGGCGCGTCCACCATCGTCCCGAGGGCAGTCCCAAAGCTGGTTTGACGCCCTCCCAGGCGTGGTTGATGACCAGATACAGGCCGTGCAGACCACCCCAGATCACGAAGGTCCAGCCTGCCCCGTGCCACAAGCCGCCCAGCAGCATGGTGGCCATGAGGTTGAGATGTCGCCTGAGCTTGCCCTTGCGGTTGCCGCCCAGAGCAAAGTAAAGGTAATCGCGCAGGAAGCGGGACAAGGTCATATGCCAGCGCCGCCAGAAATCGATGATGTTGAGTGCCTGGTACGGGGAGTTGAAATTGAGCGGCAGGTTGACGCCGAACATCCGAGACAGGCCGATGGCCATGTCGGAATAGCCGGAAAAGTCGAAATAGAGCTGCAGGGTATAGGCCAGCGTGCCGCCCCAGGCGGCCAGGAAGGAAATTGGCTCGCCTGCCTGGGCGGCCGCGAATACCGGGGTGGCATAGGGAGCGACGCCATCTGCAAGCCAGACTTTCTTGCAGAGGCCGAGGGTGAAGATCGTCAATCCGACAGCCAGGTTTTCCCAATTCACGCGATAGGTTTCCGGCCGGCCGAACTGGGGCATCATTTCCTTGTGATGCAGGACGGGACCCGCGATGAGATGGGGAAAATAGGTGACGAACAGGCTGTAGTGGATGAAGTTGAATTCCCGAGCGATGCCGCGCCAGGCATCGACCAGAAAGGCGATCTGGGTGAAGGTGAAAAAGGAAATGCCAAGTGGCAGGATGATTTCCGCGAATTCCCAATCGGTGCCCAAAGCCGCATTGGCGCTGTCGAGGAAAAAGTTGGCGTACTTGTAATACCCCAACAACACGAGATTCGCCGATACCGCAATGACCAGCAGGTAGGTCCGGCGCTGCGCCTCAGGTTTGACGGCTTCGCCGGCCAGCACCACGCCCATGCCGTAATTGAAAAAGATCGAAGCCAACAACAATCCGAGATAAGCCGGATTCCACCAGCCATAGAAGAACAGGGATGCAGCGGTGAGCCAGGTGGCGGCGATCCGGTGGCTGGCGCGGGCGAGCCAGAAAAAACCCGTCAGGACGATGGGCAGGAAGAGATAGATGAATTCGGGAGAGTTGAACAGCATCGGTGTGCGTGTTCTGCCTAACCGGCGCGTTGCAGGCTTTGTGTCTTCCGGGCCACCGATTCCCAGCTGAAATCGCGGTGCGCCCTGGCATAACCGGCTTCTCCCAGGCGGTTTGCAAGGCCTTCGTCGCCGAGGATATCGCGCAACCGCGCGGCCACGGCCTCGGTCTGTTTGCCGTCGACCCGGAAGCCGGTCACGCCTTCGCTGACGGCAGAGCCCGTGCCGCCGTCCTGCCCGGCGATCACCGGCCGGCCGCAGGCGGCGGCTTCGAGGAACACCATGCCGAAGCCTTCGTTGTCGCCGTTGATCTCGCGGTTGGGCATGATGAAAACGTCGCAGGCGTTGTACCAGCGAGGCAGGTCGGCCGGGCTGACATGGCCCAGCAGCTTGACGCGATCCGCGACACCGAGCTCCCGCGCCAGTTCGGACAGGTAATCGTGGTCCTCGCCGATGCCGATCAGGGTGTAGCAGACGTCCAGTCCCATTTCCGACAGCAGGGGCAGGCTGCGGATAACCATGTCGAAGCCCTTGCGGCGCGACAGCCGCCCCACCGACAGAATGAGCTTGCGTCCAGGCGGCAGGCCGATGGCTTGCTTGAGGTCGTCACAGGGCAGGCCGGGTCGGAATGCATCGGTATCGACACCGGGATAGATCAGCGTGATACGTTCGGGCCGGACACCCATGTCCACCAGGGTCGCCCGGGTATGGTCGCTGTTGGCGATGACCCTGTCCGCGTGGCGCAGGGCGAAGCGCATGGCCCTGTATTTGCCGCCGTCCCCCCACGTTGTCAGTTCCTCGCCATGGGCATAGACGACCACGGCATGGAACGTGAGGCGCGCTACCAGCCAAGCTACGAGCCCCTCGGGCAGAGCGCGGAAGGCGTGGACGGCATCGAGGCGTCGAGTCATGGCTAATGCAAGAGACTTGCCGAACAGCTTGAGGTACATGCCCAGGGATTCCGGCCTGAGCCAGGGCACGCGGCGCAGGTCCAGGCGGTGGATGCTGTTGGGGTGGCTGGCGTCGACTTCTGCGGCCCCCGGGACGTCCGCTGTGACGATGTGGATGGCCTTGCCCCCCAGCCGGCGGTAGACCTCGGCGGCCCAGACGGCGGTGCCGCCCTTGGTGGGCAGGAAGAGTTCCGTGATGACGAGCAGTCTGGCGTTGGCGTTCATTGGTGCGGGGTGGCTGGGCGCAGGCAGGAAAGCAGGGGGGATTCTTTCATAAACTGCGGCGGGACAGGTTCGCGCTGTCCTGGAAAGGGGCGTGGTTACCCCCGCTCATGCCAGAACCTTGCCCAGACCGACAAGAGCGAACCCGAGTCCGCTCAAGCGGGCCAGCTTCCAGAAGCGCGGCAGACGGCGCAGGCGCGCGAGCCAGGCGACGTAGCGGCGGCCAAGGCGCGGTTCCAGCCAATCGCCCCCGCTCCGATACTGTTCGGCAAGTTCGGCGCTGGAGGTGAAGCGCAGGCCTGTGAAGCGGCCCAGCGCCTGGGACAGCATGCCGCCGAGTGTCGACAACGCGTTGTCCGCCTGTTCGCCGGTGAAGTTGAAACGATGGGTTTCGAGCAGGCAGGGCCTGCCTTGTCGAGTCTTCTCTTCCAGGGCCGCCAGTGCCTGCCCAGCCTGGTGGCCATAGGCCGGTTCGAAGTAATCGTCGCGGACCAGATAGAGCAACCCGCCCTCCCCCCGCTCGCCGTTGCGGATCCGGCCATCCGGGCCGGCGGGACGCCCCGCGTCGTCGCGGGAGTCGTAGCGCCGTCCGGGGGTCACCAGGCAGCGCAGGCCGGCTTTGGCCCAGGCCCGTTCCACCACCGGTGTCCAGATGAAGGTGGGAGGTACCACGACTTCCGGAGAGGTGCCGAACAACGCTCGGTAAACGCCGGCTTCCTCATGCACGGCGTCTTGGATGGCCGCGGGTGGAAGCGGCGAGGAGGGCAGCGAGGTGCCGTCGATCCAGCGCGACTGCAAGGGACTGGGCAGGGACTCAGTCTCCAAGCCATTACCCCCCGCCAGCCATTGGCGTATCGACTCATCGGTACGCGCGGCGCGCAGCAGAGCGTCGGGCCAGTAATGGGCCATGCCGTGCAGCTGCGGGGCGAAAACCCCGATGCCGATGCCGGCGCGGATGGCTTCGAGGATTGCGGCATAGGCTGGATCGGTGAAGGGGCGGGATTGATAGTCGGTGAAGCCGCTTGCCGCCATGGCCGCGCCGTCAGGCAGGCTGAGGGTGAGGCCCAGGGTCATCACCGGCGGCCGCCCGGCGTTGTCGCGAAAGGCGGTCAGGCAGTCGATCAGTCGCCGCAACGCCAGGGCGTGACCGGGTGGCCCGGGCCCCCAGTCGTCGCTTTCGATGATGAGCACGGGATGGCGCAGCGTCGGCTCGCGCCAGGCGGCCCGCAACGGGCGGAAATAGAGCAGGAGGATCGCTAGCCAGAGGGCGGGGAGGGCCAGCAGCCAGGCCATCAGCATGAATCCCGCATCACGGGCGCTTGGCCTGCAACCATTCCTCGAGCATCGTCATGACCCAGATCATCTTGCCGAAGTAGGTGGCGTGGCCTGTCATGTGTTCGTTGCGCACATGGTCGATGTAGGCGGGCTGCAGGATATCGCGCCGCTTGAGGTCGCTGAGGCGATCCTCGACGCGCTGCCGCAAGGGCGCGTAGTCCCTGGCCCAGACGCCGAAGGGCAGGCCGAAGCCGTGCTTGCTCTTGTCGATGATCTCGTCGGGCAGGAAACCCCTCAGGGCGGTCTTGAAGAACCAGCGCAGGTACTGGCCCTTCACTTTCCAGTCCGGCGGCACCTCCCCAGAGAAATCCATCATGGCATCGTCCAGCAGGGGGTAGCGCACGTCGATACCCGCCGCCTCGGTCATGCCGGTGACCTTGCGCAGGTCGGTGTCCGCCAGCGTGAACTTGATGTCCAGGTGCAGCAGGCGGTTGAGGTAGGAATGGCTGTCGGCCCGGTCGTAGACCTCCCTCAGCAGGGCGCTGGGCTGGTGGCTGTCCACCCGGGCCAGGAAGTCGGGCTGGAACATCTCCGCCAGGGGCTGGCGGTAGACGAAGTTGTAGGACTCCATGCGTTCCGGCAGGGGCATATTGGCCTGGCGGATGTAGCTTTGCGCCTTGCGCGCGGGCGGCAGTGCGGACAGGCCCGGGAGATTGACGAGGGGCTCGATCAATCCGGCGCGCAGCAGGCCGGGCAGCAGGTGATAGGCCTCGAACACCTTCTGCTTGGCGTAGCGTTCGTTGCCGCCGAAGATCTCGTCGCCGCCGTCGCCCGCCAGCATCACCTTGTGGCCGTCCGCCGCCGCCAGCCGGGCGCAGAAATAAGTGGGCACGGCGGAATCGTTGGCGAAGGGCTCGTCGTAATGGTGGGCGATGAGCGGGATGGCGGTGACGATGTCCTCGGGCTTGAGGTAGTACTCGCGCATGTCCAGGCCGAAGCGCCTGGCGGCGATGCGGGCGTACTCCATCTCGTCGAAGCCGCTGGCGTCGAAGCCGATGGAGTAAGTCTGGGCCTTGCCGGCCAGTTCCCTGAGCACGCCGCTGACCGTGGAGCTGTCGGTGCCCCCGGAAAGAAACGCCGCGACCTCGTCGTCACCCTTGGCGCGGGCCACGCTGTCCCGCAGCAGGGCCTGGAAGCGCGCCGCCTGTGCCTCGAAGTCGTCACGCGGTTCGTCCCGGTAGTGCATTGCCCAGAAGAAGCCGCGGTGGGTTTCGCCGTTCCTCCAGTAGACCCATTGGGCGGGCAACAGCTTTTCCACCCCCCTGAAAATGCTGCCGGGCGCGGGAACCTGGTGGAAATACAGGTAGTTGAACAGGCCCTGGGGGTCCAAGTCGGCGCCCACGGCGGGGTGAGCCGCGACCATGTCTGCCTGGCTGGCGAAGACGACACCGTCATGGGCTGGCGCGAAGGTCAGCTTTTCCGCGCCCGCGCGGTCCAGGGCCAGGAAGAGGCTGTTCTCCCGCCGGTCGATGACGGCCAGGGCGAAATTGCCGTGGATGTGTTTGGGCGCCTCCCGTCCGTGCCGCTTCCAGAGCGCAAGCAGGGCCGCCGCGGGTGGGATGTCCCTGTATTCGGGGTCGAAGCGTGGCCGACCGGTGATGACGGCGACGAGTTCGCCTTCGATGGCCAGCGGCAGGTTGGCGGCCGCGCCCCAGGCCGGGTCGACTCCAATGTGGTTGGGGCGGACCACGCTGCAATGGGCCAGCATGGATTCCAGGGATTGGGCGGGGTCGGCCACGCCGTGCCCGAGCCAGCCTGCGAGGCGGTGCATGGGGTACTCCTGGCTCTTCGCGTTCAGGGTTTGCGCGTTGTATCGGGCGACGGGGGAATCAGGGGCGTTCTCGGATAGCCCGCTTCATCCAGCAGCGCGTCCCAGCTGTTGGCCTCGTAGCCTTTCAGGTGGGACTTGCCG
>Ga0233425_10008458_pt1 | contig 13662 bp, 12 predicted proteins | sample Watercolumn_Towu_2_FD_181712 | JGI IMG/M metagenome (GOLD analysis project Ga0233425, IMG submission 181712) | Freshwater microbial communities from Lake Towuti, South Sulawesi, Indonesia - Watercolumn_Towuti2014_140_MG | ecosystem: Environmental > Aquatic > Freshwater > Lake | place...
CCGGCAGGTCCAGTGAGTCCCGTGGCGCCGTCCTTTCCGGCTGGGCCTTGCGGTCCGGCAGGTCCAGTGAGTCCCGTGGCGCCGTCCTTTCCGGTTGGGCCTTGCGGTCCGGCAGGTCCGGTGAGTCCCGTGGCGCCGTCCTTTCCGGCAGGGCCTTGCGGTCCGGCAGGTCCGGTGAGCCCCGTGGCGCCGTCCTTTCCGGTCGGGCCTTGCGGTCCAACGGCCCCCTGGGGCCCGGCAGGGCCAGTGAATGTAATGTCTAAGAGTGGACCGTGACTGGTGGCGGTATTCTCTTTACTGTCAAAGCTAATTGCGATGGCTGAGCCTGAGCGGGGACTGATGGCAACGCCGTTATTGGGCGTTGATTTGTTGAGCCAGCTTTGCACCCATGCCGTCACGTCAATTTCGAGGTATTTTCCGGTCGCGCCATCGGGGACGGTCACTTCTTTGCTTGCCGCCGTGGCCGCTGGCGGCGGGATGCTCTTGTAGCTGGCGGTGTTTTCCTGCCAGGCAGACTTGTGCAAGGAAAGCGTCAACGGGCCGGGCTTGGCGAGTTTGTTGACCCAAAGATGGAGCGTGGCATTTGCCACGGAAGTTTTGGCGAGCGCCGGAGGGAGAGAAGACAGGTCAAAGCGCAGGTAGGTATGGGCCCCGCCACCGACTTCTAGACTCGCCGCTGTGCCGAAATTAGAAGTCGGCGATGATTGCACGACATGGGTGTCGACAACTTGCGGCACCAGGAGGGCGTGGCCGTCTGGGGGGGAGACGAGCGACGTCAGGGCGACCATTGCGGCGAGAGCGTACCGGAAAAACGAGGGTGTTGATCGCCAGGCAATAGGAGTGGGGGGGCGGTTGGCGTGCGGCATATGCTCTTTCCTTGTGATTTACGTTGTCTGTAGAGAAGAACGCTATATTAGTAAATAACATTTTAGCAAAATATGTGCCCCTGGCAATAAGAATAGCCGTATGGTTTTTCGGGAATACAGAGGCGAAGGCCTAGTTTGGTGTCTGTGATTCCAGGGAGTTTCCATGCGTTGGCGTTTTGACGACATCAAAAAGTTAGGCACAGACATTGAGCCACCGAGGGTTTGCCCGGCGGAGATGCCCAGTGGGCTAAGGCGATTTTTCCGCAACTAGCGAGATTTTTTCCGGAAAACTGAACTGTTGGTTTGCCCCTGCCAAGACCGGGAGGTAGGGTAACCCAATGAACCTGCCTCTCGAGGAGAGTGGCGTTCGTTAGGAGGCAGGACGTGGCCCTGATCTCCTGGTGGCAAGGGGGACTGTTGCGGGGAGTGGATGAATAAAAAAAGCAGAGCCAATTGAATGACCCTGCTTTTAGTCTATGCTGCCAATGGAATGAGGCTTTCTTCTTTCAATGCGGTGGCAGATGCACGGCCCGGATTTGTCGCCGCTGTCTCAGACAATGTCTCCATCGTGAGAGAACACCACCACCTGGTTCCGTCCCCGCGCCTTGGCCTGATACAGGGCCTTGTCCGCCTGGGCAATCAGATCTTCCGGGGAGGACCCCCGCTCAGGGGTCATGGTGGCCACCCCGATACTGGCTGTCAGACACGGGCTGACCGTCGAAGCGCTGTGGGGGATGTTGGTCTTGCGGATCATCTCCAGGATCGAGGTGGCGATCTCCGTGGCCCCGCGGCTGTCGGTCTCGGGGAGGATGACGGCGAATTCTTCGCCCCCGTAGCGGGCGGCGAGGTCTGCCGGCCGTTTCTCGTTGGCGTGCAGGACATCGGCCACCGCCTTCAGGCAGGCGTCACCCTGCTGGTGGCCGTAGGTGTCGTTATAGAGTTTGAAAAAGTCGATGTCCAGCATCAGCAGGGAAACAAGGTTTTGATTGCGCATTGCCCGGTTCCACTCGTGGCTAATCACTTTATCGAACTGGCGGCGGTTGGCGATCCCGGTCAACCCATCCAGCGAGGAGAGCTTTTCGAGGGCCAGGTTGGCCTCATGGAGCTGCCGCTGGCTCTCCTCCAGGGCGGCAAAGGCCTCGTCGCGTTGCCGGTGATAGAGGTAAGCCGTCGAGTGGTAGCGCAGCCTGGCGATGAGTTCGATCTTGTCTGGCAGCTTGACCAGATAGTCATTGACCCCGAGGCTAAAGGCCTCGCTCTTGACCTTGGGGTCTTCCTTGGTGGAGAGGATGATGATGGGAATTTGGGCGGTTTCCTTGTTGACCCGGAAGAATTTCACCATCATCAGGCCATTGACCTCGGGCATGACCAAGTCCTGGAGGATGATGGTGGGGTGGATGCGGTTGGCGATCTTGATGGCCTTGCTGGGGTCCTGGCAATAATGGAACTCGATGTCTTTTTCGTCTTCCAGGGCCCGGCGTACGGCCTCGGCGATCATCGGTTGGTCGTCCACCAAGAGGACGGAGATCTGGAAGGTGTTGAGGGACTTGATGCTGTCGTCAAAGAGATTGGGCTGCATGGCTCACCTCCCCAACACGGCGACGATTCGAGGCCCGATCTCGTGGATGGGCAGGATCTCCTGGGCGGCGTTGAGTTGCATGGCGGCCTTGGGCATACCATAGACCACGGATGTCGCCTCGTCTTGGGCGATGGTGTGGTGGCCCTCTCCTTTCAGGGACAGCAGTCCTGTGGCTCCGTCTCGGCCCATGCCGGTCAAGAGGACGCCGATGATCTTGCCGGACCAGTTCTTGGTCAGCGACTGGAAGAAGACGTCCACCGACGGGTGGTAGAAGTTGTCCGCCGGTTCTTCGCTATAGGTCAGGGCGCCGTTGTTGGTCATGATCAGATGGTGCTCGGTGCTGGGGACCAGGGCCACCCCTTTCTGGGGGCGGTCTTTTTCGTGAATGACCCTGACCGGCATCGGTACCTGGTGGTTGAGCCAGGTGGCCAGGCCATGAGTGAATTTTCTGTCCATGTGCTGGACGATCACCACGGCCGCAGGCAGGTCCTCAGGGAAGGAAGAGAGCACGGCGGTGAGGGCCTGGGGGCCGCCGGTGGAGGCACCGATGGCGATTAGGGGCGGATCTTGCGGGCGATTTGCCGCCTTGGCCTCTCGCCGGACCTTGACCCGGTTGCTGCTCTTGGTGGTGCAGCCAATCAGTTTGCCGATGATGTCGATCTTGCGCAGCAGTTCGTTGGCCGTTGCGCCGGCCCCGCTTGGCCCCAGCACCGGGGTGGCCACCACATCAAGGGCGCCGGCGCCCATGGCCTCGAAGACCAGGGACGAGTTGCCGCTGACGCTGGCGGTGACTACCAGGATGGCGCACGGGGTGTTCTTCATGATCCGGCGGGTGGCCTCAACGCCATCCATCACCGGCATCAAGAGATCCATGAGAATCAGGTCGGGGAGGGTCTGGCAGCAGTGGGCCACGGCCTCGGCGCCGTTTTCGGCGCACCACGCCACCTGGTGTTCGGGGCAGGACATGACAAGACGGCGCAAGACCTCGGCCGCCATTACCGAATCGTTGACAATGCCAATTTTCATCAAACTTCTCCTGGTGCTCCGATAAGGTCTTCCACGGCCTCGATCAAGGCTTGGTCGTGGAAACTTGATTTGGTTAAATAATAGTCGGCGCCGGCGTCCAGGCCGCGCGTCTTGTCCTCGGCCCGGTCTTTGTAGGAAAGAATGATCACCGGGATATGCTCAAGTTCCTTGGTGTTTTTGATGTGCACCAGGAGTTCGATGCCGTCGAGGTTGGGCATGTCGATATCGGTGATGATCAGGTCATACGAGTTGTGGCGGACCATGCCCCAGCCGTCGAGTCCGTCTACGGCGATGTCCACCGCAAAGCCATAATCGGTGAGGATCTTGCGCTCCACTTCGCGCACGGTGATGGAGTCGTCCACCACCAGGATCCGTTTGCGGCTGGCCCGGGCCGTCTCCGGTCTGGACTGGGGCGTGATCCGGTGCAGGCGATCGCCTGAGATCAGGTGGTCCATGGTCTGGCGGAGATCGTTGATGTCCAGGATCAGGATTGGGGTGCCGTCCTCGGCGATGGCCGCGGCGCTGATGCTTCTCAGTTTGCCCAGCCTTGGGTTTAAGGGGTGGACCACCAGGTCGCGGATGCCGTGAAAGCGGTCGACAATCAGGCCGTAGCTACTGGCGCCGCTGCTCATGACGATGACGGACAGGGTGTCTTCCTCCCGCTGCCGCTCTGTGAGTTCCAGGGTTTGCTGGGCGCTGATCAGTCCTACTCTGCGGTTGTTGGCGATAAAGTATGGCCGGTTGCCCATCTCTTTCACCTCGCCAATGGGCAGACGGACGGCATGGTCGATGTTGACCAGCGGTAAGGCGTATGGCTCGTTGTTGATCTCGAAGAGCAGGCCGCGGATGATCGACAGGGTCAGCGGCAGGTGGAGTTCGAAGCTCAGGCCCTGGCCGGAGATGGAGCGCAGTTCGATGCTGCCGCGCACTTCCCGGATGGCGTTGTGGACGATGTCGAGGCCCACCCCACGGCCGGAGGTGCTGTCCGCCACGGTCTTGGTGGTGAAGCTGGGCAGGAACAGAAAATGGGCAAGCTCGGCCTCGCTCATTTCGGCGGCGACCTTGTCTGATACCAGACGTTTTTGCACCGCCTTCTGGCGCAGGGCCTCGTAATCGAGACCGCGACCGTCGTCGCCGATGGTGATCACCATCATCCCGGCGTGGTGCCTGGCGTCGATGCGGATGGTGGCCTCAAGGGGTTTGCCGAGGTCCTGCCTCTGGTCAGGCGGCTCGATGCCGTGATCGACGGCATTGGTGATCAGGTGATTGAGCGGCGACTCCAGTTTCTCCAGGATGTCGCGGTCGATCAAGGTGTCGGAGCCGGTGACCTCGAGGCGCACGGATTTCCCCAATTTGCGGGCAAGGTCGCGGACCAGGCGGGGAAGGCCGATCAGGCCTTCGGACAGTGGCTGCATCCGGTTGGAGATGACCTCGTTATGCAGACGGTGGGCAATGTTGACGCTTTGGGTGCTGTGTTCAGTGAGGTCGGCAATCTGGCTGCCGAGGGCGTCTTGGCCGCGTTTGAGTTTGGCGATGATTTCGGTGAGGCCGTTGGCAATGGAGAGAGGGACTCCGGCCTCCGGCAGTTGAAAACGAAGCCTTTCCAGCGCGTACCAGGCCTCATCCTGCTGGCGCTTGAGGCGGGCTAGCGAGGCGGTATGAGCGGGAAGCCAGCGTGATTCGACCATGGCCTCGCTGGACAGGGCCAGAATTCGGTTCATGCCTTGGGACGATACCCGCAGGTGCCGGTCGCTCACGGTTGCTGCCGGGGTGCTTCCAGTCCCCACCGTTGGTTCGGGGGAGGGCACAAAGTCGTGTGATGGCGGTCGCGTCGCCGTGGCTGAGGGTTCTATGCTGGCGATGCGGGCTAGTCCCTCGGTCAGGGAGGAAAAGATCGCCCTCTTGCCCTCGAACCACTGAGGGATGCCGTCCTCAGTCATCTTGGTCAGATCGCGGATCAGGTCGGCAGCGGAGAATAGGGTGTCGATATGCTCGGAGGTGAGGCTGAGCCCTTTGCCTTGGGCCGCGATGAACAGCTCCTCCATGGTATGGGCCAGGGTGACGATCTCTGTCAGGCCGATGACCCGGGCTGCCCCTTTGAGGGAGTGGACCGCCCGCATCGACGACTCGAGGAGCACGGTGGCATTGGGGGATTTTTCGATCTGAATCAGGTTGTCAGAGAGGACTGCCAGATGATTTTCGGCGTCTTCGGTGAAAATTTGGAACATCCCCTGGCCGGCCAGGGAAAGGGAGGAGATGGCGTCGGCCTCCTCGGGCTTTGGTCGAGGTGCCTCTTGGGGGGGGGAGGTGGTGCGCAGACTCCGGAGGTGTTGGCTAAGATGGGCGAAGAGATTTTTCTGTTCCTGGAGCGAGTCGAGGATGTCTTCGCTTGCCGCCTTTGCCAACTGGTTGAGAAGGTCGGTCGCTGCCTCAAGCAGTTGCCTGGCCTCGGCCGAGGGGTGGCTGCTGGCGGTACGCAGTCCCGACTCCATGGCTTGAGTCAAGTCGATGACAGTCTCCAGATCGACGATCCGGGCGGCGCCGGTGATGGAGTGAACAGCCCGGTGCATGGCGGTGAAATCCGGCCCACCCCCACCTTGGCCGTCATTCCACAGCGAGAGTTCATGGGTCAGGGTGAGGGATTGAGCGCCAACCTCTAGCAAGAAGAGATCCAGCAGAGACATGTCGTTGAGGTTGGCCATGGCTATCCCAGGTTTCTGGTCAGGATCCGGAACAGCATGGTGTCGTCCAGCATGCCGATTTCCTGGTCGTTGAGGTTCAGAATGCCCTTGGTGTACACCGCCTTCGAGCCAGAGACAGTGATGGGCAGGGGGCGAAGCACACCGGGATTATAGACTAAAGGTCCCATGACCTCACTCACAGGGAAGACGATGCTTTGGCCGTCTTTGGCAGCCACGATCAGTCGCTCCGAGGCCGGGACGCCTTGGTGCTTCGTGCCGGGCTCGATCCGCAGGACCCCGCCAATGGAGACGCAGAGCTCCAGGCGTCCCCGAATGTTGACGATCCCACGGAAGATGCGGCTGCTCTTGTGGGGGATGGAGTGGATGGGGCCCATATTCACCACCTCTTTGATCAGGCTCGAGGTGACGCCCAGCCATTCGTCGCCGGCCCGGAAGATGAATGCCGATTGCGTGGTGTGGGACTCGCGGATGAGGGGCCGGCTCAAGCGGTCGCTTAACTCCCGGCGATAGTCGTCTGGCAGAGGGCGGTTGAGCAGGAGCCGGCCTGTGCCGGTGTACTGCTCACAGTTCAGGCAGTGGGCCAGTTCGGCCAGGCGCTCGCACCGTTGTCCCTCTTTGCTGAAGACTCCGATCTGGTTCCAGCAGTCGTCGATCTCTAGGTCGGAATATGATGATACGTGCACAGGGTGTTCCCTTAATTAAAACCGATTTTGTGACTAGTCATGATTCAGAAGACAGGACTCAGAACTCAGGGTGCCAGGCAATAGGCGCCATGGTGCGTTGCTGGTTCAAGGCCTATCCTTGGTGGCAATCGCGGTTTTCTGTTTCTACTCTCGCCTCTCTTCGTCTCTTTACCCCTGACTCCTGACTGTTGAATTTTCGTTACGCCCCTTGTTCTCTGCTGCTGTGGGGCATTGCCAGGCGGGTGATCACCCGTCGGCCGCGGTTGAGGTATGTCTGATAATTTGTCTCATCCCCCAGTCGCTGATATATGGCCGCCAGCATGTCGATGGCCTCGATGGAGTTCGGGTCGAGATATAAGGCCTTCTTGAGCATGCTGATGGCCGTCTTCCACTCTCTTTTTTGTTCGAACAGGCTTGCCAGCTGAAAGAACCCTTCGGCGCTTGTCCCCGCCTTTTGCATCATTTCCTCACGGGCCTTGATTCGCTGATCGAGATCATCGGCTGCCGCGGTGGGACAACTGGCGGAGGCGATGGATGCGTTGGCGGCGGGAGAGACGTTGGCGTGTTCGTGGGGCGCCGATTGCCCCTCCCTCTTGGTGGAGATGTCCTGCTGCTCGGGATGTCCATGCCCTGGGTGTCCGCCTGTCTTGTGAAAGGCGAAGGCCTTGGGGTGGGGCGCCGGGCTGAAGAGGCTGTGACTGAAGATGCCTGCCTCGGCATGGCCGATAAATAGGAGGCCGTTGTCCTCCAGCAAGGCATCGAAGGTGCTGATGGCCCGCTGGTGGAAACTGGCGTCCAGGTATATCAATAAGTTGCGGCAAAAGATGACATGATAGGTGGTCTTGGTGAGGGGTGGTGTCAGGTGCAGGAGGTTGCCTCGGTGAAAACGAACGAGGCCTTTGATCGCCTTGTCCAGGACGTATCCTTGCCGGGTCTTGTTGAAGTACCCCTGATAGAGTTTCGCAAACGGAGAGCGAAAGGAGTGCGGTCGATAGACCCCTTGCCGGGCCACGTCGAGGGAGCGGCGGCTGATGTCAACCGCGTCAATGGCGAAGGATTGGGCGGAGATGCCGGCCTCGATCAGGGTCATGGCCATGGAGTAGGGCTCTTCGCCTGTCGAGCAGGGGATGCTCAACAGGCGCAGGAATTTGCCTTTGCCATGGCGAAAGAAATTGGAGGCATATTCCCGCAGGGCAATGAACGGCGCCTCGTCGCGAAAGAACCAGGTCTCATTGACGGCGACCTCTTCGATGAGTTCGTTGAGTTCTTGGGGCGATTTTTTGATTAGGTTCAGGTACTGGAGGGTGCTCTCCATCTCCAGGGAGCGCATCCTCCGGCCGATGGCATGTTTGAGCGAGTTGGCGCCAATGGACGAGATGTTGAGTCCCATGGCCTCTTTGAGCACGGAGTCGAGGATGATGGGGATCAGGTTGTTATCGGCCATGATGGGCGGTGCTCGAAGCGTGGGGGTGAATACCAGAGGTCCCTTGCTTGGGGCCGCAGGTTGTGGCCTCAAGGTTCAGCGGTCTGCACCACTGTCGCATAGGGCGATATCGTTGCTCAGGAGTCATCATGGGTTCGTGGGTATCTGCTACTCCATGAAGGAGAGCCCGGGGATGTCGTCCGGGAGCATCGTTTCTGGTTGGAACCAGCGGACCATGGGGTGATGGGGCAAGGCGTTGTCGAGGAAGAGCGCCCCCCTGTCTGTCGGGCCAGGCTGCCAGTCCTTGGCTACTTTGACGGTCTCAGTCACGTTTTCAGCAAGCAGCCCGACGATTTTTTTTAGTTCACCGCCAACATTGATGTTGGTCAAGATGATCCGGGTGCTGAACTGCTGCCTGCAGGCCTGGTCGTTGAGCAGCAGTCCGAGATCGATGACCGGGACTGGGCCCCCCCGGTAATTGACCATGCCGGTGATGTATTTGGGGGTCATTGGGATCTTCTGGGTCAGCAGAAAGGGGATGACCTCGACCACCCGCGCGCTGTCGATGGCGTAGGCGTCATCCTGCAATTTGAAGAGCAAGAGGAGCAACGGCTTAAGTCTCCTGGCGGTTGGCGGTGAGGATCACTACGTGGCCCTGGCGGTTCATGCCTCGTCAGCTGCCGTCGTGGTGGAGGCCTTGATCTTGAATTTGGCCACTGAGTCTCTGAGGATGAGCGCCGCCCGGTTCAGCTGGAAGATGGTCTGGCTGGTCTGGGTGACAGATTCGGCTGTCTGCTGGGCCGCCTCGTTCAACTGGTCCACCGATTCGCTGATCTGCTTGGCGCCCAGAGATTGGGCGGCGATCCCTTCGTTGACCGTCTCGATGGGCGGCCGCAAGGCCTGAACCTGGTCTATGACCTGGGATATCTGGTTGGAGCTGATCTGCACCTCCTGGAAGCCACGGCGGACATCGTCGGCGAATTTTTCGATATTCATCACCCCGCTGGCCACCGAGGATTGGACTTCCGAGACCATCTGCTCGATGTCGAAGGTGGACACAGCAGTGAGATCGGCCAGGCGTCTGATCTCGGAGGCCACCACCGAGAACCCGGCCCCGTACTCCCCGGCCTTTTCCGCCTCGATGGCGGCGTTCAGGGACAGCAGGTTGGTCTGGTCGGCGATCTTGTTGATGGTCTTGGTGATGCCGGCGATGGTGTGGGCCTTTTCGCTCAAGGTGGCGAGCTTGGTGACGATGGATTGGGACGACTCCTCCATCTTCTTCATGATGTTGTTGATATTGCTCAGCCGGGAGTGGCTCTGGGAGGCGGCCATGGCCGTGTTCTGCGCCATGTCGGTGACCTTGGCCATGGTTTCCATCAGGTTCTCGGCGGTGGCGGCGATCTCGGTGGTGGAGGCGGCGATCTCGTTGGAGGTGGCCGCCTGTTCGTTGACCGTGGTCTCCTGTTGCTTGATGGTGGCGGCGATTTCGGTGATCGAGCTGGTTACCTGGATGCCGGAGCGCTCGATCTCGGAGATCAGGTCGGAGAGGTAGGTGGACATCTGGTTGAAGCCGTTGGTCAGGATGGCAAATTCGTCTTCGCGGTCATACTGGATCTTTTCGCTGATATGACCATGGGACAGATTTTTCATGGCGGTGGTGATCTTGGAGAGCGGCGAGTTGATGCTCTTGATGATCAAAACGCTGAGGATAACCGAAATGGCCACCCCGGCCAGGAGGATGAGAATAAACGTCTGTTTGGCCACGGCAAACCGTTTTTGCGATACCTGGTATTCTTTTTCGATCATCGACAGATGGTCCCTGGTAATCAGGTCGACCTTTTCCGTGTACAACTCGCCTAAAGGATAGAGTTTCTTGTCGGTGAAGGTGTCTAAGCGTTCAAGGTCATGGCCCTGGAGCAGCAGGGTCAGGTTGTTGATGACGTCATCTGTGTAGTTGGTCATTACCGCGTAGGTATCCTGCCAGCGCTTGGTGGCGGTGATATCGCTGTCCGGTGGCTTGGCAGCGTTCAGGTCCTGCCAGTGCCTGTTGATCTGGGCCTTGGCCTTTTCGATCTTGAGCTGGCACTCTTCCCAGGTGATCTGTTCGAAGAGCAGGCGGTCCACCTGCTGGATGACCTCGGCGTGGATCAGGTTGTTGAGCTGCTCGAGTTTGGTCAAGGGGATTACTTCGCTGGTGTAGACCAGGGATAGGGAATTGTTGCTGGTGCGCATGCCTAGGACCCCGAAGAGACCGGCCCCAAGGAACAAGGAGAGCAGGAGGGCAACGAAGCCGATGAGCCGGAGTTTTACGCTTAGCGATTTTAAGAACATTGCTGAATCCTTGATGCTGGTTGTCGATTGGGGAAATCGAGCCCTGGCGGGGCCGACGGAGTCCGAGTTGCTTGGTGTGTGCATTCTATCAAATCGGTATCACGGAACAAAGCAGGAAATTAAATTTTTAGGATTCGTTTTGGTCGACTACATTTGTATCAATAGTTGCTTGGTATCAAAAGATACATAAAAAATCAATGAGCTGAAAAGGAGGTGCGCCATGGAACGCAACCAACTCAACTTGGAAGATCTTTTTGTGGATGTCGCCATGGCAGAAGGGCGGGATTTTCCCACCTTGGCCGAGGAAGTCGATGAGGCCCATGAGGCCTTTGAATGCACGTGCGCCGATGTGGCCTTTGCCGAGGAGGGTGGCTTTACCGGAACAGTCTGTGCCCTTCGCAGCCACTGAATGCGTGTGTCGGGAGGGTGAAACCATGCAGCAAACTCCTGAAGACCAACGACGATGGATACTGTTTTTTATTCAGTGCCGTCCAAGCCGGTCAACAATCGGATGACAGTCTGGCGAAAGCTGGTCAAGGCAGGGGCGGTTCCCCTCAAGGGGAGTTGTCTATATCCTGCCTTTCGGCGAGGATCGTTACGAGTTTGCCCAGTGGCTCATCGCCGAGGTCAAGGAGATGCAGGGCGAGGCCGCCATGGTGGCCATCGCTGCCATTGACAGCGTCCCGGATCAGGAAATCATAGCCCTTTTTAACCAGGAGCGGCGCAACGACTATCAATCCCTGGGGCGGGAGGTCGAGGAGATCGCCAGGAAGCTGAATGCTCTGAAAAAGGGTGGCCATGGCCAAGCCCCCAAGGCCGTGGTGGGACAGCTCGATAAGCTCCGCAAGGCCTGGAGCGAGGTTCAGCGGATCGATTTCTTCGCGGCGCCGGAAGGGGCGGCGTTGCACGATGCCATCACCCGTCTGCAGCGTGATCTGGAGCAACTCGGCGGAACGCCGAGGAGGGGGGAGCCGGTAGGGGCCGCCAGCCAGAAAGAGGCTGCCAGATATCAGGGCCGGGTTTGGGCAACTAGGCCTCGTCCCTTTGTCGACCGCATGACCACGGCCTGGCTGATCACGGCTTTTGTCGATCCCCAGGCCACCTTTATGTTTGTCGATGAGGCAGAGAATGCCTTCCTGCCGGCCGGGGCGGTGTTATACGGTGTCTTTGGCGGCGAGTTCACCCATTGCGGCGAACTCTGTACCTTCGAGGTGATGGTCAAGGCCTTTGCCATTAAGGACAAGGCAGTGCGTCAGATCGCCGAGATCGTCCATGACTTGGACATCAAGGACCGCAAGTACCAGGCCCCGGAGGCCTCGGGCATTGAAGAGATTTTAACCGGCATCCGGAAGACGGCCACCCATGATCACGACTGCCTCGAGCGGGGGATGAAGGTCTTCGCCCTGCTCTATGCCGCCAAGAAAACGTGAGGACTATTGATGCAGCAAAAGCCATCATTGCGTGAGGCGTTTCGTTACTGGCTAAAACTTGGCTGCATCAGCTTCGGCGGGCCTACCGGCCAGATAGCCATCATGCAAAGAACCTGGTCGAGGAGAAGAAGTGGATCGACGAGGAGCACTTTCTGCAAGCCTTCAACTACTGCATGCTCCTGCCCGGGCCCGAGGCCCAGCAGCTGACCATCTATATCGGCTGGCTCCTGCATGGCACCCCTGGCGGGATCGTCGCCGGGGTCCTGTTCGTCCTGCCATCGGTCTTTGTCCTGCTTGCCCTCTCCTGACCCTATGCCGCCGGCGGACATATCCCGTTCATCGATGCCTTTTTTTACGGCCTGAAACCGGCAGTGGCCGCCATTGTCGCCGAGGCGGTCATCCGCATCAGCAAGAAGTCCCTCAAGAATGCCGTCTTTGTGATGCTGGCCGGGTTGTCCTTCGTCGGGATCTATTTCCTGCACATCCCTTTCCCGGCGATTATCCTGGCCGCCGGGCTCGTCGGTCTGGCCGGCGGGGTACTGGCCCCGGCCTATTTTACCACCGCCGGGAAGGCCAAGGCGGCATCGGGCGAATATGTCATTCATGATGCCTCGCCCAACCGGGCCGATCCGGCCACCTGGCGTCACTCCTTGCAGGTCGTTGCCGTCTGTCTGCCCCTGTGGGTTGGTCCCCTTGTCGTTTTAGGGCTGTGGCGGGGCTGGACGGATATCGTGGTCCACATCTGGCTTCTGTTCAGCAAGGCGGCCGTCCTCTTTGTCTACGGGATCTTCGAGACCTTCCTTCCCCTGCACGCGGTGCAACACCATCTTGCCGCCTCCCAGGTCGGGGTTCTGCTCTCGGGGTAAGTGATCGTCATTTCCCTCACCAAGCCGGTGATGGGCCGCTTCTCCGACACCCATGGCCGGCGGCCGCAGATCGTGGCCGGTGGCCTGTTGGGGGCGGCCTGCGTCAGTGGCTTCGCCTTTGCCGCCACCTTTCTCCCCCTGCTCTGCCTCAGCATCGTCTCAGGCCTCTGTCTGTCGGTGGTGATGGCGGCGACCTCGGCCTACATCGCCGATCTGAGCCGCCAGGAGACCAGGGGCTCGGCCAGGGACTCTTGGGCTCGGTCATGGATCTGGGCCACACCACCGGGCCCTTGTTCTCGGGGATGGTGGTGGTCTTTGCCATGGCGGTTGGGCGTTAGCCCCGGGCGGCCAGGAAAAGATTGCTTGTGGCCAGCCGGGGATCAAGGTATATGGTAGAAAAATTTCAGTTTCCGACAGGTGCCATATGCCGTTGCCGTCCTTGCTGTGCCATATTTCCGTTCTTTGCGACTCATGAGCGAGATCCAGATCGAGATTCTTGCCGACCCTGCCGCCAGCCAGCTGCAAGCCATTGTTGGGCTCTACCGGCAGGCCGGATGGTGGCCGGACACTGAGCAGGAGGATTACGAGCGTCTGGCCCGGCTGGTGCAGCAGAGCCACTGCTTTGCCGTCGCTCTTGACGATGGTGTGGTGATCGGCATGGGCCGGGCCATCAGCGACGGGGTCAGCGACGCCTATATTCAGGACGTGACGGTTGCCGAGGCCTGGCGCGGGCAGGGTATCGGCGCGCGGATCGTC
>Ga0233425_10008459_pt1 | contig 13661 bp, 16 predicted proteins | sample Watercolumn_Towu_2_FD_181712 | JGI IMG/M metagenome (GOLD analysis project Ga0233425, IMG submission 181712) | Freshwater microbial communities from Lake Towuti, South Sulawesi, Indonesia - Watercolumn_Towuti2014_140_MG | ecosystem: Environmental > Aquatic > Freshwater > Lake | place...
GGTCGACACGGAGCGCCAAGCCAAACTCGGCGAGGTCGGGGCGCGGCTTGCCGCCACTCGCGCCGAGACTGATCGCGCCCTCGCCGCCTCCCGTGCCGCCGCCCGCGGCGATGTGGCAGCCGCCGTTGGCAGTGTCACGGCGCGAGCAACGCAACTCGTGCTCGGCAAGTCGGCTGACGGCGCCGTAGTGAAGCAGGCGGTCGAGGCCTCGATGAACGGAGGACGCCAGTGAGTCTCTTCTCAGCACTCGTCGTCGCGGAAGACCCCACGCAGTCGCACCACTGGCTGTTCCCGGAAATCGGCGAGATCATCTACGGCGGCATCGCCTCCATCGCGGTCTTCTACGTGCTCTACCGCTTCGGTTGGCCCGTGGCCAAGAAGAGCCTCGAGTCGCGCACCGCAAAGATCCAGAAAGAAATCGACGACTCGGCCGCCGCCCGCGCGCAGGCCGAGACCGACGCCGTCAACATCCGCCGGGCACTCGGCGACATCGCGAGCGAGCGCGCCAAGATGCTGGCAGATGCCGACGCGCAGGCGGCCGCCATACTCGCCGAGGGCCGCGCGCGCATCGCCGCCGAAGTGGCGGACCTCGAAGTGCGAGCCGCTGCCGAACTCGCTGCCGCCAAGTCACGCCTCGGCGACGAATTGCGCGCAGAAATCGCACGCCTCTCGGCTGCGGCCATCACCGTCGCCGTTCGCGATTCTTTGGATGACCGCACCCAGCAAGAGCTCGTCGACGGCTTCATCGCCAAGGTCGGGGCATCACGATGAGCACCCAGCAGATCCACTCCTACGTCACCGCGATGTTCGAAGTCGCCGTTGCCAACGACGCAGTGTCGACGGTGGAAGACGAGATGTTCCGCCTCGCCCGCGCCTACGAATCCAACGACCAGCTGCGTTCGTCACTCGACGACGCCACGCTGCCCGCCGAGCGCCGCCAGCGCATCGTCGAGCAGTTGCTCGGCGGTAAGGCGAACAACGTCACGGTGCAACTGGCTTCGATGCTGGTCGGCACCGGTCACGCGTCGCTCCTGCCGCGGGTCGCCGACGCGTTGTCGCGCCGGGCTTCCAGCGAGCAGCAACTCGAGGTCGCGGAAATCCGCAGCGCGGTCGACTTGAGCGACGCGCAAAAGTCCAGAGTCGCCGATGCTCTCGCCAAGGCCACCGGCAAGCGGTTGAACGTGAAGGTCGTCGTTGATCCGTCGGTGATCGGCGGCATCGTCGCCACCGTCGGTGACGAAGTCATCGACGACACCGTGCGCACCCGCCTCGACCAAGTCAAGTCACGTCTCTAAGCGTCATTCGAAAGGAAATCCGCATGTCCGAACTCACTCTCTCCGCCTCCGACATCGCAGCGGCGATCAACAAGGGTCTCGAGGGCTACGTGCCGTCGGTCGAGGCCCGCACCGTCGGTCGCGTCGCGGAGATCGGCGACGGCATCTCGCGCGTCAGCGGCCTGCCCGACTGCGCCGTGAACGAGTTGCTCGAGTTCGAGGACGGCAGCGTCGGTCTCGCGCTCAACCTCGACGAAGACTCGATCGGCGTCGTCGTGCTCGGTGATGCCGACGGCATCGAAGAGCAGCAGACGGTGAAGGCGACCGGGCGCATCTTGTCGGTGCCCGTCGGCGACGCAATGCTCGGCCGCGTGGTGAACGCGCTCGGCATGCCGATCGACGGCAAGGGGGAGATTGTCGGCGCGAAACTGCGCCGCGTGGAAGTGCAGGCGCCGGGCATCATGGGCCGCAGGCCGGTGCACGAGCCGCTGCAGACCGGCATCAAGGCGATCGACGCGATGACCCCGATTGGTCGCGGTCAGCGCGAACTCATCATCGGCGACCGCAAGACCGGCAAGACCACGGTGGCGATCGACACGATCCTCAACCAGAAGGGTCTCGGCGTGAAGTGCATCTACGTCGCGGTCGGCCAGAAAGGTTCGACCGTCGCGCAGACCGTCGAGGTGCTGCGCCAGTACGGCGCGATGGAGTACACCGTCGTCGTCGCCGCACCGGCGAGCGACTCCGCACCGTTCAAGTATTTGGCGCCGTACGCCGGTTGCGCGATGGGCCAGCACTGGATGGAGAGCGGCGAGCACGCGCTGATCGTCTACGACGACCTGTCCAAGCAAGCCGAGGCGTACCGCCAGATTTCGCTGCTCTTGCGCCGTCCGCCGGGCCGTGAGGCGTACCCCGGCGACGTGTTCTATCTGCACAGCCGCCTGCTCGAGCGTGCCGCGAAGTTGAGCGACGAAAAGGGTGCCGGTTCGCTGACCGCGCTGCCCGTCATCGAGACGAAAGCTGGCGACGTGTCGGCGTACATTCCGACCAACGTGATCTCCATCACCGACGGCCAGGTGTACCTGCAAGACAGCCTCTTCAAGTCGGGCGTGCGCCCGGCGGTCGACGTGGGCATCTCGGTGAGCCGCGTGGGCGGCGCCGCGCAGATCAAGGCGATGAAGAGCGTGTCGGGAACGCTGAAGCTCGACCTCGCGCAGTTCCGCGAACTCGAGGCGTTCGCCACGTTCGGTTCGGAACTTGACGCCATCTCCAAGGCCCAGCTCGAGCGCGGCTATCGATTGGTGGAGTTGCTGAAGCAGCCGCTCAACAGCCCGATGCCCGTCGAAGAGCAGGTCGTTTCGATCTTCGCCGGCACCAAGGGCTACCTCGACGACATTCTGGTCGCCGACGTGCGCCGTTTCGAGACCGAACTGCTCGAGCACATGCGCTCGCGCCACGGCAGCCTGCTCTCGGGCATCCGCCAGAACCCGAAGGCCGACGTGCCCAAGGACTTGGCCGACATCGTCGCGGCGTTCAAGAAGTCGTTCGCCCCGACCAAGCCAGCGGGCGCAGTAGCCGACCCGACCAAGTCGTCGGCCGGTGAAGTCGGCGAGGCTGCCAGCAAGAAAACGTTGGCGACGGAGTAATCGCGCACCATGGCCGGCGGTCAAGAACGGATTCTTCGCGGACGGATTCGAACCGTGCAGGCGACGAAGAAGATCACCCGTGCCATGGAGTTGATCGCCGCGTCACGCATCGTGAAGGCCCAGCAGCGCGTGCAAGCGGCCGTGCCCTACAGCGAGATGATCACCAACGTGGTGAAGGACCTCGCCGCCGGTGGTTCGAGCACCGAGTCGGCATTCATGAAGCCGCGCGAGACGGTGAAGACCACGTGCTACGTGGCGATCGCGGCCGACCGCGGCTTGTGCGGCGGATACAACGCTGGCGTGCTGCGCGCGACCGAGGGCGAAGTGAAGGCCGACGTGCTCGCGGGCAAGCAGTACGCCATCGTTCCCGTCGGGCGCAAGAGCGAGGGCTACTTCAAGTTCCGCGGTTATTCGCTGAAAAACGCCTTCGCCGGGTTCACCGACGCGCCGAAGTACGAGAACGCCAAAGCAATCGGCCAGTACGTGGTCAAGTTGTTCGTCGACGGCGAGGTCGACCGTGTCGAGCTCGTCTACACGCGCTTCGTGTCGGCCGGAACGCAGGAAGTCGTGCGACGGCCGCTGATACCGCTCGAGCGCGAGGTGGTGGAAGGCGGCGACGGCAGGCCGACGTCGAGTACCGGCGCCTACGAGTTCGAGCCGAGCGCCGAAGACATCCTCGGCTCGCTGCTGCCGCGCTACGTCGAAGCCCGCCTCTACGCGGCCCTGCTCAACGCCGCGGCGAGCGAGCACGCATTCCGCCAGCGCGCGATGAAGTCGGCCACCGACAACGCCGAGGAACTCATCAAGAGCCTGTCGCGCACGATGAACCGCGCGCGCCAGGATTCGATCACCACCGAAATCATGGAAATCGTCGGCGGCGCCGAGGCATTGAGCGGCGCCGACGAGATGGCGAATGGCTGATCGTGACACACCCGAAGCCGCCACACACCGTGATCTGAAGAAGGAGCAACCATGACCACGACGATGAGCAACACGAAAGCCGCCGAGGGTCGCGTCGTCGCGATCGCCGGCCCGGTGATCGACGTCGAGTTCCCGCGCGGCAGCCTGCCCGAGTTGAACCGCGCGCTCGAGTTCACGGTGGAGGTCGACGGCAAGCCGAACAAGATCCTCGCCGAAGTCGCCCAGCAGCTCGGCCAGAGCCGCGTGCGGGCGGTGTGCATGAAGCCCACCGACGGCTTGCGCCGCGGCACCGTCGTGCGCGACACGGGTCGCGGCATCAACGTGCCGGTGGGCGAGAAGACCCTCGGCCACGTGTGGAACGTGTGGGGCGAGGTGCTCGACGCCAGCAACGACGACTTCAAGGACGTCGAGCGCTGGGACATCCACCGTCCGGCTCCGGCGTTCGACGCGCTCGAACCCACCAAGCGCATGTTCGAGACCGGCATCAAGGTCATCGACCTGCTCACCCCGTACCTCGCGGGCGGCAAGATCGGCCTCTTCGGCGGTGCGGGCGTCGGCAAGACGGTGCTCATCACCGAGATGATCAACCGCGTCGCGTCGAAGCACGGTGGTGTGTCGGTGTTCGCCGGCGTCGGCGAGCGCACCCGCGAAGGCACCGACCTGCGCATCGAGATGGCGGAGTCTGGCGTGTTCGAGAAAGCCGCGCTCGTGTTCGGCCAGATGGACGAGCCGCCGGGCGTGCGCCTGCGCGTCGCCCTCTCGGCGCTCACGATGGCGGAGTACTTCCGCGACGTGAAGAACCAGGACGTGCTGCTCTTCGTCGACAACATCTTCCGCTTCGTGCAGGCGGGTTCCGAAGTGTCGACGCTGCTCGGCCGCATGCCGTCAGCGGTGGGTTACCAGCCGACGCTCGCCGACGAGATGGGTCAGCTGCAAGAGCGCATCACCTCGACGCGCGGCCGCTCGATCACCTCGCTGCAGGCGGTGTACGTGCCGGCCGACGACTACACCGACCCGGCACCCTTCACCACGTTCACCTTCTTGGATGCGACCACCGAACTCTCGCGCCAAATCGCGTCGCTGGGCATCTACCCGGCAGTCGACCCGCTGGCGTCGACCTCGACGATTCTGTCGCCTGAGGTGGTCGGTGAACGCCACTACAACGTGGCGCGCCGCGTGCAGGAAATCCTGCAGCGCTACAAGGAACTGCAGGACATCATCGCGATCCTCGGTCTCGACGAGTTGTCGGAAGAAGACCGTCAGACCGTGTCGCGCGCCCGCAAGGTGCAGCGCTTCTTGTCGCAGCCGTTCTACGTGGCCGAAGTGTTCACCGGCGTGAAGGGCGAATACGTGCCCACCGCCGAAACCGTGGAGAGTTTCGAGGCCATCGTGAAGGGCGAGCTCGACGAAGTGCCCGAGCAGGCCTTCCTGAACGTCGGCAGCGTCGAGCAGGTGCTCGCGAAGGCCAAGGCCCTGCAAGGGTCGGCAGCGTAAGGTTGCGTCGTGGCGAGCGGGGCGACGATGAGGGTCGAGGTGGTGTCGCCCGAGCGCGTCTTGTTCACCGGGCAAGCCACGCAGGTGATCACGCGCACCGAGAGCGGGGGCGAAATCGCCTTCTTGCCCGGCCACACGTCGTTCCTCGGCGTGCTGACCGAGAACCACACGCGCATCTATCTCGAAGACGGCAAAGTGCAGAGCGTCGCGGTGCACGGCGGATACGTCGAGGCGTCAGGCGGCCACGTCACGATCCTTTCCGACAACGCCGAACTCGCGCAAGACATCGACGTCACGCGCGCCCGCGCCGCCAAAGAGCGAGCCGAGGCCGCGATGCGCGGCGAGCACGATGCCGTCGTCGAGGCCGACCTGCGCCGTGCGCACGCGCGCCTGTCCGCCGTCGGCGGACTCGGCGAGGCGTGACGTCACGGCAGCGCTGAAGCCGTGACCAAGGCTCCGTTCGCCCACGCACTCGTCACCGGTGCCTCGAGCGGCATCGGCGAGTCGATCGCCCGCAAACTCGGCAGAGCGGGCGTCGGCATGGTGCTCGTCGCGCGCCGCAAAGACCGCCTCGACGCGCTTGCCGCGGAGTACCCGAACGTGGAAGTGCTGCCCGCCGACCTCACGACGCAAGCCGGCCTCGACGCGGTGCTCGCGCGCCTGCGCGACGACACTCGACCGGTCATCGACCTCGTCGTCAACAACGCCGGCTTCGGCACGAGCGGCCCGTTCGCTGACGCCGACCCCGAGCGCCTCAGCCGCGAGATCTCGCTGAACATCAACGCGCTCACCCGAATCTCGCACGAAGCGGTGCGCATCATGCGCCCGCGCGGCCGCGGCTACCTGCTGAACGTCTCGAGCATCGCCTCGTTCCAACCCGGGCCCGACCTCGCCGTGTACGCGGCCACGAAGGCTTTCGTCACCAGCCTCACCGAGGCGCTGCACGAAGAACTCCGCGGCTCGGGCATTCGTGTCACTGCGCTGTGCCCGGGGCTCACGCGCACCGAGTTCCAGAGCATCTCCAACACCTCGGGTCTCGAGTCGAACTTCCCCGAGTTCGCCTGGATGTCGGCCGACGACGTCGCGCGCGACGGCCTGCGCGCGGTCGCTGACGGCAAGGCACTCTGCGTGCCCGGGCTCGTGAACAAGTCGCTCGCGACGGTGTCGACCTTCACGCCGCGCGGTCTCGCTCGCCGCATCGCGGGGCTCGCCGCGCGCATGCGGTGACGGCCGGCGCCAGTCAGTGAGTCGGTGGCGGTGAGGTCGTCAGGCTCTCAGACCGTTATGTAGATCGACCCGTTGCGCTCCGTCGCCTTGTACTGCGTCAGCGCACGGTTCGCGGGACCCTCGATGACCGCGCCGGAGGAGGCGTTGAAGATCGAGCCGTGGGAGGGGCAATACAGCTGGTCGGACCCGCGCGGCACGACGAGCGAACCCAGGTGCGTGCAGGTGCGGCTGAAGGCGACGACGCCGCCCGCGGTACGCGTGACGACCACGGCGAAGCTGCTCCCGCCCGACGTCGCGATCGCCGTAAGACTCGCGCCGAGCGCGAGTTGCGCCGAATCGAGCACCTTCACTTCGCTCGTCGTCGGTACCGTCGTCGTCGAGGAGGTCGGCGTACCCGACGACTTCACGCGCTGCCACACGCGCACGCCGTCACGCTCGACGCACTCGAAGGTCTTGTTGCCCTCGGTGATTTTTTTGCCGACTTTCTTGCAGGCGTCGCCGTTGCGGATGGCGGGTGTCGCCGCGAACGCCGAGTTTGGCGCGGCAAGAAACGCGACGAAACCGCTGGTCAGCATGCCGATGATCCTGCGACGGGGGAAGTTGCGCATCTCAAGATGGTAACTCAATACGCTGAACCGACGTGAAACTCTTCGCCGCGATTGTTCTGGCGTTCATCGGCGCCGGTCCGCCCGTATCGGTGGCAGACGCGTCGCAGCCGCCCGCCATGACCATGGTGTCGGCTGGCAACCAAGAACCCGCGCGCGTGCTCGTGCTCGGCGACTCCGTTTTCCACTCCTTTCACCACATCGAGAGCGCGCGGAGGCTGATGAATTCCCAACAGCCGACGCTCTTTGCAACCCAGACGTGCCAGCGTCTCGTGTCGCCGGGCTGCCGGCCGTCGGCGCGCCTAAGCACGCTCGACTTGCTGCGAAAACATGCCGGTGAGTTCACGGACGTCGTCGTGATCGGGACGGGATACAACGACCGAATCGGCCCTGACTTCAAGGCTGCAGTTGCCGCGATCACTGCGGAGGCGCAGGTACAAGGCGTCGACGTGCTGTGGGTGAACTACCGCGAGGTGCGCCACGTGCGCGGCAAAGCCGAGGTGATGAACGATCAGCTCGCACGCTTCGACCGCAAGATCGACAACCTGCACGTGGTGGATTGGAACGCCTTCAGCGCCGATGCCGACGGATGGTTCCGGCCCGATCGTCTGCACCTCATCGGCCCGGGCGCCGAGAAACTCGCTGCGTTGTTGAACGCGTCGCTATCGCCGATTCTCGCCGCGCGAGACGCGGCACGCGCTGCGGCTACGCCGCCCGGCTGACCTGCGCGCTGCGGCTACGCCGCCCGGCTGACTAGCGGAACTCGAGCGACGAGTACTGTCCGATGCGATCGGCGCGGTGGCGAGTGTCGATGGTGCGAATCGTGCCGCTGCGCACCCTCATCACGAGGCTCTGCGACGTGGCGCCGTAGGCGTCGTATCGCACGCCGCGCAACAAGTCGCCGTCGGTCACGCCGGTCGCGGCAAAGAACGCGTCGTCGCAGTTGACGAGGTCGTCGGTGGTGAGCACGCGACTCATGTCGATGCCCGAGGCGCGGGCAATCGCGCGGTCTTCTTCGCCGCGGGCCCACAACAAGCCTTGGATCTCGCCGCCGAGCGCCTTGATGGCGGCGGCGGCGGTGACGCCCTCGGGTGTGCCACCGATGCCCATCAGCGCGTCGATGCCGGTCTGCGGCCATGCCGCCGCGATCGCACCGAAGATGTCACCGTCGGTGATGAGCTTGATGCGGCACCCGGCGGCGCGAATCTCGCCGATCAGGTCGTCGTGCCGAGGGCGGTCGAGCACCACGACGGTGAGTTCGTTCAGCGTCTTGCGCTTTGCGCGGGCGATCGAGTCGAGATTCTGGCGCACCGACTTGGTGATGTCCACCGCGCCGCGCGCATCGGGCCCGACGGCGATCTTGTTCATGTACACGAACGGCCCGGGGTTGAACATCGAGCCGCGCTCGGCGACGGCGATCACGCTGAGCGCGTTGCCGCGACCCTGCGACGTGAGCGTCGTGCCGTCGATCGGGTCGACCGCCACGTCGGTCACCGGCTTGCTGCCGTTGCCGACGTGCTCGCCGTTGTAGAGCATCGGCGCCTCGTCCTTCTCGCCTTCGCCGATCACGACGATGCCGTCCATGCTCACCGTGTCGAGCAGGTTGCGCATCGCGTCCACCGCCGCGCCGTCGGCCGCGTTCTTGTCGCCGCGCCCCACCCACTTCGACGCCGCGAGAGCCGCCGACTCCGTCACCCGCACGAGTTCCATCGCGAGGTTGCGATCGGGCTTCTTGGAGAGTGGCACCGCCCCCAAATTAGCCGAAACCCGAGCCGACTAGCGTTCGCGTCGTGACCGAGTGGGACCCGAAAGATCCCGACGCGCCGACGGTGCGCTACGACCTGGCGGATTGGTCGGTGGACGACCGAGTGGCGCTGGTGGAGATGCTCGCCGCGGCCGAGATCCGCCACGACTGGGACGGCAACGAACTGCTCGTGCCGCAAGAGTGCGAGGCGGTCGTCGACGCGATGATCGACGAAGTCGAAGAGGACGATGATGGTGACGCGCCGCGCTCGCTTCAGGGCGAACTCGAGGAGTTCGAAATCGACGGCTGGACCACCGCCGACCGCGTGGAGTTCGCCGCGGTGCTCGTCGAGCACGGCATCGGGCACCGCTGGGAAGACGACCTGCTTCTGGTCAGCGTCGACGACGCCGACACGGTCGACGACCTGCTCGAAGAGTTTGACCGCTGAAGCGAGGGCGTCAGTAGCCTGCCTCGCGTGGACGAGGCGAACTCGCAGTTGCTCGCCGAAGTCGAGATCTTCCACTCGCGCCTGCATTCGCCGACGCGCCGGCTGTCGCTCGGCCACTTGGTGCTGCCGGTCGACCCCACGCCGGGCTTGGGCGGCTTGTTGCTCGGCGGCATCGTCGCCGCGCACCTGCCCGAGGTCGACGAAGAACTCGTGCCCGACCTGCACCGGCTCGTTCTGCAGGTCGACCGCGGCGACCGCGTGGTGCAGCCGCGACTGCACCATCGCTACCAGATCGACCGGCACGGGCTCTCGCGCAGCCGTCACCGCCTGGTGGGCGACGGCGAGCAGTTGCGCTACGAGTTCGAGACCAACGGCAGCCCGCTGCAGCAGGTGCTCGGCGCGGTGTATTCGCTGGAGCGTCTCGACGTGCTCGCGCGGCACGCGCTCACGCCGGTGATGCACAAGGCCATGCGGTGGCGCGGCCCGATTGCCGCGGAGTTCCTCGCGTATCTCGCCGGCACCGCGACGTCGTCGATCACGGCGATGACCGACCCGCGGGCGTGGGCGCTGGAGTTGCTCGGGTTCCCTGCCGGCACGGTGAGCCCGTCAAAGCGCGAAGTGCAGCGCCGCTACCGCGAGAGCCTGCGCGATGTGCACCCCGACCACGGCGGCGACGCGGGCGAAGCAGGGCAGCGCATCGAACAATTGGGCGAGGCGCGCCGCGTGCTGCTCGCCGCACTCGTCTGAATTGCGTCGCACCCCCGTGTCATGCTCGGGTCATGACGCTTGACGCCCTCGAAGACGGCGAGATCTGCCCGTACTGCGGCACGCCCGTGTTCTTCTACGGCGAGGGGGTGGTCGACTGCCCGCGCTGCGGTGCGGAGTTCGTGAATGCCGAGGAAGACCGCGCCGACGAGCTGCGTGACGATGTCGACCTCGAGTTCGACAACGACCCCGACATGCTCGACGACTTCGACGACGGTCCGGGCGACGAGGCTTAGTCCCACACCTCGGGTTGCACAGTCGGAGTCTTCTTGCGCCGGAAGCGCTTCTTGGGCGGCAATGCCGCTTCGGCCGCGAACGGCTCAAGCATGCCGCTCATATCCTTGGCGACGCGCGCGAGATGGCGCAGCCGCGAGGTCACCACCGACAAGTTGTCGGCCAGCAGGTCGATGCCGAGCAGCACCTTGCCGTTCTCGTGCCACAGCCGGGTCAGCGAACCTGCCTGGTTGTGCGCGTTGATCTCGCGCAGCAGTTCGGGGCTTTCGTTCGCCTCACGCACGATCACGCTCGAGAGCCCGAGGAGCGGTGACTCGTCGCCCTCGCGCGCGAACATCTCGACCGACACCGGCACGCCGTCGACACGCACGCCGATTTTGGTGGTGCCCACGACGTGGTGCTCGAACTTGTCGCGCTCGAGCACCTTGAGCACGCGCTCTTTCATCTCGTGCACCGGCACCTTGGTGAGTTGCGAGACGATGTATTGCGCGTCGCTCTCCAGCACGATCGTCTGGCCGTCGAGCCCGAAGCAGACGGTCCACTCTGACTCGGCGTCGACGCAGTTCGACAACACGTTGAGGAAGTCGGGATCGAGCCTGATCGACCCGCTGCCCTTCGTGACTGCCGCGGTGCTGCCGACCATGTTGTACATCCCGGCCTGGGTCCAGTCGCTCGCCACCGTGAAACGCTTCTTCTCGATGGTCATCATGAAGTGGTCGGGTGACTGGCGGTCGTCGTCCTCCTCCAGCATGATCGCTTCGAAGGGCGGATGCGCGCCGGCGAACACCGTCCACGCGAGGTCTTTGCCGCTGAGTTTCGCCGAGGCGCAGCCGGCGGCGAATTCCGCGCGGGGATGCTCGGGCACCGGGATGCTCTCGCACGAGACGGTCTGCTTGCCGCGCATCGAGTCGGCGGTAACTGTGAGACCTGTGGCTGCATCGCCGCCGATCGTGTAGGTGACCGCACCGTTCGCCGCGTTCTGCCGACCGGCGTTCGCCATGATCGTGAGCGGCAGACGATACGCGCCGGAAAAGTCAGCCGCGTCGCCGGTGATGAGAATGGAGAGCTTGTCGCCCGGAATCCACCACCTGCGGCGGCCGTCCTCGCAGAAAACGACGATGCCCGGCAGGGTCTTGCCTTCTTTGCGCATCATCCAGAGTGCGTCAAAGACGCGGGAGAGCTCTTCGGTGTCGACGAGCCCGAGAGTGACTTGGGTGCTCATTTGGTGGTGCCTTTCTCTTGTGTGGGGATGTTGACGGTTTCGTATCCGACGGGTGCGACGCGGATGGTGCCGGTGATGTCGCGCATCCACGCCGCGTTGTCCGATCCGCTGCCACCCGTGCTGCCACTGCTGCCCGCGACGATCGGTGCCGTTGCGTGCGACTCCGCCACCTTCACGAGCCATTCGGTGAGTGCGCGCAACTCCCGCGCAGAGATCTTGATGAACACCTGGCCACCCTGGTTCCGAACCGAACTCGCGGAGATGACGCTGGCGAGTCCCGCGTCTGCTGCTGCGCCGAGCAACTGGCGGAATGCACTCGCGGAGATGCGAGTGGTCGGGTCGGGTCGGGTCATCGATGCCTCCTTCAGGCGACGGGGTGCGGGGGAACGAACCGTAGACGATCGGTGTGACGAAGTGGCGGCACCCGACGAGAGAAAGGAGAAACCCCGCCGAATGCCGCCACTTTGGTTACGCACGCGGCGCGCCGCGCGGTGACCCGAAGATGCGGTGACCCGGGCACACGGTGACCCGTTTGTGCGGTGACCCGCACCCGGGGAATCCGCCCCCTTCGGGCGGGTTCAGTCGCTCGAGTCGTCCGGCTCGCTCTTGCCCAGCCCGTCGAGGCGCAGCAGGAACGGCTGTGATTCGCGCTTCGGATCAAGCCTGAACAACGCCGCCGGCTTGCCGTAGCGGTCGAAGGTCTGGCGCGCTGCGCCGCGCACCGGCACGACGAAGCCGAGCTTCTGCACTTTGCGGGCGAAGTTGGTGGGGTCGAGCGGTTTCAGCAACCGCGGCGGCCGCATTGGTTTGATTCCGCTCGTCTGGCGCAACAGTTTGCGCATGAGCTCGGCCTGCATGATCAGATCAGAGGGTCGTGACCGCGTGCGTGTCAGTGGCACCTGGATCGCTTCGTGGGTCGTGAGAAAACGTGGGCCCTCGCTGGCGAAGCCTTCCGCAAGAGGCTCCGGTGGAATCAGCCTCGCCAGCGCAGAGACCGTTTGTTCGAGTTCACGCCCCTCGCCGAGGCCCATCGCCTCCACCTTCTGCAAGAATGCCCGAACTTTCGGGGCGTACTGCTCGGCCTCGCCGGCGCCGTCGAGCGACTCGTGGAAGAGCACCTCGTACACGCGGCGCAGCTCGCCGAGGGTGAAGGTCGGCAGCAGGAATTGCGTGGCAAGCGGGGTGGTGACCACCAGCCGGCGCAGCAGCTCGATGCCTGCCAGCAGGATGTCTTCGTGGTCGAACTCGAGCCGGTTCGGTCGAGCCAGCACGTCGACCACGGGGCGGAACTGCACGCGGCTCACGTGCCCGACGGCGTCGTCGGGGTGGGCGACGAGGTCGCGATTTTGGGGGACGACCGCCATGTAGGCGACCGACACGGTGTGGCCGCTGCGCGGGTCGCGGTTGGCGTCGCCGAAGGCCCCGATTTGATGCAGGTCACTGGGCGAGAGGCGCAGGCCGGCTTCGCGGCCGAGTACTCGTAACGCCGCTGCTTCAAGGCTGGGGTCGGGCTCGGCGCCCGTGCCGTATGCGTCACCAAGGAGGGTATGGCCCACGTGTCCGCCCGGCAGCGCCCAATGGTGCTCGGGGTCGCGGGGCACCTCGACCACCCGGCGCTCGGCTGGGGTCGCCAGGTGCCCTGCCTGGGCTCTGCGAGGGCGTCGTTGCAGGTGATTCTGGTCGATCAGGGCGGTCTGGCCGCGTCGCTGCACCACCCCGATATGGAGGAGGTCATTTCTGAGGCTGAAGAGGCAAATGTCGACCGCAACGTGGAAGTCGGGTGGTCGGGGGCTGGTTTGGGTGTTTTTAGGGGGGACGGTGCGCTGACGCATTACTACCTGCTACACTTAGTGGTTCGGATGTTCCTACTCAAGAGTAACGCACGCCAGAGCACAGTTGTGCGACCTGCGTGCGTAGAGGGGGTGTGGCATCAGGCAATAGGTAAGTTTACCTACTGCACAACACCCATGTCGCATACTTACCTCGGAGCAAAGGAGCACTCGGATGAAATCCCCCAACCCCGACCCGCAAGTCAACCCGAAAGGAACCACTGACAAACACCTCAACCACCACCGCCTGAC
>Ga0233425_10008461_pt1 | contig 13654 bp, 13 predicted proteins | sample Watercolumn_Towu_2_FD_181712 | JGI IMG/M metagenome (GOLD analysis project Ga0233425, IMG submission 181712) | Freshwater microbial communities from Lake Towuti, South Sulawesi, Indonesia - Watercolumn_Towuti2014_140_MG | ecosystem: Environmental > Aquatic > Freshwater > Lake | place...
TGTGATGACTGTCCGCCATGTCCTGCTTGCATCAACGGCTGGTGCGCATACGATGCCTGGGACATTGTCGAGTGCCTCTGCACCGGCTGCGCCTGACCCGCTCCGGAGTTTTTCAGCCACACACGGTAGGGGGATGCATCATCGAAAACCTCTCCTCAGTCCTCATCGTGAAATCTACTGAAATCATTGGAATATCGATGCCGAAGCGTTCTCCCTGGCCTGCTCCCTCTCGGTGCCACTTTGGGCGGTAAGTGGCACTGGACATCCCGTTGAGTGCCACTTCGGTCAGGCTGCTGCACTCACTCGACTACATCGAGCAACTCCTTGAGCCCGAGGATTGCCGGCTGACGCCCCGTGCGCGGGCGAACCTCCACCAGGATTCCGGCCTCCTTCAGAACATCGAGTATCCGGAACGCACTGCGACGGGGAATGCCGGAGAGCCTCCCGAACTCCGTCGGGCTGACGATGGGGGACGAGAAGAGCGCATCGAGCGCCTGCACCGAGTGAGGCGACCTGGTCAGCCCCGCCACTGCCCCCTTCAGCCGGCCGTACAACTCCAGGATCGCCCGAGCGCGGGTGGCATTGTCGTTGGCCTGCTCCTCGACCGCGTACAGGAAGAAGCGTATCCAGCCAGCCCAGTCGCCGCGTACGGAGATGTCTCGCAGCCGGGAGTAGTACAGGTCTCTGTTCTGCTCGAGGAACGCGCTGATGTAGAAGACCGGGCTCGACAGCAGCTTCTTCTGGTACAGGAACAAGGGGATCAGCATGCGGCCGACACGACCGTTCCCGTCGAGGAACGGATGCAGCAACTCGAACTGGGCGTGCACCATCGCAAGCTGCACCAGCAGGTCCTTCTCGTCGTAATGGATGTACCACTCCCAGTTGGACAGGTAGTCCAGGAGTATCTCGGGGGCAGGCGGCACGAACGTCGCCTGGTCGATGCCAGCCCCCTGGCGGCCGATGTAGTTCTGGACGCGCCGGAACTCCCCGCGGCGCTTGTCCTGGCCGCGTACACTGTCCAGCAGGATGGCGTGGACCTCCTTGAGCAGGTTCAGGCTGATGGGGCGCTTCTTGAGCGACTCGACCGCGGCGGCCATCGCCCGGCGGTAGTTCACAACCTCCTGGATGTCGAGGTACTTCTCCGCGCGCACAGATGGTGCCGCATCGAACTCGAGGACGTCCTGCAGGGTCGCCTGGGTCCCCTCGATGCGGGAGGACAGCACGGCTTCCTGGGTTGCCAGCGGGGCGAGGAGTACTCCGGGGTCCACCATTCCCTGGATGATGCCATCGAAGCGCGCCACCGCCCGGTTGGCCCGCCCGATGAGCGGCACCAAGTCCTCCCAATCCAGAGATGGGAGCGGCAACGTGGTCGGAACGTAGGGCTTCTGGCGCATCCGCACTCCGCCTTCCGGGTAACTCTGCCTCTCGAAGGCAGCGAATCTCCCTGCCGCCTCCGTTGCCCCCGGCATCTCCGAACCTATCCGATTCGCCCGCAGGTTGCAACGCCCTGATGCATGTCCGATCGCCAACGGGAAAAGCGCTTCGAATCGGTTGATCTCGCCTCTACCCGCGAGTAGGCTCTGCCTGCGCACGGAGGAGACCTGATGGCCGCTCGGATTGCAGCTCACATCACGGAGACGCTGTTCTCGCTGGTCCGCTCCCTCTGCGGGAGCAAGGCAGACCTCGCAATGGAAGTTCCTGCCCTGCGCCAACAGCTCGCAGTCTACTAGCGCAAGAACCCGCGGCCGCACATCGACCCGCTGGATAGACTGTTCTGGTCGGTCCTGAAGGACCAGTTCGCAGGCTGGCTGGACGCGCTCGGCATCGTCAAGCCCGAGACCGTCATCAAGTGGCGGAAGAAGAAGTTCCAAGACTTCTGGGCCCGGAAGTCCAAGCCGGGTCGGCCCGCCATCCCCCGCCCGCACATCGCGTTCATCAGGCGCATCTCCGGTGACCCGCCTTCGCCAAGGCTTCGGCGTGGCAGGCCACCCCGACTACGGGGAAGACCGCATCGCGCTCGAGCTGGAGATCAAGCTTGGCCTGCCCTGGGCGAAGCGCAGCGGAGTCGAAGGGGCATCAAGCACTCCGAGGCCACGGTTCGCAAGTACATGGCCAAGCCCGCTGGGCCACCGAGAGATTCCCAGGGGTGGCGCAGCCTCCTGAAGAACCAGGCCCAGGCCATCTGGACCTGTGACTTCGTCGTCCAGCACACGGTCCGCTTCACGGCCCTCTACACCTTCGTCGTCATGGAGCTCAGCAGCCGGAAGGTCGTGCACGTAAACGGAACCGAGCACCCGAGCCAGGCGTGGGTTCAGCAAAGGTCTCGTGCCGCTCCGCGTTCGACGTGTGGCTCGCGGAGACGATGGGCATTCGCGGAATCCCCACGCCCTACGGGGCCCCCAACGCGCAGGCCCATGTCGAGCGGTTCATCGGCACCCTGCGCCACGAGTTGCTCGACCGGATCCTCGTCTGGAATGAGGGGCAACTGCGAGCCGTGGTCGCCGAGTATGTCCGAGACTGGTACAACACGTCCCGTGTCCACCAAGGCATCCACGGCATCCCCGATCCGGATCCCGAGCTGGCCGCGGCGAAGCCTGCCGACGGCAGGCTCGTCGCACGTCCGGTCCTCAACGGCTTGCACCACGACTACCGCGCCGCTGCGTAGTTGTCGGGATCCCAGCGCAGCCACCTGTCGCCGCCAGCGGAGAGGTCTGTGCGCGACCGCCTGATCCCCCGTCTGTCCGCCCTTCAGCACCTTCTCGCCCCTCCTTTCGTCGTCGCTCTCGTCACCCAGGCGCCCCTCGGTCCCGGGTCGGTAGCTCGCGTGACGCGTCCGGACGGATAATTGCGGATCACGGGCTGGGGGTAACCCTCTCACCTTCTCCGTAAATCAGCCATGCCATGCACCGCAACATGTTGAAATCGTTGGTACAATTCGACCGCATGGACGGCGCCCCGAAACGGAGACGAGTTTACCCCCAGCCACGTCCGGTTCAATATCTGGTGCTGGCCGCGAACTCCTGGCCCCGTTCTCCCTGCCTGCCACGCCGTAGCCCCATGCCACGGCACGTCCTATAACTTTCCCGGCGGAGGCGGGGCCTCATGTTGGGTTTGCGGGGTTCGTCCTCGCGGGCGCAAACCCGCACCGTTCCTCACTTTCCCTCCTCCTCCAGCGCCTTGACGCCCGCCGGCCTCGTCCGGTAGCGCTGCTTCGAACTGCGCGGCTTGTCCGGAATCGTCATCTCCAGCCAGCCGGCATCGAGCAGTGGCTGCAGGTACGCTCGCAAGAAGTGAACTCGGTCTTTCAGTCCTGCCAAGGCCAGCAAATCCTCACGGGACGCCGGGGAAAGTGCTCCCCGCAGCACGGCCGCAACTTGTGGGGTGACTTGTGGGGCGACTTGTGGGGTGACTTGCGGGGTCGCCACTTCTGCCTCCGTCCGGTCACCACGTCCTTCGGGACGCCGTGCCCCGGCGAACGGCAGCTCGAACCCCAGAGGCGTCACCTCCGCCCGGTCCCTCTCGCCCGGCAGGAAGTAGAACGTGCGCTTGTGGGACCCGCCGGATTCCAGGAGGCCGCGTTGGACAAGGCTGGCAAGAGCAACCGTGACGTCCCGTGGGTGCGCACCCGTCATGGCGTGGAGCCGGGCATGGTTCACCGAGTGCTCGACCGCGGCGGTCACCAGGGCCAGCTTCTGGATCTCCGAGGCCTGGGCGAAGGCCCTGCCGTATTCTCGTTCGAGGGCCTCCACTACGTCCTCAGGCAGGAGGCTCACCATTCGCAGCGTGAACACCGTCAGTTCGTTGGGCTCGACCTGCTCGACCAACTCCGGCGCCCTCCAGTGCTGGGCTTTCCACGCGGTCTGGATCTTCGGGATCCCCGACCCGGCCTGCTCTCCCAGGCCCAGATACCGGAACATCGTCTGGAGTCGTCGGTTCCGGCAGTCGCTCTCACCGCCGCGTAGCACAGTCTCAATTGGAAGGCGGATGGCGCCGGGGTTCCTGAAGACGAACGAGTCCGGGCGTTTCACCACGAGCAGCGAGATGCGCCCTGTGTAGTCCGCATGGATTAATGTATTGACCAAGGCTTCCCGGACGGCCTCGTGGACAGGCGTCTCCTCGATGCGGGTGTCGCCCCGCAGCATGAACGGCACCTTGAGGTCCCTGAACAACCGCAGGATCACCAGCCCGTAGAAGTCGAACACGTTACCGGACCAGGTGCCGTCAGGCGTGAGCCGGTCCACCCAGCGCGGCTCCGAGCCCGAGGCTGTCCGCTCCTGATAGTCCAGCATGTAGTTCGGAAAGGCGTCCCGGAGCGACACCATCTTCCCGAACATCAGAAGGCCGCCCGCGGTGAGCGCCTCTCTGCCCGAGTCGCGGTCGGTCCCGAACGCTCCGATGCACCGCAAGAACTCCCGGTCGTCGAGCTTGACCCAGGGATGCTCGAACAGCTTGGCGTTGTACCGGCGGCGGTATGCCGCGACCGTCGTCGGGTCGAGGTCGTCCATCCCGTAATGCACCAGCACCTTGGCGTCGCGGGAGTCCTCGACCTGCTCAGCGACCATGCGCCGGACCACCTCCTCCGGGCAGCGGTAGTCGCCATCGTTGTTCCTTCGGAAGGTCCCGGTGAGCATGTTCTGGCCTATGTACACGGGCCGGTCCTGCCGGCGGGCCCTGGGCACTACGACCCGGATGACCGTCTTCCCCTCGACTTCAAGCGCCTCGACATCCGCGTCCCGCAGGAGGTTCACGTTCACGCGCTGCTAATTGTTCAGCCCATCCCACAGGGACTTCAATACCCGCTGGGTGTCGGTGATTCCGTTGGCCCGAAGCTCCCCATCCTCCAGTTCCTCGACGCCGAGGAGCACAACCCCGCCGTCCGTGTTGGCGAAGGCCGAATACGTCTCGAAGAACGAGCGCGGCAGTTCCCCCTGTCTGAGACCTGGAGTCCGGCTTCTCTCAGCCTCTCCACGAACTGGGCACTGCGAGCAGCGAGAGGAAGCTGCGTCAGGAGCCAGAAGGCCTGCTGCAGGCCAGGATCATTGGCCGCCGCCGTGAAACCTTGCTCGGCGGCGATCATTGTCGCGCGAGCGACCTGAGCTGCCGTGGCACCGGCCTGTAGCAAGCCGATGACCTGCAGCCATCGCCGAGTTCTCGCAAGTCTGCCGAGGCGAGTATGGCCCATCCGGCCCACCTCCTGAACGGGACGCCTCATCCGGTCCTGGTAGAGCCCGTCCTGGATCTCTCCATGTAGGGTACATCCGCTACTACAGTTTTCAACAAAACCGGCAGTCTCCGACGTTCCTGGCCTCCTTCCGGTAGATACAGACCCGGGGGGCCGCGTGGGTCCCGCCGGACTTGGGGCAGACGGCCTGCCCATCATGTGACACGGAGATGTCGTGGCCGACATGCAATCGCTACCATCTGGCACTCTCGACCGAACCGCAACGAAGGTGTCATTCGAGTCCATCGCCCGGACCGTTGCCGAGGTCCTCGCCCACGGCTATCTGCGGCACATGCGGGCCACTCGGGAGGCCGCAGAGAAAGGTTCGGCCCGGGCACGGAAAGGCCTTGATGATGTCGCCCCCAGCGCAAGGGTGTCCCCCGGGCCGGAGGCCCCCTTGCATGGAGGGACCATCGATGAAGGCTGACATCATCAGAAAGCTGGCGGAGCTGGAGCGCATGTCGCTGGCCGAGCTGCAGGAGAAGTGGAGGGACCTGTTCGGGACCGAGCCGCCCGGCTACAACCGGACCTTCGTCATCAAGAGGCTGTCGTACCGGGTCCAGGAACTCGCGTACGGCGGGATCCGCCCGGAGACGCGAGCGCAGCTCGACGCCGCGCTCGACACAGCGGGATACGACGAGCTGGGGCGCCCCAGGCCGAAGCCCAAGAACAGGCCACCCGTCGAGGGGATCGTGCCCGGGACCCTGCTGGTCCGGCACTACCAGGGCGAGCGCCACACCGTGACGGTGCTGGCGGAAGGGTTCGAGTATCGCGGCAAGCCGTACCGGTCCCTGACCGCCATTACTCGGGAGATCGCTGGAGTCCAGTGGAATGGGCCGGCGTTCTTCGGGCTCCGCGGCAAGGACAAGGTCACGGTGCGACGGAGGGGCGACGATGGCGAGTAGACCCAAGCCTGCGGCGGTGGAGCCCCTGGCGGTCGGTCCGACCCGGTGCGCTATCTACACCCGCAAGTCCACGGACGAGAACCTCGACTCCGATTTCAACTCCCTCGATGCCCAGCGCGAGGCGGCCGAGGCGTACATCCGGTCGCAGCAGCGGGAGGGGTGGATCGCCCTGCCGGATCGCTACGACGACGGTGCGTTCTCCGGCGCGAACATGGAGCGCCCCGCGCTGAAGCGCCTCATGGCCGACGTCCGCGCCGGCCGCGTCAACACCATTGTCGTGTACAAGATCGATAGGCTCTCCCGCTCCCTGCTGGACTTCGCCAAGCTCGTCGAGGAACTGGAGCAGCGCGGGGTGTCGCTGGTCTCGGTGACCCAGCAGTTCAACACGACCACGAGCATGGGGCGGCTCACGCTCAACGTGCTCCTGAGCTTCGCCCAGTACGAAAGGGAAGTGATTGCCGAGCGGATCCGGGACAAGATGTCGGCCTCACGGAAGAGGGGGAAGTACCTCGGAGGGATCCCGCCCCTCGGCTACGACGTCGACAGGCTGAACAAGCGGCTGATCGTCAACGCCCAGGAGGCGCTCCTGGTGCGGCACGTGTTCCGGAGGTACTTAGAGCTGGGCTGCGCCGTGAAGCTCATCCAGGAGTTGAACGAGGCCGGGCAGCTCACGAAAGCGTGGACGACGAAGAAGGGGAAGTCGCAGCCCGGCACGCCGTGGCACAAGAACTACGTGTACCGGCTGCTGCGCAACCCGGTCTACGTTGGCCTGGTCGAGTACAAGGGAGAGACCTACGATGGCGAGCACGACCCCATCGTCGAGAAGGCCCTCTGGGAGCAGGTCCAGAAAGCCATCGCGGTGCCCGGAAAGGTCCGCAGCAACATGAACCGGGCCACGACGCCCGGGCTGCTCAAGGGGATCCTGCGGTGCGGCCACTGCGGCACGGCGATGGCGGTCACCTTCACCCAGCGGCACGGCCGGCAGTACCGCTACTACGTGTGCCACCGAGCTTCCAGCACCTCCTACCAGAACTGCGAGGTCCGCAGCGTCTCGGCCGGCATCATCGAGGATCTCGTGAAGAACCGGCTGCGGGCGCTGTTCCGGTCGCCCGAGGTAGTCAGGCAGACCATCCAAGCGATCCGCCGGCTCCAGGCCGAGGAACGACACCAGGTCGAGGTCGAACGCCTCAAGGTCGTCGAGGAGCTCGCCGGGGTGAAGGCCATCGGGCAGCAGCTTGCGCAGTCCCTCCAGGGGGCCGGCACCGCGTTCGTGCGCGGCGAGCTGGAGCGGCTCGACGGACGGCGGGCAGACCTCGAGGCCAAGCTCGCAGATCTCGATTCCCAGCTCGCCGCCCTGGCGGACCAGGAGGCCGCGCCCGACAGCGTCAACAAGGAACTGACCATCCTCGACAACATCTGGGAGAACCTCTTCCCCGGCGAGCAGCAGCGCCTGGTCCGCATGGTCATCGACCGTGCCACGATCTTCACCGACCGCCTCGACCTGACTCTGAGCGGCGAGGGCGTGCAGGCCGTGGTCGACCTGCTGGTCGCCGAGCACACCGGCCAAGGCGCCGTCCCCGCCTCCGGGGCCGCGGGCCAGATCCACACGATCTCGCTCCCGATCCAGTTCAAGCGCCGTGCCGGGCGGCGCGAGATCATCCTGCCGGCCGACGGCAAGACAGCCGCGTCGGCGGTACCGAACCATGTCTTCCTCCTGACCCTGGCCCGGGCCTTCCGCTGGAAGGATCTCCTGGAGACCGGCAAGTTCCCCACCGTGAAGGCTCTCGCCGAAGCCGTGGGCCTCGAACGCTCCTACGTCGGCAAGCTCCTGAACCTGACCCTCCTCGCCCCGAAGATCGTCGAGGCCCTCGTCGCCGGCGACGAGCCCGATGGGCTGGCTGTGATGCGGCTCAGGCAGGGCGTGCCGGTGAGGTGGGAGGAGCAGCCCTCCTCGGCTCACCGCTCTGACCTCTGCTCGAATCATTGACTTGGACAAGCGCATCCGATACGGTTTGCCCCCAGGGGGTTGGCGTGCGTCAAGCTCGCATCATCGTTTTCCGGATTTTGTTGATGGCACTCGTCCTCCTTCCAGTCGCCCCGGGCGCAGGAGAGTGCCGTCTTACGCTTGGGATGCCCTGCCAGGACCTAGCATCTAGCACAAGCCCGTCCCATGAAGTCGCGCTACTCCTTCGTCCAATGGCATCACTCACGATCGGACATGGGGAGCCTCTCGAACGGAATGCTGCCAAGTGCGGCTGCGAACAGGGTGCTTCCTGCATGCACCGCCAGCACGATGGCATCCGCTCTGGCCGGCGGCCGTCCCCTTCCGGACTCTCTGCAGGAGCTACCCTGAGACCTGCTCTTCTTCCGGGGCTCCCTGAGCCGTTGCCCCCAGGAGATCAGACTCCCGCGGGGATCCCGCTAGAGGCCACCCGCCGTCTGCGAATCTAGGAGCCCCCTCCCATTTCTGTTCCTGGCCCAGGCACCAGGACCGTCTTTGACCCGATACTGCCCCAACCAGAGAGCGCCTCTGGTGTGCAGCGCGTCTGTTGCTCTGACATCAGATCCGCCCTGGCGGATCGTCGCAATGGGAGTTCAGAATGGACTTGGAAGACCTTTTCGACGGGAAGCACCGTCGCAGCAAGCGTCGGTATCATGGGTCCGACCACGATCATGACCGCGAGCGCGACCACGACCATAGTCACGACGAGGACCATCATCACGATCGCTATGTCGAGTCCGGTCGGGGCCGGGAGCGAGACGGCTCGTCGCACGGGTACGAACCCCAGCATGACCCTCGGGACTACCGGCATGGTCACCGCCACCGCGACGACTCAGACCTCCTGCAGATCGGGCACCGACTCCTGGCGAACAAGAAGCTGCTTGTTCTGGCCGCTGTCGTCGCCCTTGTCCTTCTCGCCCTCGCTGCGTTCTTTCTGCTGCCACTACTGGGCCAAGCCGTCGACTACATCGATAAGACCGGGGTCAAGGGCGTGGTGGACCGTGTCTGGCAGGGAGAGGGAGGGGGCAAGTAGACGACCAAGGATGGTCACTCGTGGTCTTGTCCGTGGCGACCAGTATTGACGCTCTGGCGGTCGGCCTCTCGCTCGCGATGATCGGTTCGATGGTCGTCATACCCGCCCTGGTGATCGGCCTGGTCGCGGGAACCCTCACGGCTGTTGGCATGGTGCTGGGCCGCCGTATTGGATCATTGTGGGGCAAGCGTATCGAGGTGGTTGGCGGGCTGGTCCTGATTATCATCGGCGTCAAGATTGCCGTGGAGCATCTGACGGGGTGAGGGAGTACCTGCCACCACCCAAGCAATCCGGTGTTTCGAGGTTTGGCAGCGACGCGACCATACCTCGCGTAACTAAAACCTGGACCGGAGTCCAGAAACGAGCCGACACCTCGCTCGTCAGCCTCCCATGCGGGTTTGCGGCGCTGGAGGAAAAGAAGGGGCCTTTTCTTAAGGCCCGGGCTTTTCAGAGACAGAGAGCGAGAACCGGGCCCGGAAGGGGTGAAATGGGGTCAACACGGCGAAGGCGAGGCCCCTTCTTGGCGAGCGGTTCAGGAAGGACGAGAAGCGGATCACGGCCTGGGGACTGGCCGAAAAGGGCGTTGTGGGTGCAGAGCGGCGCGGACGGTCAAAGACCGTCGAGAGACGAGTTCGTGAAAACGGATGGTGGAGCTAGCGAGAGTCGAACTCGCGGCCTCTTGAATGCCATTCAAGCGCTCTCCCAACTGAGCTATAGCCCCGAACTTGGGAATCCGAATCTCAAACGAACGGGTGGATAGCACACGGGCTGGCGGAAGGTCAAGCGAAAAGCGCAATGCGCAACCGCAATCGCGACGCGCGAAGCTCAACGCACAACGGGCGTTCACTCGTCGAGCCGCATCTCCACACGGCGGCAGCGGGCGAAGCACGCCTCGTCCGGGTCGATGCAGGGCGGCTGCGACTCCCCCTGGCTGATGGCCTTGATGCGGTCGGCCGGGACGCCGGCCGCGATCAGCGCCTTGCGAACCGACTCCGCCATCCGCAGGCCGAGCGCCAACGCGTACTCCTCGGTCCCCCGGGGATCCGTGTGCCCCGAGACCATGACCGTTCGATCCGTCCGCAGCACGCATGCGGCGTTCCTCTGTGCGACCTCCCGGCCCTGAGGAGTCAGGGTGGACTCGTCGTACTCGAAGTAGATCGGGGCCAGCACGCAGTCGCCACCGGCCTTGGCCGCCGCGGTTGCGGCTGACTGGACGTCCGCAGTCGCTCCGCCGACCGGTGACAGCAGGACCACGCGGGCAAGACGTCGGGCACCGGGTGAAGCAGATGGCGTTGCGTGGTCCGTGTCCGGAAGCGACCGGGGAGGGCATGAACCACGCACCGCGACGAGCGCGGCCGCTACCCGCTGCCAGGAGACGCTGGGTCCCGCGGTTACCTGGACCTCGTCCACCGAACAGGGACTCGCCCCGGTCTGCTTCGCAAGCTCCTCGGCAAGCAGCTCGACCTCGGCCTTGCCCGGCTCGTCCGGCATGGGCGTGCATGCTTCCAACCTGCCGCGCACCGAAACGCACGCATGCGTCCCGGACACGCGCAGCGCCACCACCGACCGGTCGGACGCCTCGGCCCCGGATGCGCTCAGCCGCGGAATCGAAAGCAGCACGGTGCCTATCTTGCTGCCCGGAAGCGTGACCGCCAGACCGAACGCACACCCCTCGCAGCGTATCCCCGCGAAGGTCACCAGCTCCGCGACCTGAGAGTATGGGGTGTCCCGCGCCACGCCAAGGAGAAGCGCAAGCGAGTACTCCCGGTCCAACATCGAGGACCTCGACCTCTCCACCCGCACCGCCTGCTCGATGGTCGTCGCAATGGAGTCGAGCCCGGCAGGCAGCGTTCCCATGGCATCCTGGCGGCCTCCGAGCCACACGCGGCCACCTTCCAGGTTGAGGTTGAATCGCCAGCCCGCGGGGCCCCCCTCGTCCACACCCCCGGGAAGCACCGTTGCCAGCGACGCAGGCATGAGAGGGGTCGTGACTCCGACCTCCTGCGCGGCCGCCCCTTGCACCAGGAAACCAACCAGAACCCATGCAGACAACATTCGCCCCTCCTACTTCTCAGGCATCCCGCTGTCGATCCATGCCTGGATGGTGCCCTGCTCCTGCTGGGTGAGGCAGCCCGACTTGCCCGCGTCCTTGACCGGATCCCCGGTGCATTTCCCGCCGGGAGGCATGGTGCCGGCCTTGATGCGCTGCAGCGCACATTCGCCGACCTTCTTGCCCGCACACACCTTGGAGCTCTTCACCGCATCCGCATACGTCCCACTTCGCGTCCGCACCCGGACCGGACGAGCCCCCGGACGAGCCGCCGCACGCACCTGCGACGACCGCCACCAGCCCCACAAGGATCAGGGTTGCCAACCGCATCTCTACACCTCCCTGCCGTCGACCGCCGCGGGCCGGAACCATGATGGCACGGCACGAACCCTGACGCAACACCAGGAGTGCTTGCGCCGCGGCCGCCATTGACTTGCAGCGACTCTGGCGACAGACTGACACGCGTGGACTCCGGAGGGGGTCATGGCGTCCGGTCTGCGCAGGTTCACGGTGGTTTCAGTGGCCACGCTCGGGGGAGTTGCCCTCGTGGCCGCGGTAGCGCTGTGGCTCACGACCTTCCATCCTGACGACGTGCAGGAGGAGGCGGTGGTCTGCAGTGCGGAGGTTCCGCGGGTGCCGGCCGGTGCCACGCTGCGGGTGATGACCTGGAACGTCCAGTACATGGCAGGCAAGAACCACGTGTTCTGGTACGACCTGCTCGACGGCTCCGGCCCGGACGAGCGCCCCGCACCGGAGGAGATCGAGGCCACGCTGGCTTCGGTGGCGCGGGTCATCCGGGACGAGGACCCGGACCTGCTGCTGCTCCAGGAGGTGGACGACGGAGCCTCGCGCACCGACGGCATGGACCAGCTCCAGCGGCTCCTGGCGATGGTGCCAGGGAAGTACCCGTGCCACGCCTCCGCATTCTACTGGAGGGCCGCATTCGTCCCGCACCCGCGCATCATGGGAAGCGTGGGAATGAAGCTCTCCGTGGTCTCCAAGTACCGCATCGACACGGCCATCCGGCACCAGCTGGCGCTCATCCCCGCTGACTTCGTTTCGCAGCAGCTCGGCCTCAAGCGCGCAGTGCTCCAGGTGCAGGTCGCGGTCGAGGACGGCACCAGCGTCGCGGTGATGTCGACCCACCTCGACGCGTTCGCCCAGGGCACCGACACCATGCAGCGGCAGGTGAACCAGGTCGCCGCGCTCCTGGACGCGCTCGACCGGGAGGGGATCCCGTGGGTGATCGGGGGCGACTTCAACCTGCTGCCGCCCGGCGACGCGTACTCCCGGCTTGCGGCCGAGGAGCGGGCCTACTTCGAGCCGGATACCGAGCTGTCGACCCTGACCGACCGCTTCCAGTCGGTGCCTGCGCTCCAGGACATGCAGGGCCCTGGTGCGGCACGCTGGTACACGCACTTCCCCAACGGCGGACGAGCGACCGGACCCGATCGGACCATCGACTACCTCTTCTTCTCGAAGGGAACCGAGGTGGGCATGCGCTACGTCCGCGCCTCGGACACCCTGGCCGTCTCCGATCACCTGCCCGTGGTTGCGGAGTTCACGCGTTCCGGACCTGCGAAGGTCACTCGCTCCGGACCCGAGCAGCGCCCGGAGGCGCGTTAGCATCCTGCCGCTGAGCGGATGCCTTCCGCACCGACAGCACCTTGCCGATCTTCGCGACGGCCTGGCCCTTGTCGTCCTCCACGGTCACGGTGAACTGCGGCAGGCAGCGGCCGTTTCGCTCCACCTCGTCGCGCACCTGGCAGATCTGCTCCTCCGAGAGCTGGAAGCGTGCCCGGACCGTGCCGCGGCCGGGCTTCAGGAACTCGATGGTTGCAGACTTGTCCCACACCACGTAGCCCGAGCCCAGGTTCTCCATCAGCATGAGCATGTAGAACGGGTCGCACATCGCGTAGAGGGACCCGCCGAAGTGGGTGCCCACGTAGTTGCGGGTCCACGGCCGCAGAGGCATCTCGATGACCATCTCGCGAAATCCCGGGGCCACGCGGGCCACCCGGATGCCCGCGCCCAGCAGGGGCGGGTAGAACCGCAGCACTAACGAGGCTGCCCGCGGCCCGGCAAGGGCTACCAGTCGCTGCCAGACCGTGGGGGCCGAACTCCTCGGCGATGCAGACGAAGCCACTCCTCTTCCCTCCTCCCCGGCCGAACCGGGGGCTACGGCAGCATACAGGCGAACGTGGCCGTGCTGGCGCCCCAGCCGGCCGTGCCCGCACAGATGGCCGCGATGGTGTACACCCCGGGAGCCTCCGGGACCCACGAGACCACAGGCCCTTGCGCGGTGGCGCCCGGCATGCCGAAGACCTCGGGAGCGTCGCACCCGGCAAACGGCTTCCAGGTGAGCTTCGCGCCCGCGGTGCAGGGGGGGAACGGGTCGCCCGGAAGCACGGGCACGACGCCCCGGTCCGCGACGGGCAGCGCA
>Ga0233425_10008463_pt1 | contig 13651 bp, 13 predicted proteins | sample Watercolumn_Towu_2_FD_181712 | JGI IMG/M metagenome (GOLD analysis project Ga0233425, IMG submission 181712) | Freshwater microbial communities from Lake Towuti, South Sulawesi, Indonesia - Watercolumn_Towuti2014_140_MG | ecosystem: Environmental > Aquatic > Freshwater > Lake | place...
CTCGAGCGTGCGCAGATGCCCAATGATCTCTTCCGCCGTGTACCGTTTCCGTGCCATAGATCCCCCCCCTTGCTGTGGCCAGCAAGCCTAACTCTATCGCTGGCCTGGTTTAAAGGGGGGAGGTCAGCATCATGAGCTACTCGGCAACGAAAGGAAGGAATGAATCAAATCCTTTACAGAAGCCCTGATGCCACCCTGGACGATGTCCACTTTCCGCCACATCCTTCAACCAGGATGCCGTCCTTGGACCAGCGTTGCATCCGGGCTCCGCAGAATGGCGATTCGCAACTCTCTCAGCCACAATCGGTCTGCCTCTTGGAAGAGGCGCATACGATTAACAAGCCCGAACATAGTCGTTGCGACGCCTAACACGGTGAAAAGGTAGTAGTCCCGTCCTTCGAGGAGCAGAACTGTCACGCACGCCACAGCGACGGGAGACGCAAGCAATACCATGGACGTCAGTCGCACTCCGGTGCGCCGCATCACCACGATCATTACGGAGAGGGCTGAGAACCAATATGCGCAGACTGTACTGAGGGCGGCACCGCCAATTCCCCAGGCATGGATCATCGGAAAAACCAATGCAAGCTTGACCAGAGCTGAGCCCAGAAAAATCTTCGCCAGTACCCACGTTTTTCCCCAAGCAGCGAGTAAGGGGTCAAGGGAGTTGTACAGGGCAAGCGCACTGGAAGCCATCAGAAGCATCGCAAACGCCGGATATGCCGGTCGGAAACTCTCTCCGAAGATAAATGGCATAAGAGGGCCCGCTACCACCAGTGCAATACTGAACAAAGCCGAGACGCCGAAGAACCAGTAAGGCAGGGCCCGCTGGACAAACGCATGAACATTCTCGTTTTGACCTCCGGCCACCATTATTGAAAAATGTGGGAGCAGCAGCGTGGAGAACATGATACTAACCTGCTGGATGGCTCCGGCGAGCTGCCCGGCCAACGCATAAAGTCCCACGTCGGAGACGGAGCGAATCCCTTTGAGCAGCATGAGGTCTATTCCGTTAGTTCCCAGCAAACCGGCGACACTCATGAGCGTGAGCGGGAGGGAAAAATCCAAGAGAGTCCGAGCGGCGGAAGGATCATACGCGACAGGCAAGAACATATCCCTGCCGAGTACCATCACCGCCCATGTTGACAGAATCAACGCACTCGCCGCGTAACATGCGATCACTGTGAGAGGCTGGCTGATCCAGGGCAGTGGAATTACAGTCACCAGGATCAGAGCAATGGCCTTTTCAAGGAATATCACTGTCCCGTATCTGAACATCTCCTGGCGAGCCTGAAAAACCGCTCCTAAACCGTTCTCGACGCAAACCAGCAAAAAGTGGCCGAATACAAGGGCGAGCCCCCATTGGGGGACACTCAGATAGGCCGACAGCGGCTCCCTGAAAGCGGCAAAGACCAAGACAGTCACGCTCACCAGCGGCACCATGATCACAACCCGAGCCCAAAAAGTCCGCGCAACAGTTCCCTGGTCGGCGAATTCCTGCGCCCCGTTCCTCACAAAACCGACCTGTGTCCAATTCGCGATTAGGAGAAGCAGGATCTGGGGCGCCATCAGAAGAAGCGCAAGCCGTCCGAACATTTCCGCTCCAAGCCGCCGAGTCAGCACAATGCTGATGAGGAATGACAAAATCAACGCACCATAGCTCCCGGCACAGACCGCCAGAAAGTTGCGCACAAATTGTCCGAGCCTGTTGGTGTCCACTTGCATTATCTGCCGTGTGTCCTTCACCACTCTCTCTTGCGCAATGACATTGCCTCGTCACCGGTTGACGGCAGATCAACGGTCAGTACCGGTTGAATGATCTGCAACAGGGAACCCTTCAACCGGGGTCTCCGGCCTGTCGACCGGCGGAGGTGGTGCCCCCATCAGATGATCAAGCAGATCCATAGAGGCGTCCGCCAGCAGTTTGGGCAGGAAACCGATGAAGAGTCCACTCAAAACCCGGAGGTTGCGCATTGTCTTCGGGTCATTCTTCACCGCCAGCTGCAACCATTCGCGACCCTGGCGATACTTTCGCTCCCGTCTGATAGCCTGCCATCCCGCCAATCGATAGGTATTCCCCAGTGCGATGCCCTTCAAATGCCTGTCCGCCTCTGGAAAATCCGCCCGACCGAACAAATGCTCGTACATAAGGATATCCCGCTGAAGGTTTGCGCCAATCTCTTTGCCCATATTGCGCGGGTGATCGCGCATCACCACCAGTGGTTCGGGGAGAGGATGGAAAAGATATCCCAGTGCGATCTTGGCATAAATGCCCTCTCCTTCTTGGAAGATCGTCTCATCGAAAGGGTATCGCACCACACATTCGCGGAGTGCGAGCGGCCCGATTGGCGCAAAGAATTGAGGCTCGGTCAATAAAGCCTGAAGCACGTTCCCCTGATGCAAACCGCAAGGAGTCAAATGAAGCTGGCCATCTAGCATGAGACGATATCCCGGCGAATAAACAACTCCGTAGCCGGCCGGAAGCTCCTCGAAAGTGGCCACCTGGCGTTCAAGTTTCTGCGGTAGATAGTAATCATCTGAACACAAAATGGAGAAGTAGCGGCCGCGCGCCACCTTGATCGCGCGGTTCATGAGAGCTGTCAACGGCATGTGCTGTGCATAGAGCATGACCGTGATCCGGGGATGCTTCTGGTATTGTTCGAGCACCTGGGGGGAATGATCGGTCGAACAGTTGTCTACGATGATCAGCTCCCAGTTGCCGTATGTTTGCGCCAGAACACTCTCAATCGATTGCTGCAGCCACTGACCATGATTGCGAGACGTAAGGACTATGGACACAAGATCATCGCTCATCGCCAGCGCTCCAAGCTAAAACGCCATCCAGGTAAGCAGTTGTTGGACCACGGAGCCGATGCCCTTTCATCTTGCGGCCCGTGCAGCATCGTCAATGGCCAATGCCCTTTCGAGAACCTTCGTCCTCCAAGAAGGCGGGACTTCACGAACAATCCGCGCAGGCAACCCCGCCACAATGGTCCATGGCGGAACGTCCTTGGTTACCAAAGCCCCCGCACCTACGAGCGCCCCCTCACCGATTTCTACGTTCGGGAGTATCGTCGCCCCGGACCCGATCACGGCTAGACGGCGAATCTTGGGACCTTTAAGGACTGGCCTGCAAATGCCGAACCTAGACAAATAGACCTCGTTATCATTGGTAAGGACAACGCCCATGCCGACAAAGACATGGGCTTCAATTACAGTGTTTCCCACCAAATGAACCTGATCCTGAATGCGAGAGAACCGTCCGACCCGGCAGTTGTATAGCGCCATCACGCCCCGGCCAATGATAGCTCCATCGCCAATCCGGCAACCCTCTCTAATTGAGGCTAGATCACCGACTAGAACCTGTTTGCCAAATACAGTACCGGTATAGATCACGGCATTAGCACCGATCACGGACCCTGCACCGATCCGGACGCTCTCAAAAGCGCTGTGAATGACGCGGCTGGTTGTCCGGTTCGCTATTGGCATACGACCCAGGACAGTACCGTCCTGAACGATGCACCCTTCTTCGATTGTAACCCCTGGATAAATCGTCACACCGCGGCCGAGAAAGGTCCCCGGGCTGATCTCGGCTCCTTCGGCAATAGCCGCCCCATTGGTTTTTGTGAACTTGATGCGCTGATGGAGAAGAGCCAGACTGGATGGCAAAGAGGTCGCTGCATGAGGCAGCCGTGCGCGAGTTTTCACCCTAGACCGACGCATGCTGTCGTTCTTTGGAGTTCTGGTTCATGTCACGATAGAGGGCGAGGTATCGGTCAATTACTGGCTCCCATGCATGATTGCGGATGATCCATTGCCTTGCTTGCTCACCCAGGCCTTCGATGGCCAGAGGACGCTCGGCCAAGTCGCAAAGCGCTTTGTAAATTTCGTCCTCTGAGTGAACCGACACGAGTGGAGGCCGTTCCACTCTGAACCTCTCGATGACTTTTTCGTCCAGATACACCAAGACGGGGCGTCCCACGGCCATGGCCTCGAGAGTTGATATTCCATAGAATCCATAAGTGAATTGATCAGCCACTATATCGCATGCCCCCAGACATTCTCGCAGGTTCGCTTTGTTCTGCTGGGGAATCCACCGGATCTGATCGGCGATTCCAAGTTGTGCGGCAAGTTGCTGGCTTGCCATAATATCCCGCCCCTTGGCCACCGCAAGAAGCCACGGCTTCTGCCGCCTTTGATTTGAGAACCGCGCATAGGCCCGAAGAAAACAATCATTGCCTTTGTGATTGGATCCAGAACCTTCCACGGGGCAGGTCCATTCTTGGCGGGAAGGCTGAAACACCACAAATCCGTCATTCGGGAGGCCGAAGCGATCACGGACACGCCTGCGCTCCTCCCGGCTAAGCGGACTAAAACGTTGGCTGTCAACCGGAACCGCGCAAGCCAGAAACCTTGCATGGCCCAATCCCAATCTACGACAGGATTCCTCTTGTGGTGGCATCGTGAAGCAGACAGCTACGCAGCGCCGCTGTGCCCTTCGCAAGACAGCGGCGTAGATTCGAATCCGAAAATTGTTGGTCCGAAAAGGGAGATCATCAAGATCATCGCCGATGGAAAGCACCGTATCGGGGGCCCCGCATCCCGCCGACCACACCACGCCTTCCCCGAAGGTTTGCACGACATCGGCCTGAGCCAAATCGTAACGGAACCGCCGTTCTGTCCTGCCTCCAAGGAGAAGTCGCTTGACATCAACCTTTACCGGAATGAGCGGCACCGCTTTCATTTCGCCCGGATCGACGCATTCCCATTCTGGCCGGTCATAATCAGCCGCCTCCTCATTAACAAACACACGAGCCTCATGACCTTTTCGACGGAGAAATACTCCCAAAAGAAATGCTAGATTCAGCGCGTTTCCGTAAAGAGAGACTCTCACCTCTGCACGTCCTGATCGGGAGCCCATGAAGGAGAACTGTTCCTCAGTTCCTTTGCAACACGTCTGACATCATCCTCATCCATGCCGGGGTGAAGAGGCAAGGCTAAAGACTTGGCGTCAAGCATGGAAGCGGTGGGATAACTGCCGAACTGACTGATGGAATCCGAACGATATGCTTCCAGCAGATGAATCGCTGTCGCGCCAGGGCGCGCTTCAATGTTGCGAGTATTCAGATATGCAATGATCCGATTCCGGTCAACATCGGACTCGATGATGCCGACATAGGACTGCCAATTCATGGCAAGTTCCGGCGGCGGTACGGGCCGTTTAAACCAGGTGACCTCTCCGAGATATTGATGCATCAACTCTGCCACTTTTTTCCTTCGTCGCAGGATCTCGGGCAGTTTTCGCATCTGCATGATACCTAAGGCGGCCTGTATTTCTGTCATCCGATAGTTCAGCCCCTTCGCCACCAGCGGGTGCCCCGGCTGCACCGCAAAGCCATGGCCTCTCAGAGCACGAAGGCGGTCGGCCAGTTTCGCATCGTTAGTCACTACTGCGCCACCCTCCCCGGTCGTAATAACTTTGCGAGGATGAAAGCTGAAACAGGAGGCCACTCCCCATGTTCCGATCCGGCGCGAGCGATACCGGGATCCCAAGGCGCAAGCCGCGTCTTCGATCAGCAGTAAATCATGCGCCTTGGCCAGGGCGGCAATCGACTCCATATCGGCGGGGAGCCCGAATTGATGCACCGGCATGATCATCCTGAGACGGAGCGAGCCCTGATTGTGAGAGCCTACCATCCTTTCTATCAGCCTGGAGAGAGCCTCAACGTCCATGTTATAAGTATCAGGGTCTACGTCGACAAAAACCGGAGTGGCGCCAGTCAAAGCCACCGCATTTGCCGTCGCAACAAACGTAAAATCGGGCACCGCCACCGCATCGCCAGTCCCAATCCCATGGGCGAGCATCACTAAATGCAGAGCCGCGGTCCCCGACGAAACCATCACGGCATACTCCATGCCGGTTTCGATTGCAAACAGTCGTTCGAACTCCTCCACACGATTGGATTGGACCAATTGTCCCGATGCTAGAACTTCGGCGACAGCCTTTCCTTCGGTGTCGTCGAACCACGGTTCAACGATTTTGAGCCGCTTCATCGAAATCACGCTCATCGCGATTTGATTCGCTCGGTGACCGGGCGGGCTGGTGATCCGGCGACGACGGCACCCGCTGGCACATCCCGGATAACGGTCGAATTCATGCCCACAAGCGCCCCCTCTCGGACGACGACCCCATTGCGGATGCATGCGCCCGCACCAATGTAGACACTCCGCCCCACCTGCACACCACCAGCTAGGTTCGCCCCTCCAGCTACAATTGCGCCATCCGCGATAAAGCCATCATGCCCAATGACGCAGGATTGTAGTATTTCAACGTGCTCTCCAAGGTGTACTCGCGCTCCAAGTGAAGCAAAAGCGAGCACACCGCATCCCACAGCCAACGTTGCAGATGGCGATACTGCGGCCAGGGGATGCAGTAGAGTGGCGAAGCGAGCCGCTGGAATGCCAAGCCGATCCAAGACCTCTAGCCGCAAGCGGTAGGATTTTGTAGACCCAAAGGCACAAAAAAACAGGGTGCTGCCAGGGAGTTTTTTCCAATCGGCCATCGAACCCAAGATCGGGAAAGTCTCTTCCCCTCCACTATCCTTGAGGAAACCCAACACCTCATTGCCAGCCGCCTGCGCTGCTTCGGCAAAATCAACCGCTGTCCCCCCCCCACCGAGAATGGCTATCTTCTTTCCGACAGTACCGATCCGCGATGGGCCCAGAACAGGTTGCTCCACCGTCATTCTGGTTCTCCCGGGTCAACCTTTCTAAACCATTCAATCGTTGCCCGAAGCCCTTCTTCCAGCGACCATTTAGGCCGGAAACTAAGCTCCCGCTCCGCGCGACCGATGGATGGGCTGCGGTACCGCACATCCTCCCCACGATGCGGCACGAACTCGATCCTCGACGAGCTGCCCGAGAGCCGGATGATCGTCTCTGCGAGCTGGAGCATCGTCACCGGTTCGTCCGGCTTGCCGATGTTGAAGCTCGCTCCCTTGACCGCCTCGGCGCGGACCAGACAAGTTTCCACCGCCTCGCAGAAATCCTCGACGTAACAGAAAGCGCGCACCTGTGACCCGTCCCCCGTAATCTGCAGAGGAAGCCCTCGTAAGGCCCGATAGATGAACAGACTCGCCGCCCCTTCGCCCACTTGGCCTGGCCCGTACACATTGAAGGGCCGGATATAGCACGTGGGCAAGCCGTGTTCCCAGAAATAGGCGTACCCCAGCTTCTCCGAGGCGAGCTTGGAAATAGCATATACCCAACGGCGATCGGCAATGTTGCCCTGGCTCGTGGGATCTTCTTCTCGAACGCTCCGGGCTTCAGGGCCGTAAATTTCGCTCGTAGAAAAGCCGACGAACAGCCGCAATCCAGGCTTGCTCCGAAGGCACGATAGAACGTTTTGCGTGCCCCCGAAATTGACCTCTATCGTCTTCAGCGGCTTCCTAAAATAGGATGACACCCCGGCGATCGCCGCCAGATGCAACACATAGGATGGTGATGTAATAGCCTGCTCAAGGGCGACGCGGTCAAGCACGTCACCCTTCACAATCGTCAGCCCCGGCATACCCTCCAGGCCAGTGTAGCGCAACGCATCCCGGTGGCCGTTGTCGAAGATGGTCACCCGGTTCCCGTGCGAGAGAAGCCGCCGGAGCAGGTGCGTCCCGATGAACCCACGACCGCCGGTCATGAAGACGGTCTGACCGGAGATAAAGCGGTCGGCCCCGTCAGGCATGGGCTTTGACCTGCTCAATGACGTATTGCACCTGCTCATCGGACATGGCCGGGTCGATGGGCAGTGACAAGCCTTCCCTGGCCAGTGCCTCGCTCTCCGGCAGCGATCCGGGCTTGAGCCCGGCAGAGCTATAGGCCGGCTGGAGATGCAATGGGATGGGATAGTGCACGCCGGTTTCGATGCCGACCTCGCCCAGGGCCTTTTTTAGTCGCTCGCGGTCTGGATGCCGGATGACGAATAGGTGGTACACATGCCGGTTGCCTTGCCGTTCTACCAGACAGCGTATCCCCGCTGACGACAACGCCTCCCGATACCGCAAGGCAATAGCACGGCGGCGATCGGTCCATGCCTCCAAATGCGGAAGTTTCGCCTGCAGAATCGCAGCCTGGATCCCGTCGAGTCGGAAGCCAAACCCGACGAATTCATGCCTGTACTTATCGAGGCGGCCGTGATTGCGGAACTGCACCATCCACTGGGCCAACGCCGGATCCCGGGTGATAATTGCGCCAGCGTCGCCGTAGGCTCCGAGATTCTTTCCGGGGAAAAAGGAGAAGGTGGCGGCGGCGCTCAACGTACCGGGGCGTTGCTCGCGGCATTCTGCTACATGCGCTTGCGCTGCGTCTTCGATCAAATACAACCCGCGTCTCTTCGCAAATGCCGAGAACCTCGGCATGTCCACCATCTGCCCATAGAGATGAACCGGGATCACCCCCCAGGTCTTGCGCGTCACAGCACAAACCATCGAGTCATAATCCATCAGACCCGTGTCCGGTTCACAATCCACAAAGACAGGGGTGGCGCCGGCCATGGACACGGCCTCGGCGGTGGCAATATAAGTCATGCTCGGCACTATGACCTCGGCGCCGGCCGGAACCTTTAGGCCTTGAAGAGCGATATAGATGGCGCTGGTGCCGCAAGAGCACCCAACGGCATACGGGGCCCGATGAAGATCGGCAAACGCCCGCTCGAATTTCGTTTCCTCCGCCCCGAGGATGAACCGGCTCGTACGGATCACCTCTGCAATGGCGTCGTCGACTTCTTCACGGATCGAGCGGTACTGAGCATTAAGGTCCAAAAACGGGACTTGCTTGCCTCTCCCGGTTGCATGCGGCTTTGTCTGTCCATCGTGCCCCATAGTGTCCTTCCGTCCTTCGGTCGTCATTGCCGTTCCGCAGCAATAGTGATGGCGATCCGCGCGCCACCCTTGCGCATCGATTCCGTGGCAGCGGCCAGCACACGCACAACCCGTAACCCATTGTGACCATCCGTCAGTGGAACGCCGCCGTCACGGATTGTCTCCACAAAGTGTCGACATTCAAGCGCTAATGGCTCCTTCCACTCGATGTGCGGCGCAATCATGTCGCCGGACCTGATCCGGTATGTATAGGACGATGGATCGGCGTGGTCAATTCCTGACATCGTCGAATCAATTTCAAACCCGCGATCATAGATCCTCAAGCGTGCTTCAGGATCAACATCGTCGTAGACCACCATGCGGCGAGACCCAATCACCGTCATGTTACGGACCTTTGAAGGGTCGAGCCAGCTTACATGCACGTGGGCGATCTTACCCGAGGGAAATTCCAGGTACATGAACGCCACGTCTTCCACATCCTTCCGGATATGCGCAAGCCCGTGCGCAATTACTGCATGGGGAAATTCCTCAAAGAGATAGAGGATGATCGAAACGTCGTGCGGTGCCAAGTTCCACAGCGCATTCACGTCTTGCCTGAGAACGCCCATATTGACACGGCGCGAATAGAGATACACTACCCCGCCGAAGGTGGGATCCCGGATGAGGTCCTTGAGTTTTCGCACCGCCGGGTTGAACTCGAAAGTGTGCCCTACCATGAGAATCCGTTTCTGGGATTCGGCTAGCTTCACCAGGCGTTCGGCCGCCTCCGCTTCATGGGCCAGCGGCTTCTCAACAAGTACGTGCTTGCCTGCGTTCAATACCTTGGATGCAAGGTCCGCGTGCGTGGCAGCCGGAGTGGCGATGACTACGCCGTCGAGTTCGGGATCGTTCAAGAGATCGTCAAAACGGTTGGTGATTTTCACCTGATGGAAGCGCTTGGCCATCTTATTCAACACATCCTGACGCAAATCGCAAATATATCTCAACTCGCAACCAGGCGTCTCGGCAAATGCCCTTACAAGGTTGGGCCCCCAATACCCAACACCAATGATGCCTACCGTAACATTCCGATGTCCCACTTCATGTCCTCCGCGTCAGAGAGCTTTTCACATACGCGAACGGAATCTGACCCCGAACGCACGATGAGTGTGTTACCGCGGAGAAGAACTACTCTCCAGCGTTTGGTCTGTGAGCGATAAGAGCTTGTCGACGGGACCCGTTCTCTTGTACACACGCATCTGCACAGGGTGCCCAGCATAATAATTTCGGGCTTCTGGGGGAAAATCTTCGAACCAATATGGGTCAAACTGCAAAGGATGCTCGTAGACTGCGCTCAATGTAAACCCCGACGGCGGCGCGGCATCAACAATGGCGAGTGAGGTCGGAAACACGTGACGAAAATTCTCCAGGACGAAATTGCAATGGCGGGCAGGTTCCTGGATTTGCCCTGTACTATCTTTTACCCTATTGCAGAACACTGTTTGGTTCGCCACAGAAGCGGCCGAGCCTATGCCATTGGACGGTGAATGGCGGACGACGAGCGCGCTCGCGTTTCCCAAGTCACATTCGATCGCCACCTTTTCATCTTTGTCCTTATCATCGACCAACTGCGTGCACGTTCGGCCCCCCCCTGGTGCCATTGAAGCAACCAGGTCCCGCTCAATGTCGCGCGGATAGCTAATCGCAAGAGCCCTGGTGGCCGTGGGAACAAACGACACGACCACAGATGCCATCATCGCCATGGCCACACCTATTCGCAACCCCTTCTGAGCAATCCCCTTAAGGCCAAGAATTGCTCCAAATACCAGAAAGGGAAAGTACATGTGTATCAAGCGCCCAAAATAGAATATGTGGTTATGCGTAAATATGCCAATAGACCCATAAACTATATAGACGGCCGAAGCCGCGCCAATTACCCCTACTTCTACGCGGCCATATCTCCGCCGAGCCACACCAAACCAGAAATATAAAAACAAAGCCAAAAGCATTACCCCCGCAAGGCCCTCTACTCTTAGCGAATAAAAGGGTAGAAATATTGGACCTCCCAATGCCCCCTTGACGTCCCAAACGGTTACCACAAGGGCATCCACCATGGCTTCAGTAAATCTACCTATATAAGACAACCCACCTATGCGCGCAATTGCCTCCCACATGATAACGATAGAAAGGAGCGCATTGATGAACGCTGGCGCATTGTGCCAACCACTGTTGCGGGACGCGACCATTGCGGCCACAAGAATGATCACCATCGGCCAGTACGGCGTATAGGTTGTCACGCCCAGACCTGCGAGCAAGCCGGCAAGAATTGCTTTGTAGTGCGGTGAAGACAGGAACGTTTCGTCACTCAAAATAAGGTTCAATGCAGCTAGAAGAAGCAGTAAAGACCAATCGTACGGAAAAAGGTGTCTGACATACAAATTTGTATTGGTTAGCAACCCATAAGAAACCAGGCCCAGCAAAGCAAGCGCGTGATCCTTTACAAGCAGGAGCGCGACTCGATAAAAGAGGAGCGCCACTCCCACGCTCACAGCCACATTGAATATAGCGGGGATACGATAAAACAAAGCGTCGCTCGGTCCTATTTCGAATAAGAGATGTCCTACCCCCTGCATGAGGGCAGGAATTATCGCAAAGAACATAAACCCTGGCCTAGCAGCCACATCAAACGTGGTGCCAAATACCCAATTAAGACCTCCCTGAAGATTACCCTTTGACAGTTCGTCTATCAAATGCATGGCATGAAGATATCGATATTCATCAGGCCAATAGCGTTGCCCGGCTCCGATCAAAAGCAAGCGGTAGGCCACTATCACCACCAAAAATAATAGAAGGAATGTCTTCTGCTTCTGATTCATCACGAACACGGGCTAGGCCTTCTCATGCACGGGAAACAAGCCCTCCTCTCCTTCTTGATATTTAATGTTACAAGCCCGGCAAACAAGGTTACCGTCCAGACGTAGAGCGCACTGACAGACCCAGCCCCGAATCCTGCCAGGATTGCCGACGACCAAGGCATGCGAGGGAACATCTCGAATTACGACAGTACCAGCGCCAATGAATGCATATTGGCCGATGGATACCCCGCAGAGAATCGTCGCATTAGCGCCAATTGTGACACCATTGGCCACGATGGTCGGCCGAAAATGAGATTTGGAACCTGGTCGTTGTCCGGCTCTTGGCCGGACAACGTTTGTGAACACCGCATTAGGGCCAACAAATACTTTGTTGCCTAGTTGGACACCATCCCACAAAGCGACTCCATTTTTGATGGTACAGTCGTCCCCTAAGACCACTCCTTCCTCGACAAACACCCCCTCTCCCAAATTGCACCGTGCCCCAACACGTGCCTTACCCATTACATGAGCAAAGGCCCAGACTCGTGTTTCCGCCCCAATTTCACACTCATCCACAATCGCATACTTATGTATCTTTGCTGTGCCATGGATACTCATCTTGATGCCAATCCTAAAATTGCGACGGAAGCTTCTGAACTTAACGCGTAATCAGCCCAAGAATGGCGCCTTTGCTTGTTAAGGACAAGATCTCTGCATGTCCAATGCAACTGAAAGCACCGATGACCGTCCACGAAAAATCTCAATGGTTGCCACAGATCATAAGTTAGAACGGCCAGGTCGAGATCCTAGCCCTCGCATTTCGAATCACGATCAGCGGGAAAAACCGGCGGCCTATCCCCAGATAAGCCAGCGGAATCAAGAAGAGACGACCAGCAACATACCACCACCGCCAATCACGAAGGCGAGTAGGAACCCACAAGAATTGCAGTGGTTCATGACGTAGAAGCGCCCTCACTTGAAGCAGTTGAAGTCGATTCGAGACGCAAATAAGAGTTTGTGTACCTCGTCGCTTTGCATCTGCCGCAACGTTCAAAGCCTCCTCCACCGTATCAAGAGAAATAGGCGAATCTGAAGCATCACCGGAACAGCAGACCATAGCAGGGTCAACTCCGAAGCGAACCAGCTTCTCCTTGATCAAACGCTCAACCGACTCAGGGTATCTGGCTGAGCTGCTCCCGTAAAGCCAGATGGGGAGTCCCCATCGGGTGGAAAGCTGGGCAGCCTTAGCAACTCGCTCGTCCGTCTCAGTTGTGTCAGGATAATGACACAGCAGCCAGATGGCAACACTTCTATTGAACGGTCTGCTGCCTGTGCTTCCGTTTGCATCGTTCATGAGGTGAAGGTAAGCGGGAGACGAATGACAAGGAGGATGGGGACATTACGAATGCCGCGTCACGCGAACCGGATGTCTTTCTCTAATTCCAGCACCAAACGGTTCATCAAATCCTGGTGCTGGTTGAGTAAAGCACTGATTTCTGCGTTGGAATAAATATCTATCTCTTCGGCTGACTGTAGGTGTGAACCTATCAGGTAGACTCGCTCCGCCTCCGGAAGATTGGCAAGACGCGCGCCGAACCGATCAACAAACTCGGTCCATGCGGCCGGCTTGATACCCGTTTGGGACGAAAGAGTTTCAAGAGTCTTCTTTCGTCGGCACTCGCAGACGAAAAGTAATGCCAGCAACTGACGGGAATGAAGGCGTTCCGCAAGAAATTCTTCAGCTAGCTCTGCCATGGCCCTCCTAACACTTCACTTGGCGGGGCATTTAAGCCCTTGCGCTTTTGGTAGAATTTTTCTCCTTCATCGCGCGAATGCTTGAGCAATTCGGAGAAAAAGCTTTCTTTGATCGTCCGGAGAATATGGCCCGCCGAATACTTCATGGGATAAATCTTGGTCCCGATCAGGTAAGCTTTGGACAGGTAG
>Ga0233425_10008464_pt1 | contig 13649 bp, 17 predicted proteins | sample Watercolumn_Towu_2_FD_181712 | JGI IMG/M metagenome (GOLD analysis project Ga0233425, IMG submission 181712) | Freshwater microbial communities from Lake Towuti, South Sulawesi, Indonesia - Watercolumn_Towuti2014_140_MG | ecosystem: Environmental > Aquatic > Freshwater > Lake | place...
CCACCGCCCAGACCGCCATCGACGACCTCGACACCGCCATCGGCTCGGTCAGCAGCTTCCGTTCCGACCTGGGCGCCGTGCAGAACCGGCTGGACTCGGCCCTCTCCAACATGGAGACCTACACCGAGAACCTGGAGGGCGCGGAGAGCCAGATCAGGGACGCGGACTTCGCCTTCGAGACCGCGGAGCTGGCCAAGAACCAGATCCTCCAGCAGGCCGGCGTGAGCGTGCTGGCGCAGGCCAAGACGATGAACCAGGGTGCGCTGAGCCTGCTCGGGTAGGCGTGAGGCTCAGGTGAGGGCGGGCTACGGCCCGCCCGTCTCGCTCAGCGGTATTCTGCCTCAAGTTCTGTCGCGTCGATCCGTAGCAGCCATCAGCCTGGCCACCGGCTCGGAGTGCAACCATGAGCATCGCCATCGACGGGATCGTCTCGGGGCTGGACACGAGCGCCATCATCGACTCGATGGTGGCCCTCTACTCCATCCCCAGGGACGGCCTCGAGGACAGGGTCTCCGGCTACGAGGACAAGCAGGAGCATCTCACGGCCCTGATGGGCTACCTGCAGGATCTCTCCGACGCCACCGAAGCCCTGACGTCGTCCACGGATTTCCGTGCCTACACCGCCTCGTCCAGCGACGAGACCGCCGTGGTGGCCGAGGCGACCGGCGAGGCCATCCCCGGCGCCTACAGCGTGTCCGTGAGCCAGCTTGCCACCTCCGAGGTGCAGGCCTCGGACCTCGGCTTCGCCGACTACGACGCGGCGGACACCGTGGCGTACGGCACCTACACCCTCACCTACGGCAGCGCGGATCCCGTCGAGATCACGCTGGCGTCCGACGAGACATCGCTGCAGGACCTGGCCAACGCAATCAACGACCAGGCCGACGGCGTCACCGCCTACATCGTGAACGACGGCAGCGGGAGCACCCCATACCGCCTGGTCCTGGTGGGTGAGGAGACCGGCGCGGAAAACACCATCACCTTCGCCGCCGGCACCACCTTTGGCCCAGGCGTGGTGCCCACCTTCACCCGGACCCAGGCGCCCCAGAACGCCGAGTTCACCGTCAATGGCATCTCCATCTCGTCCTCGACCAACGAGGTCAGCGGGGCGGTTCCGGGTCTGAGCCTGACCCTCGCCCAGCAGACCACTTCGCCGGTCACCATCGCCGTGACCCGCGACACCGAGGCCATGCTGGCCAACGTGCAGGCTTTCGTGGACGCCTACAACAGCGTGATCGACTACATCGACACCCACAGCGCCTACAACGCCGAAGAAGGCATCCGGGGCGAGTTCGTCGGGGAGTCCAGCGTCCAGCGGGTGGCCTCGGGGCTCGCGTCCGCCGTGGCCTCGGCCTACGGCACGACCGGCATCAACTCGCTGGGCCTCATCGGCATCTCGCTCGACAGCGATGGGACGATGTCACTGGACGCCGACACCTTCTCCGACGCGCTCGACGCCGACATCGGCGCCGTCGAGGCCCTCTTCACCAGCGACACCGGCTTCGCCGCCGCGCTGTTGGGGAACGACGAGACGGTCGGACTCATCGACCTCTACATCGACGAGGACACCGGCACCCTGCAGTCCCGCTACGACTCCCTCGACGCTCGCATCGACGACCTCAACGACCAGATCGAGCGCTACGAGGACCGCATCGACCGCTACGAGGAGCGCCTTCGTGCGCAATACGAGGCCATGGAGGTGACGCTCGGCGCCCTCGAGAGCACCACCGACTACCTCGCCGCGCTGCTGGACACCTCGAGCAGCGAAGAGTCCTGATCCACCACCCGTCCTCCACCGCGCGTCCTCTCCCGGAGTGAACCATGCAGGGCATCCGCCAGTATCAGAACACCGCGCTGCACACCGCCCCTCGGGAGACCCTGCTCCTCCTCCTCCTCGAAGCCGCACTGGAGCGGCAGGACGCCGCCATCGAGGCCCTGCGGAGCGGTGATGCGGGGGTGGCGCGCGAACACCTCGCCTTCTGTCGCAACGTTTTCTCGGAGCTGATGCTGGCGTTGGACCACGACATGGCGCCGGATCTGGCGGCACGCCTGCATCGCCTGTATCTCTGGTGCCTGCGCGAGCTCGCGCGGGCCGGTAGCACCCGGGACCCCGCCGTCATCGAGAACGTCCGCAAGATCACCCAGAGCCTGCTCGACACCTGGACAACCGCCGTGGAGCAGACCGCATGACCGCCCTGGAGTCATGGCAGCGCCAGGCCGAAGCCGCCCTCGCCACGAGCGAATGGGGCGAAGACACCCACCACGGCCTGCGCGCCCTGGCCGCCGAGGCGCAAGCGCTGTGGCCGACGCTCGACGTGTGCGCACGCCAGGCCGTACTCCAGGCCCTGCGAGCCCTCGCGGGTCGCCTGGCGGCCGCCATGGCCCAGACGGAAGAAGATCTGGCGCGCTGCGCACAGCGTCGAGTGGGGGTGCGCGGCTATGGGCAGATCCAGAGCTGCCACCGCGGCCAACGGCTGCGCCGTCGGGCTTGACGACAAAAAAAGAGCCCGGGCGCTAAAGTCCGCGCGGAGCGGTCCGAACAGGGGCCAGACCGGAGGCCCCATGAACCTGCTCGACACACTCCAGATCTCGGCATCGGGGCTCACCTCGCAGCGGGTCAGGCTTCAGACCATCGCGTCGAACATGGCCAATGCTCGCACGACCCGCACGGAAGAGGGCGGCCCGTACCGGCGCAAGCTGCCCGTGTTCGAAGCGCGCCCCCTCGACCCCTTCGGCGATGCGCTCGGACAGGCCATGGCCGAGCCCACGGTCACCGAGATCACCGAGGACGATGCGCCACCGGTGCGGGTCTTCGATCCTGGCCATCCCGACGCAGACGCCGACGGCTACGTGTCCTACCCGGCCATCAACCTCATGGAGGAGATGGTCGACCTCATGAGCACCTCCCGCACCTTCGAGGCCAACACCAAGGTGGTCGAGACCACCCGGCAGATGGCCAGCGAAGCCCTGAACATCGGGAGGTGACCATGAGTCCCCTGCCCATCTCGGGTGTCGGCGCGAGCCCCTGGGCCACGCCCGTCGGCGGCACGCAGGCACCGCGCTCCACCGGCCAGGGTGGCCGCTCCTTCGCGGACACCCTGCAGCAGGCGATGGAAGGTGTGGACCAGAGTCAGCACCGCGCCGACGACAAGCTGGCAGAGCTGGCAGCAGGCCAGACCCCGGACCTCCACGGCACCATGATCGCCCTTCAGGAAGCGGACATCACGCTCCGTACCATGGTGAGCGTCAGGGACAAGGTCGTGGACGCCTACCAACAGCTCATGAACATGCAGATCTGAGCCAACCCACCCCCCACCGCCTCCAGGTGTGAGCCCCATGAGCAGCGTCCCCATCGAGTCTACCAACGACATCAGCGGCATCCAACGCGCCGCCATCCTGGTGATGTACCTGGAAAAGGATGTGGCGAAGAAGATCATGCGGCGCCTGGACACCGGCGAGCTCAAGCAGATCAGCCTGGCCATGGCCTCCATCGAGCACGTCGATCAGGCGATGATCGAGGAGGTCGTCCAGAACTTCATCCGCACGATGCACGACGTGAGCCTCATGCCATCCAGCGGGACGCAGTACATCCACACCGTCCTTCCGGATCTGCTGGACGAGCAGCGGCGCGACGAGGTGCTCCAGAGCGTGTATCGCCGCACCGACGTGGAATTCGCTTCCTTCGTGGAGAAGCTTCCGCCCAAGTCCGTCGCGTCGTTGCTCCGGGATGAGCATCTGCAGACGCAGGCGGCCGCGCTGTGCCTGATGGGTCCCGCCAATGCCGAGCGGGTGCTTCAGTTCCTGGACGACGAGTTGATCCCCGACATCACGCGACGCATGGCCAGGATGCGCCACATCCCGGGGGAGCTGGCCGACGACATCTGCTCCTCCATCCGCGCGGTCCTGGGCGGCAGCGTCGATCATCTGCCCCTGGGCGGAGTCGAGAGCACCGCCCGGATGCTTGGAAACATGAAGAAGGAGAAGAGCGACCGCGTGCTGGGCGCCATCGCCGGTGAGGACGATGGGCTGGCCCAGGCGTTGCGGCGCCGCATGGTGGTGTTCGACGACCTCGCGGAGCTGGACGATCGCGGCATCCAGGCCCTGCTGAAGCAGGTGGACCGCGAAGAGCTGGTGCGAGCCCTCAAGGGCGCCAAGGCGAGCACCCGCGAGCGCTTCTTCAAGAACCTCTCGTCCCGCGCCGCCGACGACATCAGGGAAGCCATCGAGATCCTCGGGCCCATCCGGCGCTCCATCGTGGACGACGCACAGACCCAGATCGCCACCCTGGCGCTCGAGCTGTCCAGCAAGGGCGAGATCTTCCTGCCGATCGGCGGGGGCGACGAGGATCTGGTCTGATGCAGCCCGCTTTCCCCAGTGTGTTTTGTCTCAAGGTGGGCAGGTCACCGGCCGACCCTGAAGCGCGAGGCGAACCATGAGCGTGACCATCGGCGACATCCCCGCATACACGAGCTCGGCCGCCACCACGGCCGTGACGGGCAGCTCGGAGATGGACCAGGAGACCTTCCTGAACCTCCTGATCACCCAGCTCCAGAACCAGGATCCGCTGAATCCCCAGGACAGCCAGGAGTTCGTGGCCCAGCTCGCCCAGTTCAGCTCGCTCGAGCAGCTCATGGGCGTGAATGACGGGCTCGACACCCTCTACCTCGCCACCTCGTCGATGAACAACGCATCGATGACACAGCTCATCGGCAAGAACGTGGTGGCCTACGGCGACACATTCATGTATCACGGCAGTGGCACGCTGGACCTGCGCTGGGACTGCCCCTCCGAGGCCGCCGCCGCCACGCTCAACATCTACGACGAGGACGGCACCTGCATCCGGAGCCAGGAGCTCGGGGCACTCGATGAGGGCGAGGGGAGCTGGACCTGGGACGGAGAGACCACGTCGGGCGCGATCGCTCCCGAAGGCACCTACACCTTCGAAGTCACGGCCACCGACGCCGAGGGCGAGACGATCGAGGTTTCCACACTCGTCAGCGGCGTGGTGGACACCATGGGCTACAGCTCCGGCTCCCCCGTCCCGGAGATCGACGGGGTCGAGATCGACCTCGGTGACATCATCCGCGTCGAGCAGTTCCCCTCCAGCGAGGAAGAAAAAAGCACCGGCCTGATTGAAACTGAGCTGCTCCTCTAGGCCTGTGAGCTTCCCTTTTCCCACGACGACACATCCGAGACAGCACGAACGGGCGTAAGAAGCCCTACGGTCCACGGCGCGCGTGCGCCCAGGAGGAACCATGTCCCTGTTCACCACCCTCACCACCGGCGCCTCCGGGATGGGCACGCAGAGCGCCGCCCTGTCCGTGATCGGCGACAACATCGCCAACCTCAACACCGTCGGGTTCAAGGGTTCACGGGCCTCCTTCGCCGACTACCTTCCGCAGAACACCGCCGGGATGAGCGGGCCTGCCACGATCGGGTCGGGGGCGGGGCTGAATGCCGTGGCCACCCAGTTCGGGCAGGGCTCCATGAGCGCCACTTCCAGCGCCACCGACATGGCCATCAGCGGTGCGGGTTTCTTCATGGTCATGGATGGCGACCAGGCCTACTACACCCGCGCCGGCGAGTTCTACCGCGACGCCGACGGCCGCCTCGTCAACGCGGCGGGATACTGCCTGCAGGGCTACAACGCGGAGAACGGCGATCTCTCCCACTCCCTCGGAGACCTCGTGATCTCCGCGGAACCTGCTCCCCCCTCCGCCACCTCGACGGTGGAGTTCAGCGCGGTGCTCAGCAACAGTGACACAACCACCTACACCGGCATGACCACGCTGACCCTCGACGGTTCCGCGTCCGGCGCGACCTGGGAAGACCTGCCCGACGATGTCTGGACGACCTCGGTGACGGTCTACGATTCGCAGGGCGCTTCCCACGAGATGACCCTGGCCTTCGAGCACACGGCCGATGGAACCTGGTCCTGGTGGGCTCTGGTGGATGGCGAGGACGTGGGAGAGACCGCCGGAAACCCGGTGGAGCTCGCGTCCGGCGAGTGCACCTTCGATGAAGATGGCGTCCTCACAGGCTTCACAGGCACCTCAACCGCGTCCTCGGGGTACACGTGGGCCGACGGTGCGGCCGTGGAAGACATCGACTTCCAGTTCGGCGTCGACAGCCTGGGTGAATCCACCGGCGGCAGCCTCCGCCTCACCCCCGAGGAGGACTCGGCCGTCTCGACGATCTCCCAGGACGGCTACCCCATGGGCGATCTGAGCGGCGTCTCGGTGGATGTGGATGGCACCATCACCGGCACGTACACCAACGGAGAGGACATCGTCCTCGGCCAGGTGGCCCTGGCGACCTTCGCCTCGGTGAACGGCCTGGAGCGGGTCGGAGGCGCGATGTTCCGAGCCACCGCCGCCTCCGGCGATCCCGCCCTCGGCGCACCCGGCAGCGGCGGCCGCGGCGATCTCTACTCCTACGCGCTGGAAGCCTCCAACGTGGAGCTCGAGGACGAGTTCGTGGCCATGATCACCGCCCAGCGTGGGTACCAGGCGTCGGCCAGGGTCATCAGCGCAGCCGACCAGACGCTGCAGGAGCTGGTGAACCTGATCTGAGGCCGGGGGCTGAAGGCCTGGGTCCGGTGGCGGGGGTCGAAGCACGGAGACACCCCGCACATCGGGCGTTGATCGATGGTGGCACCGGCGGCCGGAGCGTCGGTACCGGCACCGATGTCCCGTCACTTCGGAAACGGGACCCAGCCGAGCGTGGCCTAGGGGAGAAGCCGCGCAGCCTCCGGTCTTTTCCCTCAAGCCCAGCAGGATTCGACCGATATCGGACCAGCCCCACGCCTGGAGTGCCCGTGGCCCGCAGCACGCAGAACGCAGCGCCCCCACCCGCCAGAGCCCCTGACTGGCAGCGCGATCGCAGCTCGCTGCCGGGCGCGCGATCCGGGGCCCACGGCTTCGGGTGGGACTGCGCGGCAGACGCCACGGGGGGCGCCCCCAAGGGAGGTCAGCATGGCGGCCAAGACTGAACCCATCGAGCCCGAAGTCGAGGAGCCCGTGGAGAAGCCGCCTCGTAAAGGCCGGCTGGCCATCCTGGCCCTGGTGCTCTTCCTCGCGGGCGGAGGCGCCGGGTATGGCGCTTCCCTGGCCATGTCCAAGCATGGCCCACCCGAGGCCGCCGAACCCTCGGAGGGCCACGAGGGTGCAGCCGCTGAGGAGGGCGGGGAGGGCGCGGCCGCCGAGGAGGGTGCGGCGGTGCCGGAGGGGGGAATCTTCTCGTTGGGCGATCTGCGCGTAAACCTTCGGGGTTCAGGTGGCGGCCGGACGCTCAAGATCGAGGTCCAGGTCGAGGGAGCGGCGGCCGCGGTCGCGCTCTGCGAGGAGCGCCAGTCCCAGATCCGCGACGCCATGATCACCGTGGCGTCCGACTACAGTTGGAGTGAGCTCGAGGGTTCCAACGGCAAGATGCGGCTCCACGACGAGTTCCTGGTACGCATCAACGCCATCCTCAAGCCCGAGCGGGTCGAGCGCGTGTACTTCACCCAGTTCGTCGTCCAGTAGGGGGCCCAGGTCATGAACCCCGTGCTCACGTTGTTGTCCTCCTCCGAGAAGGACGCCCCCAAGGCGATCCCGGAGCTGGAGGAGTCGCTCCGCGAGGCCGCCCGTACCCTCCACCGCAGCCTCAGCAGCCGCGCCAGCGGCGACTTCCGCGTGAAGGCGCGTTCCATCCGCGTCAAGCCCCTCGGGACCTACATGGAGGACAACAAGCCCTCCGAACCCGCCGTCTTCGCCACCTTCAACAATGGGGCGACCGCCCAGCCAGGGCTGGTGCTGATCACGGGGAAACTGTTGTCTCGCATGATGGGTTGCATGTTCGGCGATGGCGAAAGCTCCGGCATGTCCTACCGCGCCAAGCACCCCATCACCGACCTCGAATTCCGCGTCGCCCGGCGCATCATCCTGGATCTGTTGGCGGGCCTCAACTCGAGCTGGCCCGAACCAACCGGGGCGCGCTTCAGGCTCGGCGAGGTGTCCAGCCACGGGCGGTTCATCACCCCCGATCTCCGGGAGGATCCCTGCCTCGGCACGTCCATCGAGATCACGGCGGGTGAGGTCGAATTCGGCGAGATACTGCTGACCGTGCCGCTGCCCGCCAACCTCTCCCCCCTGAGCAGCCGCGCGGGGGCGACGGGGTGCCAGCGCTCCGATCCCGCCGCGCTGCGAGAGCGCGCCATGGACGTACGGGTGGAGGTGCGCGCCGAGCTGGCGAGGCTCACGCTGACGCTGGGCGAGGTGTCCGGGTTGCGCGTGGGGGACATCCTCCCCCTCGGCCCGCAGGCCGCCGGCGTCGTGAGTGTCTCGGATCGCGTCATCCTGCGGGTCGAGCCAGGGGTCTCAGGGGGCTACCGCTCGGTCCGGATCACCGAACGCGTGGGTTGAGCGCGCCTTTGTCCGCCCCGGCCACCGCAGGCTGGCCGGGTGATCGCGTGTCAGCGTCTTTCAGGCAGCCCGCGCGCAGATTGTCCTCAAGTGGACTCTCGGCTGTCCGATAGCGGGCACGAGCCGCTCCAGCCAAGAGGCGTCCATGCAACCGGAATCCCGCCCAGCAGCGAACCCTCAGCAGGCCTTCCTGAACATGATCCCGGTAGAGGTGGTCGTCGAGCTCGGCCGCGTCCGGCTGACCCTCAGGGAGCTGGCGGCATTGGGCCCTGACGACGTGATGGAGCTCGATCAGCCCGCGTTCCGTCCACTCTCGCTGGTCGTCGGCGACCAGGTCATCGCCCGCGGAGAGCTGGTCATGCACAACGACGCGCTCTCACTCCAGATCACAGAGATCCCTTTGCAGAATCAGGGATGAAGCCCAAGTACTCCGCCACCCGCGGCGTCCCGGGAGACCGAACGTGTACCAGACCCCCCACCCCACCAACGCCCGCAGGTTGATCGACGGCGAGGACCGCGGTGCCGTCTGCCGCCGCTACCAGGGCAAGGTCCTCTACCTCGCGCGCCGGATGGCGGAACGTCTGCCGTCAGACTGCGGGGTCTCCGTCGAAGATCTGGCATCCTACGGGGCCATCGGGCTGCTCGAAGCGTTCGACCACTTCGACGACTCCCTCAACATCCGCTTCGGCACCTTCGCCGAGTACCGCATCCGCGGCGCCATGCTGGACGCGCTGCGCGCATTGGACTCCCTCAGCCGTAGACAGCGCTCGATGGCGCGGCAAATCGACGAGGTGCACCGCGACCTGCAGGCCGAGACCGGGAGTCAGCCCACCCACGAGCAGGTGGCCGAGCGCCTCGGCCTGGACATGGACGAGTACTGGCGTACCCTGGACCAGGCCGCCCCGGTGGCCCACATGAGCCTCGACGACGCGGACGGCTCGTCGCGTGAGAACGAGGCCGTCGCCGAGCCTTCCGAACCGAACCTGGCCAGCAGCGGAGACGACGTGCTCGTGGCCATGGCCTCGGTGGACACACGCCGGATGCTGTGGGAGGCGGTCGAAGCCCTCCCCGAACGCAAGCGACATTGTATCAAGTTGTATTATGGCCGGGATCTATCCCTCGCGGAGATCGCGGGGGTCTACGGCGTGAGCGTCTCCCGGGTCTCCCAGATCCTCACCGAAGCCCGCGACACACTGCGCAAGATCCTGCAGGAGCGGATTGCCGCCCAGGATCTCGACTGGCGCGAGGCCATCTGACAGGAGGCAGCACCCATGCGCGCCTTGTACGCCGCCGCAACCGGGCTCTCCGCCCAGCAAACACGGATCGACAACATCGCCAACAACCTGGCCAACGTCTCGACCACCGGGTTCAAGAAGTCCAGGGAGGTGTTCGAGGATCTCATGTACCAGCAGCTCTCGGTGGGCGACACCTCGGCGGAGGTGACGCGCCCCGGGCAGGTGCAGATCGGCACGGGCGCCCGGGTGGTGGCCACCACCCGGGACTTCAGTGCTGGTTCCGCGCAGTACACAGGGGATCCCCGCAACCTGGCCATCCGGGGCCGGGGGTTCTTCGTGCTCGAAGCTCCCGACGGCACCCAGCGCTTCACCCGTGATGGCGACTTCACCACCAACAGCGACGGCGAGCTGGTCACGCAGGGAGGCCTGCGGGTCAGCCCCGGCATCCAGATCCCCCCGGACGCCGACGTCCAGATCGCCGCGGACGGCACCATCACCGCCGTCTACAAGGACGATCCCACCCAACCCGTGAGCCTGGGGACCATCGAGCTGGTGGACTTCTCCAACCCCAACGGGCTGCAGGCCGTCGGCGGCAACATGTACGTCGCCACGCCGGAGAGCGGCGATGCCCTCCCCATGGACCCGGAGGGCGGGCAGGTCCAGCTCCAGCAGTACTCCGTCGAGTCCTCGAATGTCGACGTGGCGGAGGAGCTCGTGGCCATGATCATGGCACAGCGGGCCTTCGAGCTGACCAGCAAGGTGATGCAGACCGCCGACGAGACCATGCAGACCGTCACCAACCTGAAGCGTTGATCATGTTTCAGTGTATCGCTCTGCCGCTGCTCCTGCTGGGAACCGCCCAGGCCGTCGAGGCGCCCTCGGACCGGCTGCAGGCGGCCCTGGCAGGGCACGTGGCCGGGCGCCTGGGCGTCGCGCCCGAAGACGTGGAGGTGCTTCACCTGGGCGTGGGCTCGCTTCCGGAATGTGCCGGCGAGGCCACCTTTCTGCTGGACAGCGCCCCGAGCGAGCGTTTCGTGGGCACCGCCGATGTCGACGTGCGGGCCTACATGGGGGCCGACGACTGCTTTCGCATGCACCTGCAGCCCCGGCTGCAGGTATGGCGCGAGGTCCCCGTGGCCATGGTGCGCACCGGCCCCGGGGAGACCGTACGCTGGAATGTCGGACGCGTGCCCCTCACCCGCCTCGTGGGAGAGCCGATGGACCCCTCCCGCCTCGAGCAGGGCTCGTGGCTGGCGCGCACCACCCTCGTGGCCGGCGCCCCACTCACCGAGCTGGTGGTGCGACCCGCGCCCGATGCCCCACGCGGTCGCGACGTGACCCTGCTCGCCGGTACGGCCGACCTGCTGGTCGCCGCCCCCGGCCGGCTCGTGGACGATGCCTTCCTTGGCGACCGGGTCCCGATCGCCAACCTCGCCAGCGGCGCCATCGTGGTCGGCACGCTCCTGGCTCCCGGCTGCGCTGCCGTGGGCTCTGTCTCCCCCCGCCTGCAGGAGGCCTGCACCCATGTCCAGGAACCCTGATCGTTGGCATCTGCCCCTGGTCCTGCTCCTGGTCTGCGCCACCGGGGCCTCTGAGAGCTGGGCCGAAACCGTCGCAACCGCCGCCGACAGCGGGCCGGTCCCCGCGGATGTGCCAGCGGTGGCGCCGTCTGCCCCAGCGGCCGTCGCGGCGCCGCCGGTAGCCGCCCTGTTCGCGGCCGCCCCGGGCAGCCTCTGGGATGAGCGCAGCGCGCGCACCCTGCTCGGGCAGGACGGCACCTCGCGCCAGGTCGGCGACCTGGTCACCGTGAACATCTACGAGTCGACCTCGGCCTCGGTGGAGGCGGGCACCTCCACCTCCCGGGACAGCGGCGTCGGCGCGGAGATCCGCGCGCTCCTCGGCCTGGAGACCAGCGTGCTCAGGGCCAACCCCAACATGGGCGAGTCCATCGCCGTGGACGCCGGCACCACCACCACCTACACCGGCGCCGGCACCACCCACCGCGAGGCCAACCTGCAGGGCCAGCTCACCTGCACGATCATCGAGGTCCTTCCGAACGGAAACCTCAGGCTAAGCGGGGAGAAGCGGGTGGGCTCCAACCGCGAAACCCAGGTCCTGACGCTGGTCGGGACAGCGCGCCCGCGGGACATCCAGGCCGACAACACCATCGCGTCCTACCTGCTGGCCGACGCCCACATCGACAACGGCGGGACCGGCGTGATCTCGGACAAGCAGGGGCCGGGGATCGGGCAGCGCCTGATCGACCGGGTCTGGCCGTTCTGATCTACTATTCGCGATGACCCGCGCGGTACGCGCGGATTTCGCGAATAGTAGATCACGCGCCGTAGGCGCGCGCGCCAATAGGGCGCGGGGGAGGGGGAGCGTCAGCGGTGCGGGGGAGGGCCGCACTCCCCCGCGAACAAAGGGCAGCGCGGGTTCCCGTGACCTCTTTGGGTTGCGGGCGTAGCCCCGCGCTGCGCGCACCTCTCCTGCCCCCCCGGCCCGGACCCACCTCCGGGCTCTCGTTTTTTTCAATCTCTACCTCAAGGTCGCCGCGCCCAGTCCGAAGGTCCACGCGGAGGTTCCCATGAACATCTCTGGCCTTCCCGGGCTGACCACCGTTCCCCCCACCGCTCCCGCTGGCGCACGGCAGCCCACCGTCGGCGCGCCATCCACTGGGCAGGGTGTCCAGGTGCAGCTCTCCGGACCCGCGAGCTGGATCTCCGAGCTGCGCCAGAGCGCCGCCAGCACCCCCGGCCTCCGCATGGACGAGGTCCAGCGTGCGCGCCAGGAGATCGCCAACGGCACACTCGACCGCAACATCGACATGGACGCCGTGCTCGACGCACTGATCATGGAGCTGTGATGCACGCCCTCGACCAGGTCCTGGATGATCCGTGGGAGGGCGCCTCCGCCCCCACGATCATCGCCGAGCTCGCCGCCGTGGTGGAGCGCCAGCTCGAGGCGGCGCGCAGCCTGGACGCGCGCCTCCTGGCCGAAGAGACGGCGCGCCGCCAGGACCTGATGTTCCACCTGCGCCTGGCGACCCAGCAGCCCCGGAGCGATTCAGCCACGGGCCGCCTGCCGCTGGACTTCGAGTCGCAGCTCAACCTCAGGCGGATCGCCGCGCTCGACAAGCGCCTGCAGATCGTGGTCGAGAGTGTCACCACCTGCCTGGGCTCCGTCCTGGGCCGCGGCCAACCGTCCACCTACGGCCTCGACGGCCGCATCCGGGGCCGGTGACCCATGTCCACCTTCGACACCCTCCGCATCGGGCAATCGGGGCTGCGCTCCGCCGCCACCGCCCTGGACGTGGTGGGTCACAACGTCTCCAACGCCTCCACCGAGGGCTACCACACCCGTACGCTGGGGACCTCGGCAGCCGCTCCTGTGGCACAGGCCGGGGTCTGGCTCGGCATGGGCACGGAGGTGTCGGAGATCCGGCGCGCCGCCGACGACCTGCTCTCGGCCCGCCTGGTGGACGCGCAGGGCGAGGGCGCGCTGCAGTCCAGCCTCCACGACACCCTCTCCGTCGTGGAGGCGATGTTCTCCGAGACCGACGCCTCCGGGATCTCCACGACGCTCTCGGCCTTCTTCGACAGCCTCGAGGCCGCCAGCCTCGACCCGTCCGACGACTCCCTGCGCCGCGGGGTGCTCTCGGCCGCCGGTGACCTGGCCGACTCGGTCAGCGGCACCTGGAGCTTCCTGGACAGCACCGCCGATGGCACGCGCTCCGAGCTCTCCGGAAGCCTGGAGGAGATCAACGCCGCCCTCGAGGAGATCGCCTCGATCCAGGCTGACATCGAGGGTGATGCCGACACCATCGGTCAGGGAGACCTGCTCGACCGGCGCGATGCGCTGGTCTCCGAGCTGGCGAGCAGCCTCGGCGTGTCCGTCTCCTATGGCACCGACAACGAGATCACCCTCTTCCTGGGCGGACACGCCCTGGTGAACGACGGCGCGGCGCGGACGCTCTCCTACGGCACCGACGCGGAAGGCAACCCCACGATCT